>ERZ791922.316-NODE-316-length-35168-cov-3.283115_pt1 | contig 35168 bp, 25 predicted proteins | sample MGYA00510134_ERZ791922 | MGnify/ENA primary metagenome ERZ791922 (study PRJEB30046, sample SAMN00792101) | human gut metagenome | study: EMG produced TPA metagenomics assembly of the A metagenome-wide association study of gut microbiota in type 2...
TGTGAAGTTAAATCATAATGAAATTAAATTTGATGACGGATCAGTAAATAACGAGAATAGTCTAAAATGGAAGTGCTTTTTATGTGCAAGAGGATACCTAGATGTTGACATAATAGATATATACACAAAATATAAAGAAATTGAAATATAGTAATCTTATAAATAATTATATACTGGAATATCAAAATTGGGGTCAGATTGCGGTTTCAAAAATACTATAGCAAATTAATTGAGGGATTAAGTGAATTAATGTCTGGGAAATATCTGAATAACTAAAGTGATAAATATAATAAAAGAAAAAACATGAAGGGGGATAAAACAATGGCAAATTTATTTATGCGTTTTCCAGGTGGCAAAGCAAAAGCATTGACACTTAGTTATGATGACGGTGTGGAACAGGATATTCGATTAATTGAAATTATGAATCAACATGGCTTAAAGGGTACCTTTAACTTAAACAGTGGTTGTTATGCGAAAGAAGGTACTGTTTATGAACCAGGCACCATACATAGAAGAATGACAAAAGACATGGCTACAAAACTATATGGTGAAAGTGGGCAGGAAGTAGCGGTGCATGGTTTGACACACCCATTTTTGGAGCAGCTTCCAGTTAACATTTGTACAAAAGAAATATTGGAAGACAGACGCAACTTGGAAGAGCAGTTTGGTACACTTGTGAGAGGAATGGCCTATCCTTTCGGAACTTTTAGTGACATGGTGGTTGATGTTTTAAAAAACAACGGCATCGCATATTCCCGAACTGTGATATCTACTCATAACTTTCATATGCCAAAGGACTGGTTAAGACTGGAAGCTACTTGTCATCATAACGACCCTAAGCTCTTTGAGCTTACGAAAAAATTTATCGAAGACAAATCACAACAAAGTCCACAGCTTTTCTACCTGTGGGGTCACAGCTATGAGTTTGATGCTAATAATAACTGGAATGTGATCGAAGATTTTGCTAAAGAAATTAGTAAGAAAGAGGATATCTGGTATGCAACCAACATTGAAATCTATGATTATACAAAAGCCTTTGAACAGCTTCTCTTTAACACAGAAATGACTATGGTATACAATCCGTCGGCTTTCGAAATAAATTTTATATATGATGGAAAAAATATTAGTATAAAAAGCGGTGAAACGAAAAGTTTCTAGCTCCAATTTGATTTCATATTCGCTAAAAGCCCATAGGGTGAGTGCGCATCCTTCGGAGAGTTTTTACTAGATAGGAAATTACGTTACAATTTTCTATCTAGTAAAAAAGAGCCATTACTCAATAACTGATTGCTCAGTTACTTTTGTAACAGCTCTTTCTCCTCTATACTTTCGCAATCCTGAGAATTTGCTCTGAGTATAATTTTCGTGTAAGAAAAATCTAAATTTTTCTCACTACCTAGCTAATTAAATACTCATACATACCATTACTTCCTAACTTTTTTGCTTCGCAGGCTTCTTCACTGTTTTCCAAGCATGCATAGCAAGCGCAAGAGCAATTACTCCATAGCAAATAAACACTCGGAAATACTCACCAATCAAGGAACTACCAAATAGGTTACTTGCTGAGAGAGGAGAAACCACAAATAAGGTGTGAAATAAGATAACTCCAAGGATTGCTTGTTTATTATTTGCCATTTGAATACCAGCTCCACCCACAAGGAGAGCAGCAATCGCATATTGACCTACCATAGAGTGGGCACCATATGTGGAAAATGTTCCGAGATTTTGAAGGTAAATCAATTGTCCCCAGCTCGCCAAAACAGTAGAAATGCACATTGCTATAATACGAGTTTTATTTACATTAATACCGGCTGAATTGGCAACGGTCCTGCTCTGACCTACCGTGCGCATATTCTGACCAAGTTTCGTACTTAGTATCCATCGGTTAAAACCACAAATCAGTATAATGGCTGCATAAGTGCAGACCGGAAGAGAAATGCTGATTGTTATTTCATATATCACTGGAACATAGGTTAATGCATATACAATCCCGGAAACAATAAGAATAGCAATGTACCGGTTGAACTCTACACTTCCTTGCTTCTGTATAAACTTAGCAACACAGATTTTAATAATAGAATAAATAACAGCCAACACACAGACTATGGTAATCGCATTTAATAATAAAAGACGATCCTCACCAAGGAAATTACGGATAGCTGGTATCAAGGTAAGTAGGAAAAGAAGAAATGTAGCAATAATTTTACCAAACAATAGCTTTTGTTCTACATTACCTTCTTTCCTTTTTCGAATGATTGCATTTGCTATGCAAACTACGAAATAAAGGATAAGAATAATCCTAAGTAATAACAGTATGCTTACGTTATCTAAAGAATATTTAAGGTTACCTGTTAAATCAATCGTATTTTTAACGCCAACCCCTCCTGCAATCATTAGCGTAGTATCCTTGATTGGGATAATGCCACCAAGTATGAATAAGAAGAAGAGCTGATATAGACCATCCGCGAAGTATGCAAGCACCATACCAGTAATCATTTCGGTACCCTTTGTTTTATTATAGAGGCATCCCACCAAGAATCCAAATAAAATAGCGATAGGAGTACATAGTAGTACACAAAGTATCAATCCGCTTATTCCGGTTACCCCCCAGTATACTACAAAGAAAATAGAAATCTGAGCAGCCATGGCTCCAACTACGATTCCAAAGTTTAATCCTAACCCAGCAAGTACTGGAATTATTAATGCAATGACTAAGAACGTATTTCGTCCGAATCTTGTAATTACTTCAGATACTGTATAACTTAATGGTTTGCCAGTTGTTGATATTCCAATTAAACAAAGTATAAGAAACATTAAAACTACCTTGTTGGAATAGATATTTTTCAAACCGTTTTTAAGCTGTTTTATTGAATAAGTCAGAAAATTATTCTTCATTCGTAGCACCTCCTATTGCCTTAGTAAGAGCATAAAGGATAATTCCATTGGAGATAATCATACGCATAATATCGGAAAGATCTGTTCCAATCAGTACTTTATTTGCTACCGGAAGGGCTATTACTAAAATACCTTGAAATAAAAAGGTACCAATAATAACATTAAGAATTTTCGCCCTCATAGTACTTGCACCACCAATCAAGATTGCTGCTACGCAGGAAAATCCCATCATCAAAGGTGCATTATACATCTGTAAAAATCCAAATGCTTGTGCATAGGTAATAATACCAATAGCTCCAAGGGAAGTGGATAGGGCAGTACCAATGATTCTAGTTTTATTTACATTGATTCCGCTTGCTTTTGCAAAATTAGGATTCGCACCAGCTGCACTCATTGCGATTCCTGTCTTACTACGCATAAATAGAAATACTAAAAAACATAAGAGAAAGAAAAACAATAATAAACCAGTTGGTACATATAACCCTGTTTCTGGATTTCCAATGGTAAAAGCACCCGCTTTATTTAATACTTCACTAAAGCTATTCTCTAAACTTATGGTATTCCTTGCACCTTCTCCTCCGATTGGCCACTTAATATCTCCATTTTTAAATGGGAGAGTAACCCAAAGAATATTCATAAATGCAATAACAGAGAAACCAACGTAGGTGGAAACAGTCATTTCAGAACCTTTCACACGATTTAGTAGGATACCGTAACCAACACCAACAATCCAAGCGATTCCGGAAGATAGCAGAATAGCAAATAGTATGGCAGCAAAGGCACCTAGGGTTTCATTACCCTGAAATATAGAAAGATTTGCAATATTGAGTTCAATTGCCATGAGGGAACCAAACAAACCACAAACAATACCAAGGCTTACACCAAAATTTGGTCCGATTCCGCATTGAATCGAGGGTACCATGGCAAGAACAAGAATGCCATACATTCCCCAACGTCTTAGTACATTACTTAATAAAGATAAAATGTCCATGTTATAAAAGCCAGCAGCAAATAAAACGATGATGAAAAAGGTGAGAATAATCAATCTTGGAAGACCGATTGCTCGATAAATGCTATGTATTTTTTTATTCATCCTTAGCCACCTCCTCAATTACGCCAGCCATTGCAAGTCCAAAATCCGTATCAGAATCGTCCGACTTTAATATTCTTGCAACCTTTCCTTCTGAAACAATTGCAATTCTATCGCAAATACTACGTAGTTCATTTAATTCTGAACTAACCATAAGAATCGTCAACCCTTGTTCTCTATTTAATTTCGCCAATAATTCAATCACTAATTTTTTAGCTCCGATGTCAATTCCTCTTGTTGGTTCTGAAACGATTAATAGCTTTGGTGATAAGGTTAATGCACGTGCAATACATACTTTTTGTTGATTTCCTCCCGATAATCTTCCTACTGGTTGTTCAGGACCAGTACACCGAATATCTAAAGTCCGGATCATTTGTTCCACATGCTTTATTGCACCCTTTTTCTTATACAATTTAGCAATCCCCAAATTATATAAAAATTTGTTTTGGACTTGCATTGCAGTAAAGATGATATTGTGTTCGATCGAATCGTTTAATAATAGACCAACACCTCGACGATCTTCCGAGACAAATGCAATTCCCTTTTTCAAAGCATCCCCTAATACTTTAGGCTCTATTTTTTCTCCATCAAAATGGACGGTACCTTCAGATTCATATAATCCCATGATTCCATTTGGTATTCCCAATTTTCCTTGACCAGCAAGTCCTCCAATTCCAAGTATTTCACCACGCCGGATGGAAAGATTAACTTGATTGACCTTTTCCCCAGGCATATTCACAGAAAAATCATTCAGCTTAAGAATGATATCATCTTTATTTAAAGCTCTAGTGTCTACGGATTCCTCTAATAGCTTTTCGACTTTACGTCCAATCATCATTTCAGCAATTTTAGCTGCATTCGTACTCTTAGTAAGTAGTCGATTAACCAGCGTACCATCTCTTAGAATGGTCATACTATCCGTTACCTGCATAACTTCATCAATACGATGAGTAATAAAAATTATTGCAATTCCCTTGGAAGACAGAAGACACATAGTATCAAGAAGTCTTTCTGCTTCACTCTCTGTTAGAACAGCAGTAGGTTCATCAAATATTAGAAGCTTTATTCCATGTTTGTCTATCTCTCTAGCAATCTCAATAAATTGCATATAGCCAACTGGTAGCCCCTTCACTTTTATGTATTCTTCAATGTTTAGTCCGATAGTATCAAGTGCTTTTCTGGTATCCTTAGCCATTGCTTTTTGATCTAGTTTTTCTAATGACTTACTAAAAATTCGACTAAGGAAAGTAGGAGTCGTAATCTCACGACCAATCTTGATATTTTCCGTAATCGTAAACCCTGGAAGAAGCATAAACTCCTGGTGTACCATCCCTATTCCTAGTTCCATCGCTTTTTGAGGATTATCAATGGTAACAGGTTTGCCATCGATCTCTATAGAACCCTCAAATCCACCAGTATTATGTACCACTGGCATTCCAAACAAAATGTTCATTAAGGTTGATTTACCTGCACCATTTTCCCCCATAAGAGCATGGATTTCACCGGGAGCTATCTGTATATTAATATTCTTTAATACCTGGTTCCCAAAGTAATCCTTCGAAATATTATCCATTTTAAGAACATATTTCGTTTCCATACAATACCTCCTTTGATGTAAAAACAAAGGTTCCCAACTGTTTTGTTTTGGTAACGTGGGAACCAATGTTGATACATTTTAAATACATAATAAAGCTTATAAAATACGTGAAGCAAATTAACAATAAGACTTTAGTCGAATACCGTTGTCTGTTATTGAAATAAATATATTATTCATGACAAGGAAAAGTCCTAAAAGCGTGCTTTTTCTTATTTGAATAAATAAAATCATAAATTAGAAATCATAGAACGGACAAAGCAGAAGATAGAAGTTTTCTAACGTTCCCTTAGTTTCATCCACATAATTGGATACTTTTACTTCCTGTCCACCAGCCACATCATTGAATATTTTAAAGAGTACCTCTTCGTCAACAGTTCCATTGGTACGACCTTCGCAAAATTCAATTGCATATTTCACACCGGATTCAACCATTAACATGTTAACTGGTACACTCCAAGTAGACATTCTACCTGCATTGTCATAAGAAGCGACTTTCGTAGTAATGGAATTTAACATATAATCCACATCGCCTTCATGGCCGGTCACATCTATACCCATTGCAGCTGGATAACCATGATATGGAGAAGGACAACATTGCTGAGGGAAGATTGCATTTTCTTCTGCAATGGTACGGATTAGTGGTTCCTGCATTGCACAGTTAGTACTAAAGAATGCTGTGTCTTTCCCATATTGTTTTACATATTCAGGAATATTTTCAATGATCCATTGTTGTGCACCAGATACACCTGCATCCCCTGTTGGGTCTGGAGCAGTTGCTTCCACATACTCTATTCCTAATTTTTCACAAGTCGATACAAATAGTTCACGACGAGCAGCTATTGTAGCATAGGAGAGATGACGAGCAAAGGATATATGTACAAATGTTTTTGCTCCTTGTTTTACAGCTTGTTCCACTACTGAAGTTCCCATTGATATTTCATCTACTAGAAGACTAATATCTGCTTTACTAGCAATGGTTGCTGGGTCTTCCGCGATAACACCACAGATAAATAACATATCCGGTCTTGTTTCACGTACTTTGTCAATTGCAGCAGCTGCTCCTGGAACTGCCTGCACGAATACTATTGCCTTAACATCCTTATCACTTGCAAGACTAACAACCTGCGCTATGGTTTGTTCGGTCTCTGTTGAAAAGTTATCAGGATATGTCGCAGTAACAATTTTGTCTTTTCCATACTCGGTAAGCATCTGTTGTGCAGCCTGGTATTCTTCTTCCCCTTGAGAAACAGTACCAGTGATGATTCCAATTTTATAATTGGAACTTTCACCAGATGTTGCCGTATTGCCTCTACATCCTGCGGTCATTAACACCATAGAGATGATAAGCAATAAACTAAAAATTCTTTTCATAGCGTATTCTCCTTTATTTTTTGTTTCAGTTGCTTAGCGGAAATGAATTGGTGATATTTAACAAATATATTCCATATTCTTCAACTGAATAGATATATTTTACTAATAAAAACAGGAATTGACAAGCAGAAAATTTAATAAATTAAAGCGTAACGTTTTAAAGCGTTACGTATTAATGCGTTGCGTATTAAAGTTATGCTATAATGCTGTGTAATATGAAGTATTCCTTATGATTATCTCACAAGAAATCTTAACTTTAAAATCCCATAATATGAATTTAGATTATAAAAAATAATAGTAACCATGTTTATATAAAAATTTTCCCAGTGGTTTACATATTTCTTTCTCATTTGTCCAAAATAGTTTTAACAGCCTACAAAATTATATAATTGACTAGAAATGAGGCAAAATATGAATAATGACAAAACCTTTATGTTAAACTCTCCGTTAGGATCCATCTTTCCAAATTTTAGAGAAGATGATCTTAAAGAAATCTCAAAAAATGACAAAAATTTAGTTGCAGTATCCGGTAAGGTGAAGAAACCAGGTATTGTTCCATTGACAAGTAAAACAACTTTACGAGATATTATCGAGCTTTCTGGTGGTATGTTAAATGATAAACCATATAAAGCAGCACAGCTTGGTCTCCCATTTGGCGGGTTTTATACAAAGAAAGATATTGATCGGATTATTACAACAGATTCCTTTATAGGTGACATTAGTCATACAATTATTATTCTTTCAGAAGAGGATTGTATGATTCAATACGCAAAGTTTTATATCGATTACTTACTTGGTAAAATCAACGGAGGATTTATCGATCATTATATCCCCGCACTCCCTGAGATTCTTCAAATGGTTAAAGTATTGAATCGTATTAGTAAAGGCAGATCCAATATGAGAGATATCTTTTTGTTAAGAGAGCTCTCAGAGACGGTAAAAGAGAAGGTACATCAAACATACAATCTAATCGAAGAGGTGATAAGTTATTTCTATGATGAAATAAAGGAACATGTAGAAGATAATCGTTGCTATACTCTACAATGTAATAATCTTACGAAACTGACGATTATGGATAATTGTATTGGATGCGATAAATGTACCAAAGTATGTCCTGTGGATTGCATTGTTGGAGATTTTAAAGAACAGCACTATATTGACTATACAAGGTGTACCCATTGTGGAGCATGTCTTAGTATCTGTCCTGTAAGTGCAATCACTTCTGGTAATAACTCCATCTTATTCTTAAGAGATTTAGCAACACCAAATAAAATAGTGATTACACAAATGGCTCCTTCTGTAAGAGTAACAATAGGAGAAGCCTTTGGATTTGAACCAGGTGCAAATGTAGAAAAAAAGATTGCAGCAGGGCTTAGAAAACTAGGTGTTGATTATGTCTTTGATACAACTTGGGCTGCTGACTTAACAATTATGGAAGAAGCAAACGAACTAGCAGAAAGAGTGAAGCGTTATATAGCAGGGGATCAGGAAGTGAAACTTCCAATCCTCACATCATGTTGTCCCGCTTGGGTGAAATTCATTGAGCAGAACTACGGCGATATGTTAGATGTTCCATCTACAGCGAAATCGCCAATGCAGATGTTTGCTGCTGTCGCAAAAGATCTTTGGGGGAAAGAACATGGACTAAGCAGAGAACAGATTACTTCTGTAGCAATTATGCCATGCATTGCAAAAAAATATGAAGCTTCAAGGCCTGAGTTTTCCAGAGGGCTTAACTACGACGTAGATTATGTGATTACGACTGCGGAACTAATCGATATCTTCAAGAATTCCAATATTGATTTAAATGAACTAGAAGAGGAAGAAATCGATCAAGTTATGGGTGAGTATACTGGTGCAGGGATCATCTTTGGAAGAACTGGCGGAGTAATAGAAGCTGCAACAAGAACAGCAGTTGAATTAATTACAGGTAAGCGTGTCGACAATATTGATTTTACCAGTCTTCGTGGTTTTGACGGTTTTCGTAGCTGCGAACTTATCGTAGGAGATTTAACATTGCGGATTGGGGTAACGTATGGGTTAAGAGAAGCAAAAAAAATGTTAGATAAGATTCGCTCCGGAGAGGAATTTTACCATGCCATCGAGATTATGGCATGTACTGGAGGTTGTATTGGAGGTGGTGGACAGCCCAAAGCAAGGAAACGAGAAGAAACGATTAAAAACAGAATGGAAGGACTGAATGAAATTGACCGCTCCTTACCACTTCGTAGATCGAATGAAAATCCAGCAGTACTTGCAATCTATGAAAAATTCTTAGATTATCCTCTCAGTAATAAGGCCCAGGAATTACTTCATACTAGATACTTTGTAAAAAGAAAAAAATAATAGAATGTAACTACAAATAAAAAGGAATTCTAACTATCACTTGTGCCTTTTTTAATTTTGCAACCATACCAATTAAGGCAATCGTTGAAAAATTAAAAGAGGCAGGTCTACCATAAACACTCAAATCTTTTATTGATTAATTTAAAAACTAACTGTACAAAAATCCCATAAAAGAGTAAAATAGGTAAAACATATATAATTAATAGCTTTATTTCATAATGTTACAATATTATATTGAAGGGATAAAGGTTGAATTGATGAGAAGGTTTCCAATTATAGTATCGGTTAGTTTATTATGTGTAACATTACTTCTTAGCTGTACACCAAAACAGTCTGAAGTTGATAAAACAATATCAGATTTGAGTTCGAAGCAGACTGTCAATCAGAATCAAGACTCTAAAAATCAAGAACCACAGAACTCTGAATTAAATATTTCGCCTACACCAATCACTGTGATACCAGATGACGGCACTAATCCAAAGGAGCTTATTGTTCCAACCATCGAATTTGAGAAAAAAGAAATCCCCACTAATCCAGCAATCTCCTTTGTACATAACATGAAAATTGGATGGAACCTTGGTAATACCTTAGATGCAATAAGCGATACCAATCTAGTTGATGAACTTAAATATGAAAGTTCCTGGAGCGGGATAAAGACAACAAAAAAAATGATAGAAGCGATTAAAGAAGCAGGATTTCAGTCAATTCGAATCCCTGTATCTTGGCATAATCATGTCTCTGGTGATGATTATATCATCAGTGAAGTATGGCTTAACCGCGTACAAGAAGTGGTTGATTATGCTATCGATAACGATATGTATGTCATCTTAAATACTCATCATGATGTAAGCAAGGAGTTTTATTATCCTAGCCTTGATCATTTAGAATCCTCAAAAAAATATATCAGAGCAATATGGACACAAGTTAGTGAACGATTTTCCTCCTACGGAGAAAAACTCATATTTGAGGGGATGAACGAACCGAGACTTACTGGTACGAATTACGAATGGTGGTTGGATTTATCGAAACCTGAGTGTAAAGAAGCCATCGATTGTGTGAATCAATTAAATCAAGAGTTTGTTGATACTGTTCGTAAATCCGGTGGAGAGAATGCATCCAGATATCTACTGATACCAGGGTATGTCGCATCATACCAATATGCTATTATCAATGATTTTGTGTTACCAAAAGATAGCATCAATGACCGCTTAATTGTTTCAGTTCATGCATACCTACCTTACGACTTTGCACTAAGAAGTCCAAAAGAAAGCGGTAGCACATCGGAATGGAATTCAAAGATTACAGGATGTACCAAAGAAATTGATACCTTCTTAAATAGTTTATATCATAAGTTTACCAAAAATGGGATTCCTGTAATTATCGGTGAGTTTGGCGCGAGAGACAAAGGAAATAATTTAGAATCGCGTGTAGAATATGCTACCTATTACATTGGAGCTGCAAGAGCGAATGGAATTACATGTTTTTGGTGGGATAACCATGCTTTTAAGGGGGATGGTGAGAACTTCGGGCTTTTTGATAGAAAAAATTGTACAATAAAATATCCTCAGATATTACAAGGTTTAATGAAGTATGCAGAATAATTTATATACATATTAGGATAGTTTAGGAATCTTTAGAGTCATGATTGTTCTAAGTAAGATTAGGTTCTTACGAGGATATTTCATTACTCTTTTTTATGTCGATATTGGTTTAGTATGAAATTGATACGTTCTATTTTAAATATCGTATATCGCAACAGAGTCGTTAGACAAAATTTAAATTTTCGTGTATAATAGGCATGCTGTGTGAAACGTATTATTGGCTGGAAAGGTATTTGTAAGTCTTGCCAAAATCATATAAAACCAAGAGAAAGAAAAATAAAATGTATATTGGAGGGCTTTATGATAGATAAGATTCAATTTTTAGAAACTCTTCGTTCCTTAACAGAGATAGCAAAAGTATCAGAAAATCCACTTTCAAAAGAAGATATCCTATCTCATTTTGATGGTATGACTCTTACGAAGGAACAACAGGAAATGGTATATCAATATCTGCTAACCCCTGTAGAGGAACGAGAAAAGAAATACACAGCTAGTGATGATTCTACGCCAGTAGAAGACGATACAACTGATGAAAACAAAGAAAAGAACTCAAAATTTTTAGAGATGTACTTAGAAGATATCAAAGATTTGCCTCGTTTGACGCCAGATCAAGAAGAAAGAGTTTATATCCGTTTGATTAATGGAGATGATTATGTAAGTCAAAGTATATCCGATCACTGGTTGTCGACAGTTGTAGAATTAGCGAAAAAATATGAATCCTATGCTGTAAATATGGAAGATTTAATACAAGAAGGCAATATTGGTCTTCTAGGGGGATTAAAACAATTACTTGGTAGTAACCAAAAGATCGATGTAAAAGAATACTTAAAGGAATCTGTATTACAAGCATTGGAAAATTATATTGATGAAGTGATGAGTGAAGATGATATGGAAAACTCTATTTTATCGAAAATCACTTTGATTAATGAAGCAAAAAAAGCATTAGCAGAAGAAAATGGAGTTATCCCTACTGTTATGGAAATCGCTGATTATACCAGAATTTCAGAGGAAGAGATTGCAAGTATCTTAAGGCTTTCTCTTGATACTGTGAAAGAAAAAGAATAACTTTTATCATAAGAACTTTCCTATATAGCATCATTCTACATCTGTAGTAGATAGCGTATTAAATGGAAATATAAGGTTTTCATTGCATCATTACTTATGATATGTTATACTTTTTCAGGTTGTTGTAGTATACAAATCGCTACGAAGTAGCAAAATATAAAAAACTTGTTTTACAAGATAGACTCTTGCAAGCAGTCTACCTTGTCCTTAAATTATACAAAGTAAAAATACTTATGCCTTAACTGTTTCATAATGAGCAGATAAGACGGTATTCTTATACTTTCATAACATTAACAGTAGTAGGTAGTATCTTTTCCCTTTTATTGTTATTGGAAATTCTTGCATATAATTTGCAAGAATTTTTTAATGTAAAGAAATTCTACTGTAGAAATTATTAAATTAAGGAATTTTTAAAGTAATAAAATTTTTAAAGTAAAGATTTTTTTAGAATTGTATAAAAGAAACTAGCGATTTAATTACTACTATGAATCTATGTTGCATTAAGAACAAAGGAGGTACAGATGAATAACGAAACAACAATGAAACAAAACAAGATGGGTGTGATGAAAGAAAATAAATTACTTATTTCCATGTCCTTACCTATTATGATCTCTATGCTAGTACAAGCACTTTATAACATTGTGGATAGCTTGTTCGTTGCAAGAGTAAATGAAGATGCATTGGCAGCTGTCTCGCTAGCCTTTCCAATACAGAACCTAATAATCGCAATAGGTGTTGGTACAGCAGTCGGTATCAATTCCTTATTGTCACGTTATCTTGGGGAAAGAAATCAAGAGAAAGTAAATAAAGTAGCAAATAATGGTGTATTTTTAACTGCAGTGAGCTACTTATTCTTTCTGATCTTTGGTATCTTTTTCACCAGACTATTTTTCACAACCCAAACAGATAATAAGCAAATCATTGAATACGGCGTTTCTTACCTATCTATCTGTACCATTTTTTCTTTTGGACAGTTGGGACAAATAACGTTTGAGCGTTTACTCCAATCCACAGGTAAGACGGTTTATTCGATGTATTCCCAGGCAGCAGGGGCAATTATCAATATAATTCTTGATCCTATTCTTATCTTTGGGTTATTTGGTATGCCAAAACTAGGGGTTACAGGAGCAGCCGTTGCAACCGTAATTGGACAAATCTGTGGTCTATTTATCGGTATTTATTTAAATAAAAAAGTAAATCATGAAATTCATTTAAATATCAAGAAATTTAAACCTGATGGTTTTATCATTAAGCAAATATATCAGGTAGGTTTTCCAGCAATAATTATGCAGTCCATAGTATCCGTAATGACCTTTGGTTTAAATAAGATATTGATCTCATTTTCTTCTACAGCAACTGCTGTAATGGGTATCTATACAAAGCTACAAAGTTTTGTATTCATGCCGGTATTTGGTTTAAATAATGGTATGATTCCTATTATCGCTTATAATTATGGAGCGAGATCACCAAAACGTATTATTAAAATAATTAAATTAAGTATAATGTATGCAATTGGAATTATGTTAATTGGATTTGTGCTTATGGAAATAGCACCCCGTGAATTTCTTACACTCTTTCAGGCATCTGATGATATGATGGAAATAGGGGTAATAGCACTTCGCGTCATTAGTATCAGTTTCTTATTTGCTGGAGTCAGCGTAGTAGCAAGTTCTGTATTCCAAGCACTAGGTAACGGAGTATTAAGTTTAATCATCTCTGTACTAAGGCAGTTAGTTGTTCTTTTACCAGCAGCATACTTCTTATCGAAACAAGGAATCCATGCAATATGGTGGGCATTCCCAATCGCTGAAGTAGTAGCAGTAATACTTTCTTTAATCTTCTTAAAACATGTGTATCATAAGGAAATTAAACCTCTACAGACAGTAAAATAAGAATAATATTAAAATATATGGCGAATAAAAAACTAACCGTTATCCATTTATAAAAGCAAAAGCAGCTGGATTCTTGATGGAACCCAGCTGTTTTTTTATCGTGTTTCTATAATAAATTCGTGAATCGTATTTTATTATGTTATTTGTATCCTTCAACATGTACTATTTACATAAAATTTGTCCATTACATGGCATTTAAAAGATGATAAACTTCGCACACTAGTTTTGAAATGTGTCTTTCATATCTTTTATGAGCTCAATATCAGAATCAGTTAATTTAACATTAGATGTATAAGTTTTACCATTTACATCTGTTACATTGATTTCAATCACGGTACCAGTTTGTAACGCATTGTTGGTAACTGCACTTAAAAACAATGGAAATTTGGGATGGTTCGTTTTAAAAGCTTCTATTGCAGTCTTGATTTTAAGTAATTTCATTGGATTCATTGGGTTCATGTTTTGTTTCCTCCATGCTTAATTCTTATATAGTATCATAATACACATTATGTTCAAATGCAATTATTTAGAAGAAAGTTAAGTTTTTTAGCAGTTAGAACATACAGGTGTTGCAGAATACTTTCATTAGAGATGTTAACCTAAAAACTGTGGATGAATACTTAAATCTCGGCTTGTCGTTTGTCCAGCGGTTGGATACGGGTGTGACACGCAATCTTTTTTTGCAGAACGGACAGTAAACAAGACCCGAAAGCAACGCATTGGTTTTGCGGTGCGGTCTGTTGTTCCACTTGACAATAGTCCGAATTCGTATTATTATATATGCTCGGTGCAGACGGAGAACTGGTAAAATATGCTGTTCAATATATGCGGGTGTATGCTTTATGCTCACCTGTTACCACAATTGTATTCGCAATGGACAACTATCTCCGCATCTGTTATATGTTTATAGTTGTTTGTCGGAAGCTACCTATAATTGCGTTGCAGAGCAAGAAGGCAAGGTTGTCGGCATTATAATAGGAAACGCAAAATCGGATTATATAATCTTGCCTCATTTAAAATATATGTTCCGTACCATTCAATACGGAATTAAGATGAAATATCACGGCAGAAAACTCAAAAACGGAATAGAGGACTATAAAAGACTTTACGAAGTTTATCATAGCTTTTCAAGAAAGCAAAAAGTTTTCCTTTATGGTTATTCTGTTAAATAAAATGAAAATTCAAATTAAAAAGCGAGGTGAACAATATACGTATCTTGGTTGTTGAAGATGAAATAGATTTACAGGAAGCGATTGCTGAGGGACTGCGGTTAGACGGTTATGCTGTTGATACCTGCGGCGACGGCAATGAGGCTTATGAGCTTTTATATGTGGAAAATTACGATTTGGTTATACTCGATTTGAATTTACCGGGTATGGACGGTTTGGATGTTCTTGATAAAATCAGGGAAGAGAATCAGGAACTTAAGGTTCTTATTTTGAGTGCAAGAGGTAGTGTTTCCGATAAAGTCAAAGGTCTGGATTTGGGAGCAAATGATTATCTCACAAAACCTTTTGATTTTGAAGAGCTGGAAGCAAGAATCCGCAGTTTACTTCGCAGAAAATTCGTTCAGGAACAAAACGAAATATTATTTTGCGGAATTGTACTAAATATGTCCGAGCGACAAGCTACTATCAATGACAAGCCGCTTTCACTCACCAAAAAAGAATTTACCTTGCTCGAATATTTTATGCTCAACCAAAGCAGAGTTATCAGTCAGGAAGAATTGATTGAACATATTTGGGACTCCGAAGCTGATAGCTTCAGCGGAGCTGTGCGTGTGCATATTGCGGGACTTCGAAAAAAGCTGAAAGCAGAACTCGGTTTTGACCCTATCGTTACAAAAATCGGAGAAGGTTATTTGCTTCAGGAGAATTGACAGTCTCCTTTAACGATATGACTGATAAACTTGCAGAGGCGTTTGCCACATAAAAGCGATTTTCAGCTGACGCTGCTCACTAGCTTCGCACTCCGATTACAGTCTTTAGGTAAACCGTCTGAGAGGAATCCCGCAGCCGAGAAATGGGCGGCGTAGGACTTGTACTTTCTATGATAGACAGCATTATAAAAAAAACACGGTGGAACAATTACGGTATCGGATAACAGCGGAAAAGGAAGCTGTTTTACGGGTGACTTTGCCGAAAGAAAATTAAAGTATCGAAGACCTTGCTGAAAAACGGCAAGGTCTTTTTTCTTAACAGGGATTTAACACCACCTACGCTATAATTGAGTTCAGAAAAACAAAAGAAAGGACTTTGCTTATGTTTGAAATTAAAAATCTATCAAAACAATACGGAACAGAGTACGCTCTCCAAGATGTAACGATGAACATCGGAAAGGGTATGAACTTTATTATAGGTTCTTCCGGCAGCGGAAAAACTACACTTCTTAAAATTCTTTGCGGTATGGAAAAAGGCTTTGACGGCAGTGTCTCCTATATGGGAAAAGACACCCTGAGCTTCACCGACAAAGAAAAGAGCGCTTTGTACAACAGCACCTTTGGATTTGTGTGGCAGGATTTCCACCTTTTAGAGGAAGCAACTGTGCTTGAAAATGTATTGCTTCCGACCTATCTAAAAAATGAAAAGGCAGAAAAAACTGCCGAAAATATCCTCAAACAAATGAATCTTGAGGATATGAAAAGCCAAAAGATCAAATATCTCTCAGGCGGACAGAAACAGCGTGTGGCGATAGCAAGGGAAATGATGAAAAATCCAAAAGTCATTTTTTGTGATGAACCCACCAGTGCGTTGGACGCAAAAAGTGCTAAAATAATTATCGACATCCTTTGTGTTCTTGCTAAGAGTAGAACAGTAATCGTTGTTACTCACGATACCTCTTTGATTAACGAGAAAGATTCTGTATTTGAACTCGATAAAGGCGAACTTATTTCAGTACCTGAAAAACAGGCGCAAAATAAATTGGCATACAAAGAGAGCAGCATTCCGAAATTATCCTTCAAAAATGCTTTTGGACTTTCCTTGAAGAATCTTAAAAATAATTTCGGGCGATTTGCAGTTTCTGTTTTATCATTAATGATTGCCGGAACATTGCTTTTAACAACCTTCAGCGGTGCAATCGGACAAAGCAGCCAGTCGGAATTTGACAGTTTGGTTGAAACCTACGGCGAGGGTATTTTGGATATTGGTTTAGTCGGCAGCTTTATGAATGCCGCAGGAGGAAACGATGATAAGCCGAACGGCGATGTGTCTCAGGATTTGGGCGGTTTGTATGAAAAGTATGAGAATGATGAACGAGTAGAATTTATCATTTCTATGCAACCGTTTGAAAACATCAAAATAACTCTTGACGGCAAAACCCACACAGTAGAGAAAACAGGGAATTCCCCTGTGCTTACCAAGCTCCTTTCGGGAAATATTCCTGCGGGGAATGAATATCAGGTTGTCATTCCCTTGAAGTTTGCGGAAAGTATCGGTTTAACACCGGAATCTGCAATCGGAAAGAAAATCGACTTTTCTGCAACAATTTATCAATGGGTAAATAATCAGCCTCTTGAAAAGCCTGTCAATATACAGGCGACTGTTTGCGGTGTAGCGGACAATAATGTTGTTTATGACTATGAGGGGAAACAGTACAGCTTTACAGTAGATGATAGCTTTTTCTTCAACCGTTCAGCAATTGAAGAAATCCGCAAACAGGCAGAAGTTGAGGACAAAGAAGCCAACTTTACTATTCGTGCCAAAACACCAGCTGACTTAATTTCTTTGAAAGACGAACTGAATAAAAGTGGTATTGTGCCTCTCGGAAGATTTGAACTTGTGGAGGATATTGTAAGACTCAATCAGCAAACCGCCGAACAGTCCGGCTCTGCAAGTGCAATTATCGGTGTTTTGGCTGTATTGCTTGCAATTATCATTTTTGCGATGACCGCTGTACTCCGAAAGAGAGAGTACGCCATTTATAAGGTCAGCGGATATTCAAACGGACATTTGTCTGAAATCAGTATTGCAGAGACCATTCTATCGGCTGCTTCGGCTATTACGTTAATGCTTATCATTTCTCCGTTTCTGAATATGGCAACAAAAGCAATGTTTAACGCCTCCATACTTTCCGTAAGCAAGTTAGCTATTGGAGTGTTGCTGATATTTGCAGTTTCGGTTGTGGCTTTTGCGGCAGGACTTCCGGCAATCTTTGGAACTTCGTATTCCGCTATGCTGAAAGCAGGTGACAAAGCGTGATTAGAATAAAAAACTTAAATAAAAAATACGGCGGTACGCTGATTTTTGATAATGCTTCATTTTCATTTCCTAATAAAGGACTTGTCTGTGTTCTGGGACCCTCGGGTTGCGGTAAAAGCACATTGCTTAATTTGATTGCAGGCTTTGACAGCGTCTTTGACGGCGAGATTTCCGTTCACGGTACATCGCTGTCAGAAATGAATGCCAGTGAACTGTATGCGTATCGCAGAGATAACATTGGCTTTGTCTTTCAAAATTATCATCTTATCAGCGGTTATACTGCTATTGAAAATATCTTGCTTGCTTCCGACGCAGTCGGAGCAAGCCGTGCAGATAGCGAATTGAAAGCGAGAGAATTACTGCAAAAGCTTGGACTTTTCGATAAAGCCGAACAGAAAATTGAAACGCTTTCCGGTGGGCAAAAACAGCGTGTTGCGATTGCAAGAGCGCTTATCAATAACCCTTCCGTAATCCTTGCCGACGAACCGACAGGTGCGCTTGACCGCAAAAACTCATCGGAGATTATGGAACTCTTAAAGGAACTCTCCAAACGCCGATTGGTGCTTGTCATTACGCACGATAAAAAATGTGCAGAATATGCAGAACAGGTTGTAACAATTACAGACGGAAAACTGATGAGCGAAAACGAGAATGTAGATTCAGTTGAAAATACTGTTTTGAGTAAGGCCAAAGCACCAAAGATTTCTATGCTCAAAAGAGCCTTTCAAAATTTTAAGGTTCATCTGACGAGATATGTTGCAATCGCTCTCGCCTTATCCATAGGGGTGTTGTGTTTCACTCTTTCGCTTTCTTCCGGCAATATAATCAATCAGTCGATTACTGATTTTGAAGCGAAAAACACAGCATACCATAACGGATATATCAAGGTTGACGGTAACGAAAAAGAACTGCTTGACCTTCTTTCAAAGGACGAACGCCTTGAAAATGTTTATCTGCAATATGTACTTTCCGATGTTTCTATAAAAATCAGAGAACAAGCAGTCAATATGGCAGAAAAGTATCCGATGGCAAAGGCAACCGAGCAAATGTCTTACGGTGTTATGCCACGCAGAGGACAAAACGAAATCGCATTAAGTCCAAGCATAGCGGCAAAGTTTGATAAGGACATTCAGAATTTAATCGATAAAACAGCAGAGGTATCATACAACGGACAGACTTATTCTGTAACAATCAGCGGCATATTTAACGCTTCTTATGATGACTTTTTCATAAGCTCCGATATTGAACAGAAGATATATGAAAATATATCTGCTAAAGCATATTCGGTGAGTTACGATGTTACGGAATTTGAGGACATTGTTTCTGTAAGTGATAGCTTGAAAGAGCAAAAAATCGTTAGTCAAAATGCTTCGGCAGAGGTAGGTGCGTTCCAAAATACATTTAAAAATCTGAACAGACTTTTCTTTACAGTTTCTGTCCTGATTTTCGCTATCGGACTGTTCATCAGTACAATTATGCTTGTGAAACAGCAAAACATCCGTTACCACGAGATTGGCTTGCTCTCTGCATTGGGGTATAGCAAGGGTAATATCAGAACGATGATTTCCGCTGAGAACCTTATACTGTCAATCGTATCGGCGTTGTCAACCCTTGTTTTAACTGCATTGACTATTGTTGTCGGAAAAGTTATCGGTTTTACACTTATGCTGACCGTGTTGCAAGTGCTTATTGCAGTTTCCTTAACGATAGTACTTATTTTGACTATCGGATTTATTTCAAGTTTCAAACTGATAAACACAGAACCTGCGAAAGCGTTGCGAAAATAGAATATATACTCAAAATTACAGGCGGCTTATCTCATACGAAATAAGCCGCCTGATTTTACTGAGTTCGTATTTTCTTTTTCTTTGCTTGGACAACTTTGATCAGAACATCGTCAACTGCATCTGTAAATCTACAGTTACTGAGTAGCTTATTCTTTAAATTAACCAATGTCTGTTGCCGTAGGAGTTTGTTCAGCGGGGATACTTTCAAAACAGAACTTGAGGTGCATTAACAATTTGCCGTGTTTGTATTCGTAAAGGTCTGTGTTATTGAGAATAGGGTTGCATTAACAACTAATTGATGTCAAATTACGATGGAACTCGTGCATAGAGATTTAAAACTAGATAATGAATGAAAATCTATGGTATAATATATCAAATAGTGGTAAAATATTCCTATCTACTTTTCTGTAATAAAAGAAAATATTTAGTTAGATTAAAAGGGGAGCAGTTAATGATTATACTAGCTATAATAGTAATTTCATCTATCATTATATGGAGTATCTATAAGAGAAATAAAAAAAAGAAAATTGAAATTTTACGTATAAAAAATACTTGGGATATTGTCTCACTTAAGGATAGCAGTAATACTGATTTAGAGATCCTTCGTGAAGAGTATAAAACATTTCTTGCAAGTAATGACGGTATCGATTCATTAACCTGGGATGATCTTGAGATGGATAAGGTTTTTCTCCAGATGAATTTTACTTCCTCAATCGCTGGTGAAAGTTATCTTTATGAGTTACTACACAAACCAAATTTTGAGGAAGAAGAACTAGAGGAAAGAAACCGAGTAATTGAGATCTTAACCCAGTCTGACTCTTTAAGAACCAGACTTCAACATAACCTTAGTAAAATCGGCAGTAGATGTGGTAGATCCTTATATGATTATTTACTTAACTGTGAAGATCTAAAGGCACCGCAAACATGGCCACATATAATCTGTATCATACTTCTTTTTCTATCAATAGGATTGATTTTCATCAACCGTAGGTATACTTTTATTCTTCTTAAATTTAAGCTTCAGTTTGTACCTTTATTTTAAAGATAGAGTAAAAATAGAACGTGACTTACCACTCATTAGAATCGTTGGTAATATGCTTATTGCTGCCAACGATCTTAGTAAAATCACTGATTCAAACTTAATGTGCTATTTTGAAAAAATAAAGTTCAGTCAAAAGTTATGTAAGCAATTTAAACGAACCATTCGTGCTATCTGCTCTGGAGTTAGCACTATTGCTTCCGATATAGATTTAGTATCTGACTATATAAGAGTATTAACACATCTGGATATTATTCTATATAACAGCTATATTAAAAAGTTAAGAGCATCCTACCAAGAATTAATACTCCTCTATCAAATTGTTGGTTTTCTAGATAGCATGGTTGCAGTAGCAAAGTATCGAAAGAATCAGTTGTATTTTTGTACCCCCAACTTTACTGACACTCTTAGTATCGTTACGAAAGACATCTATCATCCGCTTATTCAAGATGCTGTAACGAATGATTTTACAGGAGCAAGAAGCACTTTAATTACAGGTTCCAATGCTTCAGGAAAGTCTACTTTTTTACGTACCATTGGGATTAATGCTTTGTTAGCTCAGACGATTTATACCGTACATGCTACCTATTTTGAAACTAATTTTTTTCATATTCATACATCGATTTCTCTAAAAGATGATTTGGAGCAACAAGAGAGCTATTATATGGCTGAAATCAAGGCATTGAAAAGAATTTTTGATAGTGCTAGGGAAGGAAACAAAGTTCTATGTTTAGTAGATGAAGTTTTAAAAGGAACCAATACATTAGAACGTATCGCAGCATCAACAGAAATTTTAAAAGACCTTTTACAGTTTCAAGTATTATGTATTGCAGCAACTCATGATATGGAACTAACTAAATTGTTGAGTAACATATATAAAAACATGCATTTTAAGGAAATACTTACAGATAATGAGCTTCAATTTGACTATAGAATCAAAGAGGGTATTTGCCCCTCCGGAAATGCTATAAAGTTACTAGAACTAATGGGATTTTCAAGCGAGTTAATTCAAAATTCCAAAGAGAGAATAAGTAACTTTAAAGAAAAGGGTACTTGGTATTAGATCAGATATTCGCAATCCGCTTACGTTATTACCTTTTTATCACTAAGTGGTATTTTCAAACTGGCAAGTCTGTCCCACTTTTACACAAAAGAAGGGACTTTTCTGAAGAGGTTAAATCGTTCTTATTCAGAAGAAATAAAATACGAAATACTGGAGAGGTTAAATTAAGAAATAGTTGACAGTTCTTAAGCTTAGTGCTAGACTATCAGATAATTTCAAATCAAAACAGCGTTGATAAGGAATAGTATATATTCACTGGATATCAGAGAGAGAATGGTTGGTGTGAATTCTTAAGATGGTGAGATAGAAGGCGCCTTTGAGCTATGGATTGAACAGGAATTCCTTAGTAGATACCATCGGAATCCCGCCGTTATCTTCGGGAGCAGCATAAAGATGATCTGTATTCTCGTGCTGACAAAGTGCAGATATTAAATAATAGAAACAACATTTTCTTTTCTTAATATCTGAATTTAGGTGGTACCACGGATTATATTCGCCCTAAGCTAGAATAGCTTAGGGCGTTTTTTTATTCTACTAAGGTAGCTACTTCACACATTAATAGCTCAATTTAGAAAAGGAGGTTTCATATGAAACAGTTTTCAATGGAGCAAATGGTTTCTTATTGTAATCAATATGGATTTATCTTTCAGGGTAGTGAGATATATGGTGGTTTAGCAAACACATGGGATTATGGTCCTTTAGGATCTAGACTTAAGAATAACATTAAAGATGCTTGGCGATATTATTTTATTCAGAATAGAAACAATAGTTATGAACTAGATTCTGATATTCTAATGAATCCAAAAATATGGGATGCTAGTGGACATTTATCCAGTTTTACGGATCCTTTATTAGACTGTAAGAATTGTAAGGCAAGACATCGAGCTGATAATTTGATACAAAACTATGAGGAAACTGTAATCGCGGATGCTATGACGCAACAAGAGATGCTTCATTTTATTAAAGAGAACAAAATTCCTTGTCCAACCTGTGGTGCTAGTAATTATACTGATATTCGGCAATTTAATCTAATGTTTGCAACCAAACGAGGGGTTACAGAAGATAGTTCTAGTACAATTTATTTAAGACCAGAAAATGCTCAAGGTGAGTATGTTAATTATCTGAATGTGATGCGTAGTATGCGAGCGAAACTTCCCTTTAGTATAGGGCAGATTGGGAAAGCCTTTCGTAATGAGATTACACCAGGTAATTTTACTTTTCGCACGATTGAATTTGAACAGATGGAATTTCAGTCTTTTTGTAAAAAGGGTAGTGATGAAGAGTTGTATGATTATTATAAGGATTACGGAATCTCATTTTTTGAGTATTTAGGAATTCCTAGAGATCATCTTCGATATCATGACCATGAGAAGCTGGCACATTATGCAAAAGCAGCTTGCGATATTGAATACTCATTTCCATTTGGATGGGGCGAGATTAACGGAACACACAATCGCACAGATTTCGATTTAAGCAGGCACCAAGAATATACAAAAACTAATATGGAATATTTTGAAGAAGCTACCAAAGAACGATTTATTCCATATATTATAGAATCAACTTATGGATTAGACCGAATTGTGTTAGCAGTGCTGTTTGAGTCCTTAACAGAGGAAATGTTGAACGAGAAGGATACCAGACTGGTGCTTAAGATATCAAAAAACCTTGCACCAATTAAAGTAAATGTATTACCTCTGATTAAAAATCATCATAATGAAAAAGCCAAAGAGGTGTATCAAACACTAAGAAAACATATGATGGTAAGTTATGATGAAGCTGGAACGATAGGAAAACGCTATCGAAGAGGAGACGCAATTGGAACACCTTATGCCATTACCATAGATGACCAAACGTTAGAAAAAGGGGTTGTTACAATAAGAGATAGAGATTCTATGGAGCAAAGCATTGTGAAGATTGACCTTTTAGTAGATGAATTACGTAGGAATCTAAATATTTAACCTTATTTCTGCAAATTAAGGCAATGTAAACCTAGATAAAATCTTCTAACACTAAAATGTGATTTTTTTCACACTAATTTTGATCTGATCTATATCAATGGCATGATTATTTATTTACACTAGTTTTCATCTGATCTATATCAATAGCATATTTATATTTAAAATGTTTATAAAAAATCATAAATAAGATTGCCTAGTGGTAAAATGTAGGGTATCATTATTTTTATATATTAAAATATATCGTGGTTTTCGTATGAGAATAGAAATTTTCATACATCATTTTGTGTTAATCACAAAGTTGCTATCGATAGGATAAGGTGATAAAACACCAGAATGGAGGGTTACATGAGTTTTCAAGAAATTGATTTACTAAAAGAAGAAATGAATCCATTTCACAAGATAGGAAAAGAGTGGTTCTTAATTTCTGCTGGCGATAAAGATGGCTATAATATGATGACAGCATCCTGGGGCTTTTTCGGTGTAATCTGGGGCAAAAATACTGCAATTTCAGTAGTTCGTCCACAGCGCTATACAAAACAGTTCATTGATAAGGAAGAGTATTTTACGATGAGCTTCTTTGGAAAAGAACAAAGAGAAGCATTAGCCTTTTGTGGAAGTAAGAGTGGTAGAGACTTTGATAAGGCAAAGGAAACAGGACTAACCCCTGTGTTTCTTGATGAAACCGTAGCATTCGATGAAGCTGAACTTGTCCTTGTATGTAAGAAAGTATACGTAGATGAGATTAAGAAGCAGAACTTCCTTACTATGATGATTCCAGAAGCTAATTATCCGAACCATGATTACCATTCCGTGTACGTTGGTGAAATTGTAAAAGCATACCGTAAGGGTTAATAAGCTTTGTTCGCTTTAAAATATTATTAATAAGAATAATAAGTTACATTGATAGAGACAACAAACACAGTGTTGAGACTTGCATATGAAGGAGAGTATAAGGAATGGCAGAGAAAATTACCACCGTTTTATTTGATTTGGACGGGACGTTGTTACCATTTGAACAAGAGGAGTTCATCCATAGTTATTTTAAACGCCTCGCTACTAAGTTAGTTCCTATGGGATTTGAAAAAGACACACTAATCAAAGCTATCTGGAGTGGTATGGAAGCAATGATTCGCAATAATGGAACGAAAACAAATGAGGTGGCGTTCTGGGAGGTCTTTGAAGGATTGCTTCAAACAAAACGTGAGTTATTGGAAGAAGTATTTTTAGATTTTTATCAAAATGAATTTGATGCTGTAAAAGAAGTTGTCACCAAAGATATTAACCGCAGACCTCTGATTGAGAATTTAAAATCAAAAGGATATCAGTTGGTGTTAGCAACAAATCCTGTATTTCCTAAAGAAGCAGTGGCAACCAGATTATCTTGGATTCAGCTATCTCTTGATGATTTTTCTTACGTTACAACATTTGAAAATAGTAGCTATTGTAAACCAAGTCTTGGGTATTATCAAAATATCTTAAAAGCAATTGGAAAACAACCAGAGGAATGTGTCATGATTGGAAATAACACCTTAGAAGATATGATTTCAGAAAAATTAGGCATTACCACTGGCCTCGTTACGACTAATCTTGAAAATCAGAACAATTATGATATCAATCAGTTCAAACATGGAACTTTAGAGGAAGTAGTAGAAAAACTTTTATAAACTAAACAAAAGAGTTCGGATCTTTTGTCCGATCTATAGTTAAATCTACTTGGACATAGTTTACCGAAGAAATGGAGTGAGAGATGAGCCAATTACTAATTAAAAACGGAATCATTTATAATAGTACTGAAATCAATCCTTATCAAGCTGATATCCTAGTTGAGAATGGGAAAATCGTAAAAATAGAAGAAAAGATTTCCAAAACTCATGAGATGAAAGTCATTGATGCAAAAGACCTTCGTGTATATCCTGGTTTAGTGGAAGCACATTGTCATATCGGCCTTGATGGATATGGGATAGGTTTTGAAGGCCAAGATTACAATGAGATGACCGATATTCTAACTCCTCATTTGAATGCAATCGATGGAATTAATCCCATGGACGTAACACTTAAAAAAGCAGCACTTGGTGGTGTAACCTGTGCAGCAACAGGCCCTGGCAGTTCCAATGTTTTAGGTGGAACCTTTACCGCAATCAAGCTGACTGGTAACCGTGTGGACCGCATGGTAGTAAAAGATAAGGTTGCTATGAAATGTGCTTTTGGAGAAAATCCAAAACGCTGTTATAAGGATAAGAATAATTTTTCTAGAATGTCCACCGCTTCAAAACTTAGAGAAATGCTAAATAAAGCGAAGGAATATCAGGAAAAATTAGTTGCTGCCGGTGACGATGTTTTTAAGAAACCAAGCTATGATATGAAACTAGAAGCACTCTTACCTGTGTTAAATCGCGAAATACCTTTAAAGGCTCATGCACACCGTGCAGATGATATCTTTACTGCAATTCGTATAGCAAAAGAATTTAGTCTTAAACTTACAATAGAACATTGTACGGAAGGGCATCTCATCGTTGAGGAGTTACGAAAAGAAGGGTATCCTGTTGCTGTTGGTCCTTCCTTTGGTCATGCAACGAAGTATGAACTACGCAACAAAACATTCGAAACTCCAGGTATCTTAGCAAACGCTGGATTACAGGTGTCTATTATCACGGATAGTCCTGTTATTCCTCAAAATTACTTAGCACTATGCGCTGGTTTAGCGGTGAAATCAGGTATGGAACCTCATAAAGCACTACAAGCAATTACAATAAATCCAGCGAAACACCTTGGCATTGAGGATCGTGTTGGTTCCCTTGAAGTTGGAAAAGATGCCGATATCGTAATTTCCGATGGAGATATCATGGATTCTATGACTTCAGTAAGATATACTTTCATTGATGGAGAAGAAATAGAGAGAAGTGAGCTACATCCTTAGAGTTTTTTCTTAACTTTATGGGTAGGAAAAAACATGCATCGCAAGTTGCTCCATGTTAAGATTAAAATAATTATACATCGCAAGTTGCTCCATATCATAATCAAAAGTAAGTACAATCACATTTTGAAAAATAAACGGACGTATCAAGGTAAGTATTTTACCAAGTTACGTCCGTTACTTTTTAAGATTACATATTACCGATATTTTAAGGATAGAAACTACTGTTGGCTTATGGGATATTTTAATGCTACAATTTTCTCAAATAATTTCCTTCTACCCATACCCCCTCTTTTACAACGATAAATGCCTCCGAGTCATATTTATGTACCATTCGCTTTAACTGGCTTATTTCATATTTTGATAATATGATATAAAGTATTTCTGAGCCTTCTAACGTATAAGCACCGGTGGAATTCCATTTTGTAATCCCTCTACCAAGAGTACTCATGATCTCCATTTGCATTTCTCTACTATATTTTCTGGTAATAATAATGACCTCGACGTTGATATTCTGAGAATGCACCTTATCGAGCGCGATGGAGCTAACACATGCAAAGATAATGGAATAAATCACGATTGATACGTCAAACATAAAGAAACAGATACCATATACGATAAAATTCACGAGTAAGTTGATTTTACCAACACTAAAGTTCCCTCGTTTTCTTATATAGTAGATACTAATAATATCCATACCTCCAGCAGAGCCACCCATCATAAGAGTCAATCCACATCCAACTCCAGCAAGTATTCCACCAATCAAGCATGAAGTAACCATATCATTTGTCATTAACAATTGAGATGGTATCGGTACAATAGAGAAAAATATTGTCATCGTAGTCATACAGATCGCTGTTTTTATAAAGAAGAGTCGTCCCATAAACTTATAGGCTATGTACATAATGGGAATATTGGCAATATAGTAAATGATACCTGCGATATCAAAATTCGTAAAAGGTAAATGAAAATAGTCTACTAAAATAGTACGTAGTATTTGACAAATACCCATAACACCGCCACTGTAAACGCCTACTGGAACAACAAATATGTTAAGTCCCACAACGTAAAGAAAAGAACCTAGGATTGTCCCTGCGATTCGCCCAAGTTCTTTCTTTGTAAGGAGTTCTTTCCCTATCGCTTTCATATGTTATCCATCATCCTTGCACAGTATATATGTGCATTAAGTTGAGAGAACTGTAGTTTCCCGACTTAACCCTTCTCCAATATTTCATCCGTTAATATAACTTATTAGAAGCTGCAATGCAGATTCTCATAAAAAGTGCAACTTTTGCACCGTAAATCGATAATCGGAACATGCTTTTCTTTCCGATAATATTATAACTTCGAAGGTGGTGATATGCAAGTAAAATTAATGCCTATAATTCGTTTATTTTATCCTATTGTGGCCAGTATCATTATATTCTAATTGGCTCATTTTTACTATAATTATAGTTATGAAAAGCTGATAATTCCTCCTGCCATCTAATCGCAGGATTACTATAATCTAAGATTAGACCTATTAATAGCAATTATGTCTATCAGACCTATTCCCATAAAGGAAGAGCAGAAAAAATAGACAAGCTTACTTTGATATAGTACTATATCTCTAAAGAGCAAAGAATATTTCATAGATTACCTTATGCATTTATTGATTCATCTTATGCTTTCACTGATTAATCTTATGCTTTCCTAGTTATCCTAACTTATATGAAATTTATCGAAACCAAGTATGGTTATTCGTTCAATCTAAGAATCTAGTTCAGTAGAAAAATACAAGTAAAATGGAGAGGAAAAAAATGAATCGAATACTTTTAGTAGAAGATGACTCATTCATCGTCAACAATCTAACAGAATTTTTACAAACAGAAGGGTTTCTAGTAACTGCTGTTCATGGTCAAAAGGACGCACTAAAGCTTTTAGAGCAGGAGGTTTTTGATATTGTATTGCTTGATATCTCATTAAAAGATGGGAATGGATTTGCTGTGTGTAAGGCAATAAAAAGTATGGGAGATACTCCTGTTATCTTTGTTACAGCCTCAGGAGATGAGTTTAGTGTCGTAGCTGGTCTTGATATGGGAGCTGACGATTATATTAGTAAACCATTTCGCCCAAGAGAATTATTATCAAGAATAAAAAGTGTATTAAGGCGTTGCGGAAAGGTCCAGTCAGTGATTGAGATAGAGGGAATCCAAGTGGATACGGAAAAAGGACTCGTATTAAAGCAAGGTACAGAAATCTTTTTATCCGCTTTGGAATATCGCTTGTTGTTAGTTTTTTTATCAAATCGTGGTAAAGTAGTTTCAAGAAATAAGTTATTAGAAGAAATCTGGGATATTGCAGGTGACTTTGTAAATGATAACACGCTTACCGTTTATGTGAAACGTTTGCGGGAGAAAATAGAAGAGAATCCGGGGGAGCCAACGATTATAAAAACGGTCCGAGGACTTGGATATAAGGTGGGGAATTAATGATGTTAACTAGAAATCGAGAAGTAAAACAAGCAATACATCTATATCTGATTGTCATGGTTATTGCTGTCACTTTGACATGGGTTATCATCCCAGAAGCGATTGTTCTTATTACTTTCCTTAATCTAATTTTTCTCCTTCTCTTTCTTCATACTACGAAGAAACGATATCAAAAGTTAAAAGAATTAGGCGCTATGATTGATGAAGTGCTCCATGGGAATGATAAAGTAGATTTTAAAGATTGTAACGAAGGGGAACTGTCCATCTTGCAAAACGAAATCAAAAAGATGACAATACGACTTCGAGAACAAAACGAAGCTTTAACAACTGAAAAAAAATATCTTTCCGATTCTATCGCTGATATTTCTCATCAGCTGAGAACTCCATTGACCTCTATTAATTTAATCAGTTCCTTTCTCAATGAGCCTGAACTCTCAGAAGAGAGAAGACTACAGTTAAGCAAAGAATTAAATCGTCTGACGTCTCGTATTGATTGGTTAGTAAATTCCCTATTAAAACTCTCAAAACTGGATGCCGGAACAGTGGTATTTGCAAGAGAACAATTATCAGTAACTTTCGTTGTAAGGAAAGCTTATGATTTAATAGCAATCCCTATGGAATTAAAAGGCCAGGAATTTCAATATCAAGAGGCGGAAGAGGTTCACTATACTGGAGACCTCTCTTGGTCTGTGGAAGCAATCTCTAACATACTGAAAAATTGTATGGAACATACTGGTGTAGGTGGAAAAATTGTAGTAACAGCGAAGGAAACTGGAATTTATACAGAGATCATCATAGAGGATAATGGTCCTGGAATAGAGCCAGAGGATATTCCACATTTATTTGAACGTTTTTATAAAGGAAAAAATTCAAGTTCTGATAGCATTGGAATTGGTTTATCCTTAGCCAGGAAAATCGTTCAAGAACAAAATGGTACTGTAAAAGTGGAGAACGGAATATCTTCCGGCGCTAAATTTACCATTCGTTTCTATAAAGGAGTACTCTAAGTGACAAAACTGTCACTTTGCAGTCATTGTCCTGTCATTCTATCCTGTTATAGTAAAGATAAGTGAGGTTCACGAAAATAACAAAGTTATGAAAAATGAAGACAGGAAAGTAGAGGGACAGTAGTGGAAATATTACGAGTTGAGAATTTAACAAAAACATATGGAGAAGGAAATAATAAAGTGAATGCCCTAGATGGTGTTTCCTTTCAAGTAAATCAAGGTGAATTTGTTGCCATCATAGGACCTTCTGGTTCCGGTAAGTCAACCCTTTTGCATATGATTGGTGGTGTAGACCATCCGACGAAAGGAAAAGTATTTGTCAATGGAAAAGATGTTTACAACCAGACAGAAGAGCAGCTTGCTATCTTTCGCAGAAGAGAAGTTGGATTAATTTATCAATTTTATAATCTGATACCGGTTATGAATGTGGTAGAGAATATGACTCTTCCAGTGTTAATGGATGGCAGAAAAGTAAATGAAGACAGATTATCTGAGCTTCTTACCGTTCTTAATTTAAACGGAAGGGAAGGACATCTACCGAATCAGTTATCCGGCGGTCAACAACAAAGAGTATCGATTGGAAGAGCATTAATGAATGCCCCCTCTATCGTTTTAGCAGATGAGCCTACTGGTAACTTAGATTCTAAAAACAGTCAGGAAATCATTGAATTATTAAAGTTATCGAATAAAAAATATAATCAGACCTTGTTAGTTATTACACATGATGAAAATATAGCACTTCAAGCAGATCGAATCATCGCAATTGGAGACGGGAAAATCACAAGAGACGAGGTGATTCGTCGATGAATATCTTTCAGAAATATACGATTAAAACTCTGATTAAAAACAAAACTAGAACGATTGTAACCATCATTGGTATTATACTTTCTGCAGCTATGATCACTGCGGTAGCTTCCTTAATTACTAGCGTTCAGAATTATCTGATAGAAACTGCAATCATGAATAATGGAAATTGGCATGGTACAGTTTATAGTGCTTCAAAAGAGCAAATAGAAAACATAAAACAAAATTCTAATATCAATCAAATCAGCATTACGGATGAAATTGGGTATTCTCTCCTTGATACAGTAACCAATGAGACAAAACCTTACTTATACGTTCAAGGCATGGATGGAAATTTCTTTTCCATGATGCCTGTGAATGTAAAAAAAGGTAGACTTCCAGAGAATAGTACAGAAATTCTTCTGCCTTTTCATCTGTTAAGACTTGGTGGCATAGAATATGAGATTGGGGATACCATTACACTGAATCTTGGTACAAGATATCAAAACGGTAAAGTTCTGAATCAAAGGGATTCCTATGTATCAGAAGAAGAAGGAGAGGAAGAATTAAAGATTACCGGAGAAAAGACCTATACGGTCGTAGGTTTTTATGAGAATCCCTCTTTTGAACCTTATATGGCACCCGGTTACACAGCGCTTACGGTTACAGATAACGAAACGGATTATGCAACAATTTATCTGAAATTAAATTCAGCGAAACAAATTTATGATTTTACTTTTGAAAATTTTCCAGACAATAACTCAGATTTTAATTATGATCTGTTAAGACTCACAGGGTCATCGAATGAAAGTAGCTATAATGCAGTTTTATATAGTCTAGGGACAATCCTGATTATCATTATCATGCTCGCATCAATTGCATTGATTTATAATGCTTTTTCAATTTCAATTAGCGAACGAACCAAACAATTTGGATTAATGAAATCGATTGGTGCAACCAAACGCCAACTAAAGAAAAGCGTATTGTTTGAAGCTTTTTCATTAAGTCTCATTGGAGTACCGATTGGTATTGCATGTGGATTACTTGGAATCGATATTACATTGAAATTAACCAAAAATATCATGATGGCTTCCTTAAATTCATTACTCAATGAAAGCAGTGTACCATTAACCTTGTCATTCTCTCCAGTTACCATACTAATTGCTTTATTTGTAGGAGTCGTTACCGTTTTAATATCTGCATACATTCCTGTGAAAAGAGTAATGAAGGTATCTGCGATAGAAAGCATTCGTCAAACGAATGATATTAAGATAAAGGCGAACAAAGTTAAAACTTCAAAACTCACTTACCGACTCTTTGGTTTTGAAGGTATGATTGCTAGAAAATACTTTAAACGAAATAAGAGAAGATACCTGGCTACTATTATCTCTTTATTTGTAAGTATTGTAATCTTTGTGTCCGCTAGTAGTTTTTGCACTTATCTACAAAAGGGTGTCGGCGACGTTTATATGAGTGAAAATTATGATATCCGATACTATAATACCAGTGAAATAGCTACGAAATCGAAGAGTGAGATTTATGACGCATTATCTAACATCCCTGAAGTAATTGATTCGAGCTTTCATATTACAAGGCACTACTATGGAAAAATTGCTTCAGATTATTTAAGTAAAAAATATTACGACTACTTTGTAAGCATGAATCCAGAAATAAATAGCTCTGACAACGAAGGTTTAGAGGAAAGAATAGATCTTGTATTCCTAGCGGATGATGAATACAGAAATTTCTTAAAAGACAATCAGTTTGATGTTGCTCGCTATATGGATGTTAACAATCCATTGGCAATCGCAATCGATTTTAAACGTACTTATAACCAAAAGGATCAAAAGTACTATACCTTCGATATGTTAAAAGATAGGAAATCCCAAGTTGAAATAAAAGAGTTAACTACGATAGATGGGTATCAACTTTCTAATACAGAATACGATGAAGAAGGGGTGCGTTACTACATCTATGAACCATTAGAGGATAAATCCTTAAATGTACTACGTTTATCAGAAGAGGAAGCCTATCAAAATAAGACTTTATTCATAGCGGATAAAACAGATCAAATTCCACTTGGTGTTTCTATTGGAGAAGGTATTGTATTACTTTATCCGGAAAGTGCTTATGAAAACGTAATTGGTGAGAGACGTCAGGATGACTATGGTGATTTTTATTTTAAAACAACAGATCACCAGAAAGCATTTGAAACCATGCAAAAAACTTTGGATGAATTAGGGTATAACAGTGATTATCTATATAATGTTGCCGAAGAATTAGAAAACCGCCGTTCCGTGGTTTCCATGGTGCAGGTATTCTCATATGGCTTTATTGTATTAATTTCATTTATCTCAGTGGCGAATGTATTTAATACAATATCGACAAATATAAATCTAAGAAGACGAGAGTTTGCAATGCTAAAATCGGTTGGAATGTCCAAAAGAGGTTTTTATAAGATGATGAATTACGAATGCCTCTTATACGGATTAAAAGCAATTCTCTTTGGAGTACCTGTTGCTACCTTAGTCACGTACTTTATCTATCGCAGTGTTCAAAATGGATTAAATGTTTCATTTTATCTACCGATATCAAGTATTATTATTTCGATTTTTAGTGTATTTTTAGTTGTTTTCTCAACGATGTTTTATGCAATGCAGAAGGTGAAAAAGGAGAACACGATTGAAGCCCTTAAGAATGAAAATCTTTAAGAAATCTTAAGATATATTCGGGTAGATTTTCTTGCGGGTGTTAATAAAATATGTTATTCTATACATCGTTATGGAATGTAATCTTAAGAATCAAAAGAGTAGGTCTAATGTATATTTATAGAAGGCGCTGCCAGTCTTTTGATAGAGTTGGAGGGAAGACATGAGAAAAATACTAAAGATGTTGGCAGTATGCATGGTATTTGTTATGCTAGTAGGCTGTTCAAAGTCTGGGGAATCGAAGAAAGACAATTCGAACAACCAAAGTCAAAGTGATCAAAATGGCACTAAGGAAAATAATACGGATAGTGGTAATCATAAGGGTGAAGAAGGAAACGACCAAGGTAAGTTACCAGAAGGTGACTTATCAGAAGATATTATTTTAGCCTTAGATCCAGGACATGGTGGAACTTTTGGTGGGGCTTCTTATGATGGAAGAAATGAAAAGGATCTAACACTCATTGTTGCAAATTATGTGAAGGAGTACTTGGAAGAAAACTATGAAGGTGTTCAAATCGTATTGACACGTACTGAGGATGTTACTTTGTCTAATGATGTGAAGGAAGATTTAGAAATTAGAGCACAGATAGCAAAGGATGCGAATGCAGATGCCCTTATAAGTCTTCATTTCAATGCTTCTGAGGAGCACAATCAAAATGGCTCCATGGTATTTATTTCTCATCGTGATAACGTAACAAATGTATCAAAGTTGCTTGCAGAATCTATTCTAACTGAGTTAGAAGGACTTGGTTTAAAAAATCATGGAACGAAAACAAGAAACAGTAATGATATGGTTGACGAGGAAGGAAAACCTCTTGATTACTATGCAATTAACAGACATTGTGCCAATCGAGACATTCCTGGAATTATCGTAGAACATTGTTTCATGGATCATAGTAACGATAAGGGTTATATCGATAGCGAAGATGATTTAAAAGCATTAGCGATTGCAGACGCAGAAGGTATCGCAAAATTTTATGGATTAATTAAAAAATAGGGGAACGGTAATTAGAACCTCTGGAGCAATCACAGTCACCTTTGCCTGTAACCATGGATACTACAAGCAAAAAATCGAAAGGGCTGTCGCAAAATGTGATTTATTTACCAAATATTGTTGTGAACTTCTATGTTCCATCAATTTCTAGGCGGAATCATCCATTTTGCAACAGCTCCTTTTTATTACGAGAAATCTGCTTATTAATTATTTATTTTCTTCACTACTTTCCTCTAACAACTGATAAGTCATTGGAAATGGCTCTAAACTTCGTTTTAAAATACCATGAATGTAAGCAATTAAAATTCCATAATTCGTAATTGGAACCTTCTTATCCGTAGCATAGAATAACCGGTATTTCATTTCCTTTTCATTTAGCATACAACCG
>ERZ791922.320-NODE-320-length-34820-cov-4.148511_pt1 | contig 34820 bp, 30 predicted proteins | sample MGYA00510134_ERZ791922 | MGnify/ENA primary metagenome ERZ791922 (study PRJEB30046, sample SAMN00792101) | human gut metagenome | study: EMG produced TPA metagenomics assembly of the A metagenome-wide association study of gut microbiota in type 2...
CCGGCGGACTCCCATGTCCCCTCCGCAATTGATTCCGCCTACTTCCCCGGGGCAGATTTTCGCCGGGGACGGAAGACTCAGGCGGAGGTTTTCGCACACCGGACATGGTCCGTTCCGGGCGCTGATTGTCTCTAACCTTAAATGGGGAGGGCCCTGTCGCGGCCACTACGTGTTTCCGCAGACATTGTCTTCGCCCACAGCCCCGAACCACGATAATCTCCCTCCGGGACGAAAGACTTATATACACACCCCACCATCCCGTCCGCTGGGCGTACCGGCGGCGTTCTACGGGAATGCCGGCACGGGAAAAACGAAAGCAGTTTTTACGGATGAAGATGCTGAGGAGGAAATTTTAGATACGGCTTTGGCGGATGATACAACAGTTACAATATCAGCCGGTACGAACGAATAGCATTTCAGAAATCATGACGGAAGCAATTACCGGATAGAACTAAACATTAAGGTAAAGAAAGACTGATATGGAAAGGAGATTCCAAGGCCTCAGAACGTCCTTCCGGCGAGGACGTTCTGAGGCCATAACGGATTAAACTCTATCCGGCCAATCTTTAAATTTCCATCTGCTCACTTTCCGTCAGGAACGAGAGGCAGTCCATAATTCCCGCCATATAGGCCAGCACATTATTATTTGTGTCGATTTCTTCCCTTACTGCCAGCAGCTCGTCAACGGCCCGGCGCTCCTCCTGGGTCAGTTCTAATTCGCTGAATTTCCGTTCGGCTTCCTGCAGCTTATCCCAATGGTTACTGCAGCTTCGATCCATTTTATAAAATTCTGCAATCGTATCACCGGACATTCTGTCTGCCAGTCTCTTTAAAATTTTCCAGTATTCTTTTTTCATTATTGATGTCTCCTCTAAGTATGAATTATGTTATCTGTTGTCTGTTATCTGCAGTCTGCACGGCCTGAGGCGGTCCCCGGCATCCCGTGCTCCTTCCGGTTTTCCGGCCGTATCTCTGAGATGTACATTTCTCCGCCGGTCTTGACGGACGAAAGTTTTCCATGGCATAAGCTCCTTCTACTGTTGATAAAAATGTGGTATATGGAATAAAATCACCTCGGCCCGCCCGGATACGGCTCATATAAATGAAGCGTAGATATCAGTATCAGGACGGTTTTCCCTGTAAGAAAAGTTTAAGGAACTTTAAGAAAAATAGGGTGGGACAAAATCGGTCTATTATGTATAATAAGATAGAACAACCATTCTAGCAGTCCGTAAGACTGAAATCCACAATTAATAGTCAGGACTGTCGGCAGCAGTAACAGTTCAGCCATGATGTATTCCGCGAGGTGTTTTCGCTGTTTTTTGCGAAAATCCCGAGTTGTGCGGCGCGAAACGGCGTTTTTTTGCCGTTTCTGTGCATCATTTGTTACGGTTTAGCCGAAGGCTGAACTGTAACCGGCTGCAGAACAATACGGGAGGAACAGACTTGGAAGAAATCGGCAAAGAACAGATAAAAGAGAGGATTCCCGCCATACAGGTGAGAAATTTATATAAAGTATACCGTGTCGGAGAGACAAAGGTATACGCCTTAAATGGTGTGGATTTTACAATGTATAAAGGTGAATTCTGTGCCATCGTCGGTACCTCCGGTTCCGGGAAATCCACACTTTTAAATATGCTTGCGGGCCTTGAGAAGCCGACAAAGGGGGAAATTGTCATTGCCGGGAAACATATTGAAAAGCTGAATGAGAACCAGCTGGTTTCTTTCAGAAGGGAAAGGGTCGGCTTCATCTTTCAGTCCTATAACCTGCTGAACACAATGAATGCGGTGGAGAATATAGCGCTGCCCCTGTCGTTCCAGGGAATTCCCAAGAAGAAACGGATAGACAGGGCCCAAAAATATCTGGAATTAGTGGGTCTTGAAAAGGTCGGCAGGCACATGCCCAACCAGATGTCAGGAGGACAGCAGCAGCGTGTGGGAATTGCCAGGGCGCTGGTGGTTCATCCTCAGATTATCTTTGCCGACGAGCCGACCGGAAACCTGGATTCCAGGACAACGATGGAGGTTCTGAAACTGATGCAGAAGATTGTGCGGGAACATAACCAGACGCTTGTCATGGTCACCCATGACAACCATCTCGCTACATATGCGGACAGGATATTTCATATTATCGACGGAAAGATCGTAAAGATAGAAGAGAATCACCAGCGAGCCGGTGAGGAGACAGAAGACAGGGAGGGAAAAGCAGAATGAAAAAGTGGAAGAAACTGTTGGTATTTTTACTGGCAATTATGATAACAGTTGGATGTTTTCCAGCATCGGTTATGGCGGGGGACATGATTGATTTTGAGTCATATGGCGATGGTTCAGCTTTTACTAATCAGGACCACATTGAGGTAAAGAAGATATCCACTGGAAAGACAGGCCAGAAAATGACTGTTTCCTTTGTGATAGTCAATGATAATACAAGTACTGATATGAACAATGTCAAGGTACAGTTGGTCAATGAGAGCATATTTAAAGAGATTTTTGAAATAGAAGATGAAGATGATGAGGAGGAGACCAAAAGCAGCTCATCACGCGTTCCGAAATATCCATTTGAGTATACCTCTGATATAGCCAAGGAAAAGGAGTTTGGCACGATAAAGGCCGGGACGAAAAAGAGTGTATCAATGAGCTACAAAGTAAAGAGGAACCTGTCAGAAGGATACTATCCTGCCGTATTTAAGCTGAGCTATGGTGACAGAGGTTATTATTGCTATGTGGGTGTGAATATCTGGGTTACAACTTCTTCCAGTTCTACAGAGGACGATGATAACAATAAAACAGATTACGATTTTTCGATTGGAGACGGTCAGTTTACCCCTTTTGCCGCTTATAACCAGGTGATGAATTTTGGCGTCAACCTGACGAATACGGGATTAAAAAAGGTCTACGACGTGCGGGTGGAGATGCAGCTCGATGCCGATGTGACAAAGTTCCCGTTTAATATTAACGAAGGAAATTACAGCCGGAAGATGGGGGATATGGAGCCGGGACAGATGGTTACGGTTCCCTACAGTATGGCGGTACGGGAGAACGTAAAGTCGGGATTCTTCCCGATTCATTATCTGGTATCCTACCGGGAAGAGGAAAACGGCGATTTTTCAGAACCGGTTGACCTGATCTATTATGTACGTGTCCAAGGAAAGGATGAGGATGAGCTGTCATCTGATGCGGGAGATTCGGACAGGACAAAGGCCAGAATTATAGTGGATAGCTTTTCAACGGTACCAGAGGAGGTCTATGCGGGCCAGCCCTTTGAGTTAAGGGTCAGAATGAAGAATGCTTCATCTAATGTCACCTCCAGCAATATCATGTTTACCTTTGCCTCGGAGGAATCAGCGGACAAGAGTCCTGTATTCACATCGGATTCCGGTTCTACCTCCATGGTAGTCAATCAGTTAGGACCCGGAGCAACGACGGATCTTTCCATGGTGTTTAAATCCTCTCCGACCGCGGAACAGAAGTCCTATACAATGACAATCGTTGAGCAGTATGACAGCCCTGAATTTAAGAATGCAAAGGAAGAAGTGAAGATATCAATACCGGTAAAACAGGTTCCGAGATTGAATACAGGAACAATTGAAGTTATGCCGGACAGTATCAGCGTCGGTTCGGAGACGAATGTCATGTTCGGAATTAATAATACCGGAAAGGTTCTCTTATATAATGTCATGGTACGTTTCGAGGCCGATTCCATCCAAACTACAGATGCCTATGTCGGCAATATTAAGCCGGGTGAAACAGGAAACCTGGACACGATGGTCTCAGGCGTGGCCCCAACTGAAGATGACGGAAAAGTGAAGATTATTATTACATATGAAGATGAGAACGGTTTGACGACCGAAGTCGAGAAGGAGATGCTCCTCTTTGTAAATGAGCCGATAGATGAACTGGGAGGAATGGAAGCCGGGAATATGGGAGTTGATGGTATGGGAGGAGGCAGCGGAATGAATGGAGCCGATGGAGAGCAGACCTTTTTTAATCGTTATAAGAAGGTGATTTTCCCGGCTGCAGCACTTTTCATTATTATTACTGGAACAACCGTAATCGTTATCAGGAAAAAGAAGAAGGCAGCGCAGGAAGAAGGAATGGACGATGAGATTCTATGATCTTTTGTCAATGAGTGTCAATAGCCTGCTGAGGAGAAAACTCAGAACATTTCTAACAGTCCTCGGAGTGGTGATAGGGACAGCATCGATTGTGGTTATGATTTCCCTTGGAATCGGACTGAATAAATTCACGATGGAGCAGTATGAATCATCAGGCAGCCTGACGGCGATACGTGTCTATAATTACGACAGAGGAGGCTCCAATGATAAGCAGAATCCAGAAGACAGCTTTATGACGGATGAAACGATGAAGCAGTTTGAGAGGATTCCCCATGTGGTTTCAGCTTACCCAAAGATTAACATGTCTGTGATTATGAAGCAGGGGATTTATGAGGGGAATGTCCAGCTTATGGGGGTTCCCCTGAAGGCCATGAAGGATATCAAGCTGGGGCAGGGAACACTTCCCTCCCCTGATTCACCAGAGCTAGAGATGGTGGTGGGAAACATGGCGGTACAGAATTTTTACAATGCCAAAACCGGTAAGGGGTATTATGACTCCGGAGAACTGCCGGATGTGGATTTTATGAACAAACCGGTATTTACAATATTTGACACCAACAGCTATTACCAGTCTAAGTATCCGTCCGGCGGGGATGAGCAGACGGCGGTAAAACCGCCGAAGAAATATATGCTGAAGACAGCCGGGATTGTTGAGGGAGGGCCGGAGGACTGGAATGAATACAGTTATGGCATATACGTTGACATTGAAAAGCTGAAAACCCAGCTAAAACAGATCTTCAAGAAGAAGCCGATACCCGGTCAGCCGACGAATAAAAAGGGTAAGCCCTATAATTACTTTGTCTATGAGCAGGCAACCGTGAATGTGGACGACATGAAGAATGTTATTGAAGTTCAGAAAGCAATTAATAATATGGGATACGAAGCAAACAGCCAGATGGAATGGCTGGAGCAGTCCCAGAAGCAGTCCAATATGGTTCAGGCCGTGCTGGGCGGTATCGGAGCCGTCTCCCTGTTTGTAGCGGCGATCGGCATTGCCAATACGATGATGATGTCCATCTATGAGAGGACAAAGGAGATTGGTGTTATTAAAGTACTCGGATGCGCAATGGGAAATATCAGAAGCATGTTCCTGATAGAGGCCGGATTTATCGGCTTTGTCGGCGGAGTTGCCGGTGTAATCCTGAGCTACGGCGTATCATTTCTGATTAATAAATTCCTGGCGGGAGCTTTGCTGTACGGTATGTCCAGCAAGCTGTCAATGATACCGCCGTGGCTTGGATTTGCTTCCATCGGTTTTGCCATATTGATTGGTATGCTGGCCGGATTCTTCCCGGCGCTCAGAGCCATGAAACTGAGTCCGCTGGCGGCAATCAGGAATGATTAAAACCACCTAGCCAACTGTCGTCACATCCTGTTTCCATCTCCCGGTGGCAATATAGGCGAATACCAGGATTCCGCCCCCCAGGGTGGCGGCAGGGACGGCGATTCCAATTCCCAGGATTCCCATATTAAGACCCAGCGCAAGAGCCCAGGCGACGGGGATACGGATAACAATTCCCTGAAGAACATTGCTGCACAGAGTGATCAGGGTATGTCCGGTACCGGTGATAAAGCCGTTGGCGGAAAAGACAAATGCAGTCAGAAGATAGTCTGCACAGAAGCCGCGGATATACAGTGTGCCGTACCGGATTACCTCGGGTTCTCCGCGGGCCAGTATGCTCATAAACTGCGGCGTGAAGCTGATGCTTGCCAGGAACAGGGGAATACCGACTATGAGAGAAAGTCCAATCCCTTCTTTCAGGCAGGAGAGGGCGCGCTCATATTTTCTGGCGCCGATATTCTGGCCCGACATGACCGCCATGGCTCCCGACATTGCGGAGCTGGGAAGCATGGCAATGTTATTGAATTTACCGGCCAGCTGAGCGGCTGCGGAAGCCGCGTAACCATACTGGTTGATCAGAGCCGTCAGAAACATGAAGGATACGGATGAGATACTGTTCTGAACGGCAGCGGGAAAGCCGATTTTAATAATTAAAAGAACCTTTGTACGGCTGAGCCTGAGATTCCTGCGTGTCAGCCGGAATATACTGCTTTTTCTGATCAGATATGCTGCGGAAATGACAAAACTGACTGCCTGGGACAGTACCGTTGCCCAGGCGGAGCCGTTCGGGCCCATTTTGAAGCCGGCAACAAATAAAAGGTCCAGAAACACATTAAGGGTCCCTGATATGGTTACAAATATCAGGGGCCTTTTAGAATCTCCGGTTCCGTTCAGAACCGAACTTATGGCATTGTATTCAAATACAAAAAAATTTCCCAGCATGCAGATTTGCATATAACTGCACGCATTCTCAAAGGACTCGGCGGGAGTTCTGAGCAGAACCAGAAAGGGGCGGGCGGCAATGTACATGACGGCAGTCATAAAGACGGCGGCTAAGGCAAACAAAGTCAGCAAGGTTCCGATCGTCTGCTCTACATCCTCCCCGCGCCGCGCTCCGACATATTGGGATATTAAGACGGTTCCGCCGGAGGCGAAACCGATTATCAAAAATGTAAATGCAGATACAATCTCGCCTCCAATGCCGACTGCCGAACTTCCGGCAGCTCCGTTGACCCACTGGACGATCAGCATATCGGCAGTCATGTACAGATTTTGAATCAGGCTGGACAGGAAGAATGGAAAACTGAATAGGATCAGCTGCCTTCTTACACTGCCTTCGGTAAGACTGTGTCCAATCTGCATGAGGTGAAACTCCTTTTCTTAAGTTTCTGGTTGTACATCTATTATGATAAGTCACAAATTATAATTCATAAATTTTCAGTGCATCCGGTTTTCCGGAACTTGTTCCGGTTTTTGGCTGAGGGTGTGCGCGGCGGCCGGCATGAATCAGTTCGATGGAGTTTACGGCGCTATGGTGTTTAATCTCATCGGCACAGTCGATCTAATAGGGGAGTATCTCTTCTGCATCGAGGGGGACCAACGGCCGCGTGTTTTACCGGCAGAACAGTCTGACGGATTTTCTCCAATGGTTACAATACCGGCGCCGCCTTTTGCGCGTTCTCCGCAGAGGGCTATGTTTGCCGGAGTAAAATATTCTTCCGGCATAAGATTGGAGACGCCCATGGGTGTCACTGTTAGACCAATCATACAAAAAAAGCAGAGTGAAGTCATTTCAGAAAACAGGCAGTTTATTTTAATATTTGTGCATCGGAGCGGACAATGATCTAGCCCAATGCTGTAAATGGTATATTTTTTATTAAAAATATTGTATAATTATAATCCAGGAGACGAGGTGGGACGAGATATGAGAATCAAAATCGATATGAACGGCAATTCACCGGCTTATATACAGATGTCGGCTCAGATTGCCGCGGCAATCAGGGCGGGAGAATACAGGCCGGGCGATAAACTGCCGTCGGAAGCAGAATTCTGCCATGAGACGGGACTGGCCAAAGGCACGGTCAGAAAGACATTCGACAAGCTGGAAGAAGAAGGCTATATCCGAAGAGTGCACGGAAGCGGCACTTATGTTCAGGGCTGGCAGCCGGAACTGCGCAGGATGGTGCAGTTTGATAATAGCTGCAAAAAAGAAGGAATGAAACCGGACGAATGCTACCGGCTTTTGAAAGAAGCCTGCGGCCGTTTTTTTGCCGCTGATATTCCGGATCAGGCAGCGATGATTGACTGTACCCCGGAGATAGCGGGAGATATTACGAGAGAACTTGTAAAAATCTGGAACTTTGATATGAAATACTATCAGATTGACGGAGTACGCGTCGGAACATTTATCCCTCCGGAGGAGATATGGATTACAACAAAAACTCATTTTGAAGAGATTCTGCCTGTGGCTGAGAAGGCTGGAAAGGCACTTTTGCAGGTCAGGCTTTCGGTTCCCGCTACGGAAGAAGAGGAGATTGCCGCTTTGGATGATGACTGTCTGCTGGGCATAGTGTATGACAGCCAGGATTTCCTGATGCATATCAGCCATACGCTGGCTTTGCTGGGAAGGCATAATACATATTATCTCTGCCAGAAAGAAGAATGGTGCGATAAAAAAAGAGCCATTCGGACAGAGGACATCATATGGCTGGTTTCCGTGCAGGAGGAAGAGATTATCAGGCAGATGGAGACGATGGGCAGCCATTATATTGTATTCAATTACGGGGTAACGAAGGATTCATTGGATGAAATCAGGGCAATTATGGAGCAGAGAAGAAAATGACAGATAAAAAACCAGAGAAGAAAGAAACGCCTGTTTATGGAAAGATTGTGGATGACGTCAGAAGCAGGATTGAGTCGGGACAGTGGAGAGAGGGTCAGAAGCTTCCCGGAGAGAGGGAACTCTGCAACTTGTATGGTGTGGCCCGGGGAACATTAAAAGCCGCTTTTTCCGAGCTTCAGAAAGCAGGGCTTATCAGACAGGTCCGGGGAAGCGGAACTTATGTGGAAAAGCGGGATGGGAGAGGGAATGCTTTGGAAAAACAGGCGGATGAACTGGTAGCTTATCTGGCCTCTTTAAAACTTTCCAAGGCTGAGATACTGTCTCTTGGAAAAACGATAATCTACAGTGATATAACGGCCCAGCACTTCCATAAGCAGCCGCTGTGCGATGACCGGAAAGAACGGGTTTCCGTGCAGAATGCGCACGAAAACACCCCGCGGAACACAACCGTGTGAACAGTAACGGGAATGAAACGGAGAATTAAAATAATTACAAATATATATTGACAATTTTAAAAAAAAATAGTAAACTTTGGACAAGTTACCGATTGGTAGTGAAGCAATCTGAGATATTGAAATGTGTGTGGAATTTCAGAAAGTTTTGCTAACCTTTATTTTAGTGAAAGCAATTCTATAATCAAATCAGTAAGGATATCGGTATTTCAGTCATTGCTTCCGTTCCTGTTAACGTATTAAGGAAAAGGAGAGAAGCAAATGAAGGGAATCAAAAATTTTAAAGGATCCAACAGGAAATATCTTGCGCTGCTTATGGCCGCATTGACGGCAGCAGCCTCATTGAGCGCATGTTCCGGAAGTACCTCGGGTGATGCGTCACAATCCTCATCAGCAAAAACAGAAAATAATGGAAGCGGTGCAGCCGGTTCTGTGCTTCGTGTGGGAAGAACATGGGACTCCGGGAGCGGCAACTTTGATCCGGCAACCTTCTCGGGGATCTCATTTCAGTTTGGCCCGGATGTGTTTGAATCGCTTCTTACCTACAACGACAAGCAGGAACCGGCTCCGTATCTGGCTGAGTCATGGGAAACATCCGATGATTTGAAGACGTATACGTTCAAGCTCCGTGAAGGCGTTCAATTTCACTATGGCTTCGGCGAGATGAAAGCAAGCGACGTCGTATTTTCAGTCGGCCGCCTTTTGGACCCGGCCATTAACAACACGGCAACCAATTCAACAAATCTCGGCTTGGCCAATATCGAAAGCGTCGAGGCCGCCGATGATTACACGGTTGTCTTTACTTTGAAGGAAGGAGACGTATTCTTCCCTGATAAAGTTGCCAGATCTTACCTAACCATTACCAGCCAGAAGGCAGTGGAAGAAATGGGTCTGGAAGAGTACCAGAAACGTCCGATCGGAACCGGTCCATTCATGCTGGAAGAAGGCGGTGTTCCCGGAGAAAAATATTGTACGGTTAAATTTGACGATTACTGGGGCCAGAAAGCAAAGCTGGACCGTGTGGAATATTATGTAATTCCCGACGATGTAACGCTTGCCAATGCGATGGAAGCAGGCGAGATTGATACATATGACGTAAACAATCTGGAAAAAGTGGAAGAGTATATGGCCGATCCGGATACTTACGTTCTTCTCAACGCAAGGGATTCCGCGCAGTCCTATATCGGAATCAATGCGAATTTCGAGCCGTTAAATGACCCGAAGGTACGAGAAGCGATTGCATTAAGTATTGACCGCGATATGGTTTGCGATGAGTATTTCAAAGGCACGGAAGAAAAATCCAAAGGTTTCCTTCCAACCTTCTGCCGCTATGCACTGGAAGACTACTGGAACCCGGAATATAATCCGGAGAAGGCAAAACAGCTGCTTGCAGAAGCCGGATACCCGGATGGTTTTGCCATCGACATGTATGCTCCTAATGATACGCTGAGCGCAGGACCGGCCACATTAGTGCAGCAGTTCCTGACACAGATAGGCCTGAAGGTGGATCTCCAGACTGTGGATTTCGGCGTATGGCTTGATAAGGCAAAGGCCGGAGAAATCCCGATTTATCTGTTCTGGGATTCCTGTCCTGTTATTCCTGACAACGTGTTAAAACAGTTTACAAGCGAGAGCACAATCAACTACATTGCTTACAATGATCCTGAGTACGACAGAATCGTGGCGGCAGCGGTGGAAGAAAACGATCTGGCAAAGAAAGCGGAGCTTTACAATGAAGCACAGAAAAATATCATGGATTCCGGCTGTCTCTATACGATGACTACATACTCTATTCATCAGGTTGTCAACCCGAGAGTAAAGGACCTTAAGATTACGACAGGACTTATGCTTACCTGCAGAGAGGCGTATATCGAAGAGTAAGGTTACGACGGCAAAGCGCGCGGGCCTGCCGCACGCAGCCTGCGCGCTTTGCAATGCGGTAGTTGTATAGCGCTGGACAATTACCAGTACGGTATAAATTTAAGGAGTAGTCTATGAAAAAATATTTTGGTATGCGGGTTTTGATGGCGATACCTACCATTTTAGGCGTGTTCCTTGCGGTGTTTCTGATCATCCGGATGGTGCCGGGTGATCCGGCTTCCGTTATGCTGGGCAAAACTGCCACCCCGGAAGAGATCTCACTGTTCCGTGAGCAGAACGGCCTGGATGAACCGCTAATGACGCAGATGGTAATCGCGGTAAAGAAATTCTTCACAGGCGATTTGGGAGAATCTCTTTCTTCCCATAAAAAAGTGACGGAACTTTTAAAGGAACGCTTTCCCAGGACGCTGGAGCTGGTGTTGTGGGGAATGATACTGAACTCCATCCTGGGAATTATATGGGGCGTTGTCGCCAGTGTGTATCGCGGCAGATGGCCCGATTACATGATTAGCGGCATGAGTACCATAGGTATGTCGCTGCCGTCATTTTACGTGGCGATTCTGGTGCTTGTAGTTCTGGCTGTGAAGCTGAAGCTGATACCGGTTATCGGCATTCAAAGTGAAAATGCCAATTACTTTCAGACCATTGTAGCTCCTGTTCTTACGATGGTTCTTGCCGGAAGCGCCCTGACCATCCGTACGACCAGGTCAAGCATGCTGGAAGTGATGGGAGAGGATTTCATCAGAACCGCCAGGGCAAAAGGGCTGAGCGAAAAAGCCGTTTTATTTAAGCATGGTCTGAGAAATGCGGCGATTCCGATTGCCACGATTATCGGATATAATCTGGCATCCAGTTTCGGCGGTTCCATTGTAATTGAGACGGTGTTCAACAGGCCCGGTATCGGAAAGCTTTTGATGGACGCGGTGACGAAGAGAGATTATCCCGTAGTCCAGGGAACGGCCGTATTCATCGCCATTCTGCTGATTGTCGTAAATCTGTTGACAGATGTCATGTACAGCATTATCGATCCGAGAATCCGTGTTCAGTCGGACAAATAAAGGAAAGGCAGTTGGGACAATGAGTGTAATACAGGAATGTATGCAGGATAATGACAATATCCTGCAGGTTGAAAATATATGTAAATACTATAAAGCCGGCAGCGGCAGATTATTTGATAAAACAGTTTTCAAGGCTGTCAATCAAGTGTCCTTTTCTGTAAAACGCGGAGAAACCTTCGGTCTGGTGGGAGAATCCGGCTGCGGAAAAAGCACTCTGGCGAAGCTGGTCATGAAACTATTGGAAGCATCGGGCGGCAGGGTTTTGTTTGACGGGAAGGATATTACAAAAATGCCGAAGAGGCAGCTGGATGCGATCAGAAAGGATATGCAGATAGTATTTCAGGATCCTTATGATTCCCTGAATCCCCGCTTTAATTTAAAACAGATCGTGTCCGAACCGATGGAAAATTTCGGATACAGCAGACAGGAAATCGATGCGCGCGTTAAAGAGCTGTTTCAGGAAGTCGGCCTGCCGGAGAAGCTGATGGTGCGCTATCCCCACCAGTTATCGGGAGGGCAGAGACAGAGACTCTGTATTGCCAGAAGCCTGGCCCTTTCACCGAAGCTGCTGCTCTGCGATGAGGTGGTGTCGGCTCTGGATGTATCCATACAGGCTCAGATACTGAACCTTCTGCTGGATTTAAAGGATAAAAACGGCCTCACCTATGTTTTTATTTCCCATAACCTGGCAGTCGTCAAATTTGTTTCGGATAAAATCGGAGTCATGTATTTCGGAAAGCTGGTAGAGGTAGCGGGAAAGGACGAGCTGTTTGAAAACTGCCTCCATCCCTATAGCTGCGCCCTGCTCTCGGCAGTTCCCATCCCCGATCCCGACGTGAAGACGAAACGTCTGATATTGGAAGGCGATCTTCCCAATCTTATGAATCCGCCGAAGGGATGTATCTTCCAGGACAGATGCCCGTTTGTAAAGGATATCTGCCGCAGGGAGGAGCCGGAGCTTACCGAGTTTACGCCGGGTCATCAGGTAGCCTGCCACAGGGCCGGAGAACTCGATTTGAGAATTGTTGAGGAATAGGCAGGAGGATAAAGCTATGATTAAATTTTTGAAGAAAAATAAGGGGATTGCGGCCGGCCTGTTCATCCTGACTATCATTGTCTGCCTGGCGGTGTTTGCCGACTTTTTAACTCCTTATGCATTTGATACGATAACGCTGTCGGATAAATTACAGCCGCCAAGCGCCGCCCACATCATGGGTACGGATAATTTCGGCCGTGATATCTGGACAAGAGTTATCTACGGAGCCAGAATTTCCCTGACCGTATCGCTGGCGGCCGTGGCGCTGGGACTGGTTCTCGGCTGCCTGCTCGGCCTGATGGGCGGATACTTCAAAGGCCCGTTTGACTTTGCCCTGGGCCGTGTTATGGACATATTCATGTCATTTCCTTCGATTCTTCTCTCACTGTTAATCGGAATCGCCCTGGGACCGTCCATTCTCAACATGTGCCTATCCCTGGGAATTCCGCTGATACCGGCATTCTACCGCGTCACAAGGGGAGCGGCCCTGAATGTGGGGGAGAGAACTTATGTTATGGCGGCCAGGTCCATGGGCACGAAAAGCAGTAAGATTTTGTTCCGCCACATTCTGCCCAACACTCTGCCGCAGATTTTTGTAATTCTGTCCTTCAGTGTCGGCGGCTCCATCATGGCGGAATCTTCCCTGGGTTATCTGGGCTTCGGTATTCCAAAGCCGACACCGTCCTGGGGGCTTGTAATCAGCGAGGGCAAGAGCTATATATTCAACGCCCCGTGGATTGCCGGTTTTTCCGGCCTGATGATTGCGCTTACAATCTTTGCATTCAACCTTTTGGGAGACGGTATCAGAGATTACCTGGATCCGAAATTAAAATAATGGCAGTGACGCTTTAGGAGGTACGAAGTTGGAGAATGATAAAATTTTGGAAATAAAAGATCTGTTTGTAAAATTTCCAATGGACGGCGGAGCAATTAATGCGGTAAACGGCGTTAATCTGTCACTGGGTAAAGGTGAAACTCTGGGAGTGGTAGGCGAGTCCGGCTGCGGAAAGAGCGTTACGATGTCAACGATTCTACGGCTTGTAAAGACGCCGCCTGCAAGGATTGAGGGGGAAATTTACTATAAGGGGCAGAATATTCTGGATATGCCGATGCGGGATTTTACCAGAATCAGGGGGAAAGAGATATCAATGATATTTCAGGAGCCGATGACCAGTCTCGATCCGGTCATTAAAATCGGGCCGCAGATAGCAGAGAGCCTGATGCTGCATGAAAAACTTCTGAAGAATGCGGCTATGGCAAAGGCGCTGGAACTTTTGAAACAGGTGGAGATTCCCAACGCGGAAAAGCGGATTAATGATTACCCGCACCAGTTATCCGGCGGTATGCGCCAGAGAGTCATGATTGCAATGGCGCTGGCCTGTAAACCGCAGATTCTGCTGGCGGACGAACCGACGACAGCTCTTGATGTAACAATACAGGCGCAGATTATGGATTTGATCAAGAAGCTGAGAGGCGAATACGGAATGAGCATCATGATAGTAACTCATGACCTGGGTGTTATTTCCGATGTAGCCGATCGCGTCGTCGTATTTTACAGCGGCCAGATTGTTGAGGAGGCCCGCACGGCCGACCTCTTTAAGCATCCGAAGCACCCTTACACAAAGGGGCTGCTGGCATGTATACCGACCCTGCAGACAAAAGCGCAGCGCTTACAGGTTATCGAAGGAAATATCGCAGATCCGGCAAACCGCCCAAGCGGCTGTCCTTTCCACCCAAGATGCCGTTATGCGACGGAGCGGTGCAGGAAAGAGAACCCGAAGCTGTATCCATGCGGAGACGGCCATATGGCGGCCTGCCATCTGATGGAAGATAACGGCTGACGGCGGATGAGCAGGAAAGGAAAATTAACAGAATAAAGGAACGGGACGGCCGGTTAAGAAAAATGGAAGACGGCCGGTTAAGTTCAGGAGGAAACTATGTCAAGAATAACGACTGTATGCGGCGATATTGCGCCGGAAGAGCTGGGATACACCGATATGCATGAGCATGTGATGTTCGACGGAACAGATATGGGAAACATCTGCCGCCCCGGGATGCCGGGAAATCTTCCAATCCAATGGGAAGATAAGATATCGTTGGAAAATATCGGCCTTTTGAAGCGTAACTTCACGCTGTGCCGGGATGCAATGAATCTGGACGACGAGGAGGTTATGACGGGAGAGGTGGCTGATTATAAAGAGTCGGGAGGGGATTCACTTCTGGAACTGAGTGTTCCCGGGATCCGGCTGGACGTGGCTGCAATCAAAAGAATCTCAGAAAAAACGGGAGTTAACATTATTACGGCAACCGGATTTTATATCGAATCATCGTGGATGGGCCGTTTTGACGGATGGAATACAGCGGATTTCTATAAACGTATCATGGACGAATTTGAGAACGGAATTGAGGGAACCGGAATAAAACCAGGATGTGTTAAAATCGCTCTTTCCAGCTTCACCCAAAGAGAGGAGATGTCTCTGAGGGCAGGCGGGCAGGCGGCGAAGGAAACGGGAATGTCCATAACGGTGCATCCCTGCGGCCGGGGAGGAGGAGAACCCGGTAAGGTGGTGGAGATCTTAAAGGAAGAAGGCGTACCGGCGGAAAAAATAGTCATTGCCCATGTGCCGATGGCCAATAACCGGGGATTATCTGAGATGATTCGCTATCCGGAGCTGTGGGCGCTTAACCTTGATGTGGCAAAGTCAATACTGGCGGAAGGAGCCAATATATCGGTCGAATTCATGTCCGGGCAGATAGATTTAGAGGCGCTGGGCTCCCAGTCCAATCCGGATTATATGAAGCTGGCAGGTCTTGTAAAGCTGATCAATGAAGGCCACTGCCGTCAGATGGTGCTGGGGACCGACTTGTGCGTGAAAACAATGACCAGACGCTGCGGCGGAGAGGGCTACTGCCGGCTGACCAAATTTGCCGTGCCGGCATTGAAGCAGTACGGCGGTGTATCGGATTATGCTGTCAGAAGCATCATGATTGAAAATCCGGCCAGGATTCTGGCGTATTAAGCGCCGGAAATAACAGCGGATTAAATGAAAACTATAAACTTAATATAAAATGAAAGAGGTATAAAATCATGGCAGAAATGTACAAAGTAAAATTAACCGTATTAAAAACAGCAATTTATCCGGAGCTGGCAGAAAAATATTTATCGATCGGAAAAGAACTGAAACCATGCGGCGGCTTTAAGGAAGGCCAGGAAATTATTGTAGACGCCTTTATGAACTGTCCGGAGGGCTTCTGCGCCCAGGCCTGGGCCGCGCTCTATCCACAGATGCTTACTATCAGCCGCGGCGGTTCCTATGCGCCATGGACAAAAGAGGATGGTGTGGAAGTCGGCTGCTGTACAGACGGCCTCAGACCGGTGACATTCCTGATCGAGAGAGACGAAGTACAGCCATTTGACGTATAGCCAATTGAATAATCCCCTCTGTTATGATATACTATGAGCACTTGATGAGGTTCCCCACGAATCTAGTGCGAGTCATATCTGGACACTTAGCGAGGTATTAAAAGAGCTTAGTGACCAGGATATACTATGAGCACTTGATGAGGTTCCCCACGAATCTAGTGAACATGATAGCTGGAGGCATATATGGATAAGCAGGACAAGATTGCAGTACTGATTGACGCAGAAAACGTTTCTAAAAAGTACATTAAACTGATTATGGATGAAGTGAGCGACTATGGAATCGCTACATACAAACGGATTTACGGTGATTTTACAAATCCCAGTGTTATGGCATGGCAGGATGCGCTCAGAGATTTTGCACTGACGCCGGTATTTCAGTTTAACTATACGAAAGGAAAGAATGCGTCGGACTCTGCCCTGATTATCGACGCGATGGATATCTTATATTCGGGAAAAGTAAATGGATTCTGTCTGGTAACCTCCGACAGTGATTTTACGAAGCTGGCGATTCGTCTCCGCGAGGCCGGGATGATTGTAATTGGAATGGGGGAACAGAAGACTCCGAATTCTCTGGTATCGGCCTGCGAGACATTCAAATTCCTTGATTTACTGTATCAGGAGAGCCTGGAAGAACAGGCGGAGGACGAGAAGCTTTCTGAAGTTAAGGCAGCAAAAGCGGCAGAACCGCCTGCGGCAATCCGTCCCTCGGACGAACGCGATACGAAGAAAGCCCCGGAGGCAAAGACAAAGCCCCACCCGGTTGAAACTGCGGATACTCCGGATGACAAAGCCGACAATTTAAAGGATGATGCCAGACTCAACAATGTGCCGACGAAGGAGGAAATCGGCGCTGAGATAGTAGCCATAATTGAGTCCAGATCCGATGAGAACGGATGGATTAACCAGTCGGAGATAGGAACGGTACTTCCGAAAAGAGTTCCTGGCTTTGATCCACGAAACTATAAATGCAAGAAACTGGGCCAATTTATTGAAAGCTTTGATTATCTTGAGACAAGAACGATGAAAAATCCGAACAACAAATTATTAAAAGTGGTTTATGTAAAAATAAAACAGCAGTAAATGAAAGTCCGAAATCCCGGAAATCCCGGAGATTTCGGACTTTTAAGTATTGAAGGCAGCGGCCTGTGCGCGGAGCATGCAGAATAACGGTATGGGATTATGCAGGCCGGATTTACAGTATTGTAAATTGTATGTATAAATATTGAATAAAAAAAGCAAATTTCTTTAATGACTTTGCTTACTAAAAATGTTATCCTTGAATCAGAAATAAATTCCACACACAATTTTTCCTTACTTAATTTAAAACAACAATAGCGATAATAATAACAAATCAATTCAGTGTTTCTTTTGAATTAAAAATGAGCTCACATAGTAAAAAATGGTGTACACCGGGAGACTGCATATCAATTTGATATGATTATTGTCTGTCGGTTTTTTCATTCAAAGCTATGGAAAAAGGAAAGATTTATGATACACTTGAAACAAAAACAGACTACAAGGAGTGCTGCAGATGGATTCGAACGAAATATTTATTAAAGATATTCCAGCATTTTTCAGGAGGTTTAAAGGCAGTACTAAAGACGGGCAGTATGATCTGTATTGCCAGGAGTTTGCTTACAGTATTATATATGGAAACCTGAACAGCAGCCATGTGGATGAAATTCTTCAGTTGATTGGATTGAGCTGTCTGCCTGACCGGCTTTTGCTGGTACAGACAGACTACAATGATGTGTTCCAGTTTTATCCTGAATTTAATCAGTTTCCCAGGAGATTTAACCAGACGCAGACGCTTCAAAGATGTGTGAAGCGAAGCGGAATTGAGGGGCTGGTCGCATCCTACCCGGCGCGGGGCGTGGTCGGTGTCTTCCTGTGTACGGGGCAGGAATCGTCTTCTGAAGAGAAAGTAATAACGGAGAAAATCAGGGAACTTGCAAAGGATATGATTGTACGGGTCAACGAAGAGGTGGGAGAGAGTGTTGCGATTGGGATAAGCCGATATTGCAGCAGCCTGTCGCGTTTCCCGCAGGCTTATGCCGAGTGTAAGGAGGGACTGTTTCACTGCTTCAGGCTGGGGAAAAACCACATGGTATTTCATAAAGATATATGCGAACCCAGGACACCGTTTTCACGGGATGTGCTGAAAACCTTTGGGGCTGAGATTGTCTCCGGGATCACGAATGGAGAGCGGGCGGCAGTAAAGGACCATGTGGATGAGATGATGAAATACATGCTGTCCGTGGCAATGTCGCCCATTAACATACGTCTGATCCTGGTGAGTTTTGTAGATACACTGAGAGAACGCTTTTACAACTCCAGAATACCGGCCGATATATTGGAAAAAGCGTATCTGAACACATCCAAACAAGTCATAAACGGCATGTTTGCAGACGATATAAAGGAGACGATGGAGCAGTTCTGTGATATGTTGATAAAAGAACTGGGGGCGGAGTCGCAAAGTTCCGAGGAACTGCTGTTTCACAAAATTGATGAGGCCATTGAAAAATATTATCCCAACAGTGAGTTTAACCTGGATGTAATGGCAAATCTGTTCCATTACAGCTCCTATCATTTTGGCCGTCTCTTTAAAAACACACGGGGAGAATCCTTCCGGCAGTATCTAGCCAGGTACCGGATCGAGAGGGCGAAAGAATTTCTGGCCAGGGGGGACAAGCCGAATGAAGTGGCATTTCAGACCGGATTTAACAGCATCAGTTATTTTTGTACTGTTTTTAAGAACCTGACGGGCGTTTCACCGAAACAGTATCAGGAGAATTTTATAAAATAATCGGAACGGATATAGTTCTAGGCGGTGACCTGTGCGCAGAGCGTGCAGGTTATCGCTATTTATTTGTCTATATCGAGCCCTTTGTCGAAAAAAATATAATTTATCATTTACTTTATTAGTAAAAATATAGTATTATATTATTTTGTAAAAACAGATCGGATTCAGCAGGGGGAGTAGTAATGGACGTTGAAGTTTTTGACGGAAGTGAACCGGCATATAAACAGCTTTGTGAAAAGATTATAAAAGCAATAACAGAGGGAGAGCTTAAACCTGGTGACAGACTTCCCTCCGAAGCGGCGCTGTACCATTCTACCGGTCTCTCCAAGGGAACGATCCGCATGGCCTATGAGGAGCTGGAACATAAGGGGTGTATTAAAAGAAGCAGGGGAAGCGGAACCTATATCCAGGAATGGAGATCGGAAAGACAAAAAATGCAGGCTTACAGGGAGAAGGTTCTCAGGGCCGGAATACCGGCTGAGGAGGCATTTCAGCTGATTGAGGAGGCATGCCGGAAAAAATTCAGTAAAAAGGAAGAGGTACAGGCTGCCCTTTTTGACTGCACGCCTGAAATTGCCGCGGATATCTCCCGCAAAATAGAGGAGCGATTTAAGTTCCTTCCAGTATGTTATGACGTTTATGAAGTCCTTGAAGCATTCGGCGGTATTGTCCCGGAGGCAGAACTCTGGCTGACGACGACGGCTCATTATCACGAATTACAGAATCTGGCAAAGGCCTATAATAAAACACTGATAAAGTTACAGATCTCGGTAGACGACAAAGTAGTGGAGACATTGTCGGGGCTTAGCGGTTCATGTATAGTGGGAATTATCTATGAGAGCCGGGATTTTATTAAACATGTAAGCCTTCTTACATCATCTCTGTGTAAGCATAATACGTATTTTATCTGCCGGAAAGACGAATGGAAGGACAGGAGGAGTTTACTTGATTCAAAACCTGTCTGTTGGATTGTTCCGGCCCGCTATGAGGAAATGAAGACGGAGGCGGAAAAAGAGGAGAATATGGATGTTCTGTTTTACCGTTATAAGATACTTCCTGATTCCTATACAGACCTGGAAGCATATCTGCAGGAGGTATAGATGAAAGAGAAAACGCCGATTTATAGAAAAATCATAAAAGATATCCAGGATAAAGTGGAGGACGGAACATATCAATCCGGTCAGAAACTTCCGAGCGAAAGGGAATTATGCAAGCAATATCAGGTCGCACGCGGTACGCTGAAAGCAGCTCTTTCACAATTAAAGCAAGCCGGACTTCTGGAACAGGCGAGGGGAAGCGGGACATTTGTAAGAGAAAAAGGAAAAAAGCAGTCCTGTTATCAAAACGCTAAACAACTGGTCGACGAGCTTTATGCAATGCACCTGACGGAGGAAGAAATACTCCGGCTGGCAAGCGAGATATTATTGGGGCAGATGGATAATTAAACCGGGGAGAACGCTCCGGACTATACCACTTTGTAAAGTGTATGTATGAATATTGTTGAAAAAAGCATATTTCTTTAATGACTTTACTTATCAAAAATGATATCCTTTAACCATAAAGAAATTCCACACACAAATTTCCTTACATTTTAAACAAGTCTATTCAGTGATTCTCTGAACGCAATGTGAGCTCACATATTAACAAATGGTGTACACCGGGAGACAGCATATCAGATATGGTATGGTTAATGTCTGTCGGTTTTTTGTTAAATTTTTGAAAAACGGGAGATTTTTATGAAGCAAATGAAGACGGAGGGCAAAGAGATGCCGGTTTCGGCAGATCTTGTGTTTTTCAACGGAAAGATAGCAAAAGTCGATCGGAAATTTGGCTTTTGCACTGCAATTGCGGTAAAGGACGGATGGATTATTGACATCGGCAGTGATGAAGAAATGAAATGCCACATCGGAGAAGCGACAGAGGCGGTTGATTTGAATGGCAGGCTGATGCTCCCCGGGTCCCAGGACTGCCATACTCACGCCTGCCTGGCGGGGCTTTATAAAATGCCATGGTTTCTGGACGTGGGAGCGGATAAGGTGTCCTGTCTTGCCGATCTCAGAAAAATCCTTGCTGAGGCTGCGGCAGAGACGCCAAAGGGTCAGTGGATCATGGGATCCGGCCTCAGCCCGGGCAGTATTAAGGAATGTGCCGATGCACAGCGGCAGATCACGCGGTGGGATATCGATGAGGCGGTGCCGGAGCATCCCGTATGGCTGGCTAACAGCGGTCTGCACCATATACTTGTTAACACGAAGGCGCTGGAACTGGCGGGAATCACAAAAGACACACCGGATTTAGAGCGACATGAGGGAAAGATTCAGAGAAGAGAAGACGGTGAACCGACAGGGTATCTGGACGACTTTATGCTGATGGACAAAGTCGGGAGAGTTTCGCCCCGGCTGAGCGACGGGCAGCTTCGCGAATGCATCAGGCTGATTCAGAAAGAAATGAATGAAAATGGCGTTACAAGCCACACCGATATGGTCGGAATCGGAGGGGATTATCTGTTTGCCGGTACAGGCGGCTCCCGGGTTATCGATATGTATGAGCAGATGGCCAAGGAGGGAGAGCTTACGGCCAGAGTTTCCGTAAATATTATGGCGGGGCTGAACGGTCTTTCCACTTATGATTCGATTATCGGCGGAGCCGCCGCTAAAAAGGTTCCGGCACTGACGGACAGAAAATGGGTGGATGCCTGTGCCGTCAAGCTGTTTGGAGACAGCATGTGGCTGCGCCCCGACGGAAGAAAAACGGGAGGGAGCAGTTATTTTCCCGGTAATACAATAGAAGAGCAGCAGGAAGAAATAACACGAACCATCGTGGAGCTTCACCGGATGGGATACCAGATAGGAATCCATTCCACCGGAGGCTGCGGGATCGATACCATTGTGGATGCCTATGTTAAAGCGATGGAGCTGTACCCCGGGGAAAACCTGCGCCATTTTGTGATTCACGGTGACGATTTCTCGGAAGATAACATGAAGAAATGCGCAAAGAATCATATTGTGCTGTCCTCCCAGGCCGTGGCTCCCTGGGGATTCATGGAATCCCTGGTGGACTGTGTGGATCCGGAAGAACCTTCGCATATGTTCGATTACCAGAGATTTATGGATAACGGCGTTGTCGTAAGCCAGGGTTCCGACGCCCCCTGCATGACCGTTAACTGGCTGATGGGACTGAAGTTCGCGATGACGCGGACGACTGTCTCCGGCACCTGCTATAACAGGGGAAACGGCTGTACGATTGAGGACGGAATCAGGATGTATACGATTAACGGCGCATACCAGAACCACAGAGAAGATGTTACGGGCAGCATTGAGGTTGACAAGCTGGCGGATCTGCAGGTGCTTGACACCGATATCTTTGAGATATCCCCGGAACAGTTTGACGATGTCAGGGTTGTGATGACCGTGACGGGTGGAAAAATTGTTTATTCCCGGGAGCAGGATTCAATCAGAAGTGTCTGAGAACCGGAAACCGGAACGATAAATAAGTAAGAGTAATACAATAAAAATCAACAGGAGAAGTCGAATATGGAATATACGTATTTGGGGCGTACGGGGCTGAAGGTGAGCCGCTTTTGCCTTGGAACAATGAATTTTGGAACATCCACCAGCGAGAAGGATGCATTTTATATCATGGATAAGGCGGTGGATGCAGGCATTAATTTCTTTGATACGGCCGACGCCTACGGCGGCTTCGCCGGCGAGGGAGAACACGGACTGACGGAGAAGATAATCGGAAAGTGGTTTGCCCAGGGCGGCAAAAGAAGGGAACGCGTAATCCTGGCCACGAAAGTTTTCGCTACGATGGAAGATCCGCTGGAGGGGCCGAATGACGAAGACGGCTTGTCGGCCTGGAAAGTCCGCAGGCATATGGAAGACTCGCTGAAACGCCTTCAGACAGACCATGTCGATCTGTATTATATGCATCATATCGACCGCCATGTGACATGGCCTGAGATGTGGGGAGTGATGGAAGTTCTGGTTAACAGCGGAAAGGCAACCTACATCGCATCCTCCAACTTTGCAGGCCACGATTTGGTCCGGGCGCAGTGGGAGGCCGATAAACGCTACTTCCTTGGTCTGGTGGCGGAGCAGCACCAATACCACCTTCTGTCAAGACTTCCGGAGCTGGAAGTGATTCCGGCCGCCAGGGAGCTTGGGCTGGGCTTTGTCACCTACTCACCTCTGGCAGGAGGGATGCTGGGAGAGAATGCCCTGAAACGCCTGAGCGGATCGCGCGGTGAGAACCGTCACTATTCCGAGGCGATGATTAAGACGCTCACGGACTTCGCGGATTTCTGCCGGGAACTGGGAGAGAAGCAGTCCGATGTGGCAATGGCATGGATTCTGAAAAATCCGGTTGTCACAAGCCCTCTGATCGGGCCCAGGACGCCGGAACATCTCGATAATATCCTGCATGCGCTGGATGTAAAGCTGGATGACAGCGCGATGAAACGTCTGGATGAAATCTTCCCGGGACCGGGGGGAGAGGCACCGGATAGTTATGCCTGGTAAAGGATAAGGATAAAAAGATATAACAGGTAATTTTTAACATGAACAGACGGTAACAGAATAGGGGATTCTCTGAGAAGAGAAAAGCCCTTCTTCTGTTACCGTCTGTTTCAATTTGGATTCGCGGTGAAAGGTAATTCACGATCCATTCCACGTGGAGCGTGACTGGCCCGCCCAACTGTTATATACCACGCGGTAAAATTCAGAGTTTTTTTTAAAGTGGTCGCTGTTGTTTTGTGATGATAATTCTGTAACAATATGTTAATATTCTGGCATAGATGCATATTTTTATAAAATATACAAAAATTACAGGGGATAAAGGGGTAAAATTTACTAATTCGAAGGCGGAGAGGGGTAAGTAATTGAAATATTCATTTATATAATATCACGGATTTAACCGTGAATTGAAAGGAGCCAGAATATGAAAAAAATAAGATTACTGACAACAGCGGCGGCAATAGCGCTCTTTGCATCAATGATATTGACCGGCTGCGGCGGAGGCGGGAAAGCGGCGGACACAGGGGGGAGCTCAGCGGTTCAGCAAAGCTCCGGGGACAGTGGTGAGAAGATGCTGAAAGTTGCAACACATTGGGAGAAGGCCACCTTTGATCCGGCGCTCTGGGGAGACGGAGGCAGTGTCAAGGCAGGTATATCCATCTTTGAAACCTTACTGGCCCTGGATGAAGACAGAAACCTGATTCCGAGCCTGGCGGAGAGCTGGGATGTATCCGACGACAGAAAAACATATACCTTTCATCTGAGGAAAGGTGTCCGGTTCCATGCCGGCTATGGAGAGCTGACATCGGAGGATGTGGCATACACACTGGAGCGCCTGAGTGATCCGGAGGTAGGGGCTACCGATACGAAATCAAAATGCAAGGTGGACAACATCGAATCCATGGACACATCAGATCCCTATGTGTTTGTACTCCATTTAAAGGAAGCAGACAATGAGATCCTGATGGATTTTGCGTCATGGTATACGAACATAATAAGCAAGAAAGCTTATGAAGAGCTTAAACCGTCGGGATTCGGTGCAAAACCGGTCGGAACGGGGCCCTTCGAATATGAATCGGGCAAACCGGCGGAGGCATACATCGTTAAACGATTTGATGACTACTGGGGAGAAAAAGCACTGCTGGACAAAGTTCAGATTACAATGCTGGCTGACGAGTCGAGCCGGATTAACCTGTATAACGCGGGCGAAGTCGATATCATGTCATTAAATGATTCCAACAATATCCTGAAATTCGGAGAAACAGAGGGGTGCGAGGTGAAGAAAGTCGCAGGCGCAGGCTGTTACTACCTGGGAATGAACCTGGAAAAAGAGCCGTTCACCAATCCGAAGGTCAGGGAAGCCCTGAAATATGCGATCAATTATGACGAAATGCTCAACGACTACTGGAGAGGAACGCTGTTCCCGCCTACCGGCTACGTTCAGTCCTACTGTATCTATGCCAGTACGGCAGAGGAGAGCGGCTTTACATATGAATATAATCCCGAAAAGGCAAAACAGCTTTTGGCGGAAGCCGGCTATCCGGACGGATTTTCCACATCGGTTGCTTCTCCGAACGATACGCTGTCAAAAGGACCGCTGCTTGTGATCCAGGAGTATATGGCTGATATCGGTATTGATATGCAGTTAAATCTTTCAGAGTTCGCTACTTTCCTCGACGATGTAAGGAACGGACGCCACGATATGTGGTTCCTGGTTAACGGCGACGGTTACCGCGGCGATCAGTGGCTCACCTCCTTCACCAGCGAAAAGATTCCGGGAAGCAACTGGTGTCAGTTCAGAAACGAGGAGTTTGATGAACTTGTGGCAAAGGGCTTTGAAGCAACGGAAAAGGCCGACAAAGATAAATATTTTGGAGATGCCCAGAAAATTCTTGTGGAGAGCATACCATCGATTCCGATTGCGGAATCAACGGGCGATATCCTTGTTAAAGATACGGTAAAGGGCTTCTCACTTAATCCGGAACTCCTTTTCCAGTTTAAGTATATGGATTTGCAGTAATTAACGGCTGCGTTTTCTGCGGCAGTGAACCACAAAAAATGCTGCCGCAGGAAACGGATGGAGGGGAAACATGAAGCGTTACATTTTAAAACGTCTGTTATTTGCGGTTCCCACGATTTTAGGGAGTATGATGGTAGTGTTTCTGATTATACGTTCGATTCCGGGAGACCCGGTAGCGATGAAATTCGGTAAATCAGCCACCGTCCAGGAGATAGAGGAGTACAGGGAGGAATATGGGTATAACCGGCCTATGGCGGTGCAGATGGTGGATTCGATTATTGACACATTCCGCGGTGATTTGGGATATTCGATGGCAAATAACCAGCCGGTATTTGATATGATTCTGGACTGCCTGCCGAATACGCTGGAACTGACAATTTTCGGAGTGCTGCTGGCAATCGTTTTGGGTGTCACATCAGGAATATTTGCAGCTCTTTACCGGGGCAGCATCTTCGACATGATGATACTGAGCCTGAATACGCTTCTGATGTCGATGCCCTCGTTTTTCTTGGGGCTAGTGCTTATTATTGTATTCGGAGTTCAGCTTAAGCTGATTCCTGTCATAGGTCTTAACCTGGCGCCGGAGCAGCATTTTGCAGGGCTTATCGGACCGGTGATTACGGTCGGCCTCGGTTCCGCAGCATCTATTGCCAGGACTACGAGAACTTCCATGCTCAAGATTCTCGGCAATGATTTTATCAAAGTCTGCAAGTCCAAGGGAATCGCAAAGAGCGCCATTATAATTAAGCATGCCCTGAGAAATGCCCTGACACCGATTATTACGGTTGTGGGAGGGACATTTGCCGCGTATCTGGGCGGGGCGGTGGTTACGGAGACGGTATTCGCCAGGCCGGGTATCGGCAAGCTTCTTGTCGATGCCATCAATGCCAGGGATTACACGGTTATTCAGGGAACAGCCGTATTTTTGGCGGTATTTATGATTCTTGTAATTCTGGTAACGGATATTCTGTACGGTATTTTCGATCCGCGTATCCGGGTTCAGGATTCGTAACAGTTCAAACGGCATACCAGGATAATGCTAAATAATATAAACTGGAATTGGAAGGTTGACTTATGGCTGAACAAAATATAGATGATAAAGAGAATAAAGCAATAGAAACAGATAAAGAAATAATACTGGAAGTGAAGGATGTCAAAAAGTGGTTCCCAAACGCGGCTAAGAGTAAAGAGTATATTAAGGCCGTTGACGGCGTGTCTCTTTCGATTCGTAAAGGCGAAACCTTCGGCCTGGTAGGCGAGTCAGGATGTGGAAAAAGCACGCTTTCCAGCCTGATTCTTTCTCTGTATAAGGCAACGGCAGGCGAGGTGTATTTTCACGGAAAGCTGGTTTACGAAATGAATTCCAGGCAGCTTCGCGAAGTGCGCAGGGAAATGCAGGTTATTTTCCAGGATCCCTATGAGGCGCTGGATCCTTATCTCACAATCGAAGAAATTATAATGGAACCTCTCGATATCCACAAGTTCGGCACAAAGCAGGAAAAGCGTGAAAAGGTGGAAGAAATGTGCCGCCTCGTGGGCCTTCCCGTCAACCTTCTCACCAGGATGCCGCATCAGCTGTCCGGCGGCCAGAGGCAGAGGGTGAATATTGCAAGGAGTCTGGCCCTCAACCCGGAATTCGTTATCTGTGACGAAGCTGTTTCCGCGCTGGACGTGTCGGTTCAGGCACAGATACTGAACCTGCTCCGGCACCTGCAGAAAGAACTGGGGCTGACATACCTTTTCATATCCCACAATTTATCGGTGGTAAAATACATATCTGATACAATCGGCGTTATGTATTTCGGGCATCTGGTGGAGGTAGCTCCGAAGAATGAACTGTTTTCGGATGTAAAACATCCGTATACCCATGCGCTGCTGTCAGCCGTTCCGCTGCCGGATCCTGATTATCAGGTGAATACGGAAGCTTTGACAGGCGATGTGCCGAGTCTTTTAAATCCGCCGTCAGGCTGTATTTTCCATGAGAGATGCCCATACAGGCAGGAGCGGTGCGAGCGGGAAGCGCCCGGGCTTGAGTACGTATCAGAGAGCCATCAGGCGGCCTGTCACCGCTATAAAGAACTTACATTAAAGCTGGATTACAACTCCGGTTTTGGAAAAGGAGGGGAAGGCTGATGATAAAACGGCTGCTGCATAATAAAATGGTCGTATTCGGGACAGTAGTGATACTGGCAATGATTTTTCTGGCAGTTGCAGCTCCCTGGCTGACACCTTACGATTACAAGACGAATCATCTGGGCGAACGGCTTCTGGCGCCGTCGTCCCTTCATCTTATGGGAACCGACGATTACGGAAAGGATGTATGGACGAGATTGATATACGGAGCCAGGGTATCGCTCAAGGTGTCTTTCTTATCCGTAATGCTGGCCCTCTCCATCGGAAGTACCATCGGATTTATCTGCGGCTACTTCCGGGGGAAAATGGATTTCTTTGTTGGGCGTATGATGGATATCATGATGGCGTTTCCATCTATGCTTCTGTCTATGATTATCGCAATCTGTTTTGGCTCCACGGAAACCAGAATGTGTCTGGCTATCGGAATCCCTGTAATTCCCGGATTTTACCGGATTGCACGGAGCGAAACCCTGTCCATACGTGAACGCACCTTTGTTATGGCGTCCAAAACTATGGGGGCGGGGAGCAGATACACGATATTCAAACATATTATTCCCAATGCCCTGCCACAGATTTTTATCACGCTGTCAGGAACCATCGGCGGCTGTATCATGGCGGAATCGTCTCTCGGATTTTTAGGGCTGGGAATCGCACCACCGACACCGTCCTGGGGAATGATTATCAACGAGGGAAAAGATGTTTTCATCGACGCGCCCTGGGTTGCCATCTTCGGCGGTCTTATGATCACGCTGACAACGCTTGCCTTCAATCTTCTGGGGGACGGTTTGAGGGACGTACTCGATCCGAGGCTGAGAAGCAATTGATTGCTGCGGCGATTCGAACGGGAGAACCAGGCAGCAGAAAAGGAGAGCGGATATATGGAGCATTTGCTTGAGATTAAAGATTTGAAGGTGGAATTTCCGTCGAAAGCGGGGAACATTCACGCTGTAAACGGCGTGAATCTGTATGTTGACGAAGGAGAAATCCTTGGCGTTGTGGGAGAATCAGGATGTGGGAAGAGCGTGACTTTGTCCAATGTCCTGGGGCTTGTGGAAGCGCCGCCCGCTGTTATCAGCGGAGAAATATGTTTTAATGGGGAAAATATTTTATATAAAAAGGATAAAGAATTCCGCAAAATAAGGGGTAAGGAGATTGCCATGATTTTCCAGGATCCTATGAACTGCCTGGATCCGGTCATCCGGGTCGGAAAGCAGATTATGGAGATGCTCCTGGAGCATGAGGATATGGAGAAGAAGCAGGCGTATGACGAGGCGGTGAAGCTTCTGAAGGTGGTAGGAATACCGGATCCAGAAATCAGGATGAGCAGTTATCCGCACCAGTTGTCCGGCGGTATGTGTCAGAGAGTGATGATAGCAATTGCGCTGGCCTGTAAGCCGAAACTGCTTTTAGCGGATGAACCGACGACGGCTCTGGATGTGACGATACAGGCTCAGATTCTCGGATTGCTGAAGAGTATCCGGGATCAATTCGGGACCAGTATTATTATTGTCACTCATGATCTGGGAGTGGTGGCAACGTTAGCGCAGCGTATCGCCGTTTTTTACGGCGGGAAGGTTGTGGAGGAGGCGGCGACGAGAGCAATATTTAAGAATCCGACACATCCCTATACAAAAGGTCTGATCGCATGTGTCCCCAGCCTGGCGGCCGGGGATGAAGATTTGAACGTGATAGAAGGAAATGTTCCTGATTTGTCAAATATGCCGCCCGGGTGTCCTTTCCATCCGAGATGCCGGTATGCTTCGGATGAATGTAAAAGCGGAGAGCTGGAACGGCTGAAGGTATCGGAAGGACATTATACGCTTTGCAGAAATTACAGGGAGACAGAAAATGCAGCCACAGGAAAGCAGCTACAGAAAGAGTAGATGAAGAAAGAACGGATAAAGGAAACATAAGCAGGTGAATGAGAGGAAGCCGGATATGAAGAAGGTTGTAACAGTTACGGGAGAGATAAAGCCTGAGGAGCTTGGATTTACCGATATGCATGAACATATTCTGATGAAAGGACGCATTTTCAGGGAGCAGTTCAAAGAGGAACATCCGGGATTTAAAGAGACGGTTGGAGAGAATGAAAAAAATACGCTGGAAAATATCGGAATTATCCGCAGAAATAATATGTTTACCTGGGATACCCAGGATCTGGACGATCCGGCCGTTATGGAAAAAGAGGTTGCCGATTTTAAGGCGGCCGGCGGCCGGTCGCTGGTGGAAATGAGCGTCCCCGGTATCCGCGGCGATATCCGGGCGGTTAAAACAATAGCACAAAACACAGGGGTTAATGTGATCGGTACAACGGGAATTTATATCTATGAGTCCTGGCCGGAGTGGTGCCACGAAGCAGAGATAAAAGATTTTATGAATTTTATGAATCAGGAGATCGAGGAAGGGATTGAGGGCACCGGCATCCGCCCGGGGATGATTAAAGTCGGAATTTCTTCAGGATTTCGTCCGAGGGAAGAGCTTCTCCTCCGGGCTGCGGCCAGAACGGCCAATGAAACCGGTCTTTCACTGACGGTTCATCCCTGTTTCACCATGGGCGGAGGCCCCCTGGAAATAGCTAAGATCCTGAAAGAAGAAAATGTGGATATGGAGAGAACCGTCATTGCCCATATGGGGGCATTTCTGGGAGAAGGAAGTCTGAAGACATTGATTACTAACCAGAAAAGCTGGGGAATCAGCCTCGATTACCTGCACCGGGTGCTTGATACGGGGGTTAACATCTGCATTGAAATATGCAACACCTCCGACAGGGAAGCCACAGGCTCCGCCAGTATTCCGGGATGGATGAGGCTGGCGGCCGTATATCAGCTGATTCAGGAAGAGTATGCGGCTCAGCTTGTTCTCGCTACGGATACGTGTGCAAAACATATGGCCAGGTATTACGGCGGAGAAGGGTATGGACGCCTGACCCGGTTTGCCATTCCGACACTCCGCGATATTGTCGGGGTTTCTCCCTATGCCATTAACCAGATTATGGTAAAGAACCCGGCCAGAATACTGGCGTATTAGGGTTACTATTCACAGCCCAATGTCATTGAGTAACATATTAGGAGGAAGTCACAATGCAGAGAGCAGACACGATTTTAGTGAATGGAGTGATTTGTACCGTTGATCCGTCATTTCGATTTGTACAGGCCCTGGCTGTGGGAGATGATAAAATTTTGTATTGCGGAAATAACTGTCAGGCGCTTCAGCTTCAGGGAGACGGCACAAAGATCATCGATCTCGAAGGAAAACTGGTTCTGCCGGGAACGTTTGACGCCCATATCCATGCGGCTTATGCCGGACTCAGTCTCTCCCCTGATTTTGTCAAAGTGGAACCGGAGGATGCCTCCAATCTGAAAGAATTGAATGACAGAATCCGGGAAAAAGCCGGGAACCTGCCGGCGGATACCTGGATTATCGGCTGGGGATTTAAGATCCGGCAGGTAGAAGAGTGGGCCAGGGAAGAACGGATGCCGACCTGGAAAGATATAGAAGAGGGTTCACTGGGGCATCCGGTCATTCTCAACGACGGCGGCCTGCATACCATGCTGGTCAGCAAACAGGCGCTCAAACTGGCGGGGATTACAAAAGATACCCGTTTTAAAAAGGAAGAGGGCATCATGTTCCGGTTTGAAGACGGCAGCCCGACCGGCCTGTTTACCGATTTTGGGACTCAGGCAGCGGTGGGAAGAGCAGCATATCATCTGCAGGGACGGGAGATGGATGAATGCCTGATACGGATGCAGAGGAAGATGAACAGCTACGGCATTACCTCCCATAATGATATCGTGGGGCCGGGCGGTAATGATATTTGTTTCGGTACCTACGGTGAAGAAGCGATCCGTGGTTATGAGAGGCTTAGGAGAGAAGGGAAACTGACAGCCCGCGTATTTATCAATCTGCTCGCGGGAAAGGGCGGTGTCCAGAGCTATGATACCATTATCGGAGGACTCGAAGAGATGAATCTGCCTGAATTTGGCGATCGGAAGTGGGTTCGGGCTGATGCTGTTAAAATCTTTGGGGATGACGGCTGGGAGCGGGATTTGCCGCCGGAAAAAAACGGCTACTGTATGTTTCCGGGAGAGACACAGGAAGAGCAGGGGGAAGAGCTGCGAAGAACAATCAGGGAGCTTCACCACAGGGGCTGGCAGACGGCGATTCATCTCACAGGAGGCAGGGGGATCGATATCTCGGTGGATGCTCTTTCAGAAGCAGAGGAAGAGGAACCTGGCCGCGATCTTCGCCATTTTATACTCCATGCCAGCAGTTCCAGTAAAGAAAACATTAAAAAGTGTGTGAGACATGAAATAGGGTGCGGGGCACAGGCAGTGGGCGGTTACGAATTTGGCGGGGAGACGGATTATAAAGTCCTGCTGGACGGAGGTATGCTGGTTGCGGAGGGTTCCGATGCCCCGGCCCTGCCGATGAACTGGATGAAGGGGCTGCATTTCCTGGTCAGCAGAAGGGCAAAGGACGGGAAGGTATATCATCCTGAAATGGCTATTGATATCAGAGAGGCTGTCCGTATGTACACAATCTATCCGGCATACCAAAACCATGCTGAAGATATCTGCGGGTCACTGGAAGTGGGAAAATGTGCGGATTTACAGGTTCTCGACCGGAATATTTTTGAAATACCGGCTGACGAGATTGAGCATACGGAAGTGCTTATGACGATGTGCGGCGGCAGAGTCGTTTACCGAAAAGGTGACAGTATTTAACACTAGAAAAAGAGGGACCCGTACGCATGCGGGTCCCTCTAAGCTATTTTTTCCTGGAAAAATTGTATGCTTTCATCGTTGTGCGTGCGCTCTTTCCACGCTTATTTTCTCTTTTAAAGCCAATCATCCGGCCGGGATCGGCTTCACCAACCAGGATACCGGGTTTTTGTTTTTTTGCCAGAACCATAATGTCTGCCGCATCCTCTCTTGTGAAGAAAAGCCGCCGGATCCTGTCACCCCTGCTGATATGGAGGGCCACCAGCTCCGGATGATTCCTATCCTCAAGCGTCACGGAATCAATCTGCTCCCAGCTCCAGAAATCATACTGTGTGGTAATATGCATCTGATAAAAAATTTCAAGCCCGCGCTTGGTGATTACCGTATCCTTTTGCATTTTTAATGCAAGTATGTATAACAGGCCAAATATAAATGCAACGCGATACGGTGTAATGACTCCTGCAGCCAGAAGCAGGCCGGACATAAACCAACTGCCTGCCGTAACCCATTTGCTGCGCTGCTTTAATTCTCTGGCATGATATTTTGAGCCGGCTGTTAATTCCCATGGGAGATAATCTGCTCTCGTTCTCACATAAAACCATTCCTTTCCGTTCTACTGTTATCAGTGGTCAGGCTTTCTTTACGCCGGTTGGGACAGGGGCCTTGCCGGCAGCACGGAGAGCTTCCAGTCTTTCAAGGGCGTACGCATGTTCTTTGGGAGGCGCAGCGGCCGCTTTACGCATTGTGGTCTTACCGAAAATGCTGGTATAGGCGCCGTCGGCCCAGAACACATTGCGTTTCAGGCAGGCGGTGATCCCGCCGTAAATCGGATTCAGAAGATTTACAAATGCATATGGGAAATATACGAAGGGGTGCACGCCCAGGGTTGCGTACTGATAAGCGCCGCAGCCGGTCCACGGGAACATAACGGCCCACAGGGTCCCGCAGTCCTCAAGGGTACGGGAAAGCATGTTTCGGGCCAGGCCCATCTCATCGTATTTATCTCTGTAAAGGGGGCCAGGAACACCAATTCCCAGGAACTGGTCACACATGGTAGCGTCGCAGAACAGGGATGTGACCAGGGTTAATACAACCAGACCTCCTACATTGTGGATTTTACTCTTGATACCGCTGAAAAGTGTTTCGACACAGCCGCACCGTTCCAGCGCTCCGCCGTAGGCTACGGCCAGCAGTATCAGGTTGATGGTCCACATCTGGTGATCCATGCCGCCGCGGCTCAGCAGATTGTTAGCCAGTTCATTGCTGCTTTCAAATGTGGTTCCGTAATGGAGAATGTTAAAAATATCACTGACATTAGTGATTCCCTGGAAAACAGCCCCAAAGAGGACACCGCAGCCCACGGAAATGGCGAGGCCTGGCAAGGCCGGCAGCTTTAACACACATACAACGACAACCACAACGATGGGCAACAGAAGCACCGGATTTAAGTTGTATCCGCCTGCAAGAGCCTGCTGGAGTTCCAGGGCAACCGTGTTGTCATATCCGGTCGTTGAATAGCCAAAACCTATGATTGTATACAGGACCAAAGCAATCACGAAGGTTGGAGCCGTTGTTGATACCATTGCGGTAACATGATCAAAGAGGCCTGTTTCCGAGACTGCGGCGGCCAGATTGGTGGTATCTGACAGCGGAGAAAATTTGTCTCCCACATAAGCTCCGGATATAATCATACCGGCTGTCAGCGCAACCGGCATGCCCAGGCCGGCTCCAATCCCCATAAAAGCAATACCTATGGTTGCGGTGGTGGTCCAGGAAGAACCGCAGGCCAGACCGACAACGGCGCACAGGATGCAGCCGACCGGCAGAAACAGCTTTGGAGTCAGCAGATCCAGTCCGTAATAGATCAGGGCCGGAATTGTGCCGGACATGATAAAAGATGCCACCAGAATGCCGACCGTGCACAGAATAAGAATCGCTTCCATTGTACGGTTCAGACAGTCCAGCATACCTGCCATCATATCTGAAAAAGAGTGGCCGCAGATACAGCCGATAATACAGGCTACAACAATGGAGACAAGCAGCGGCATATGCGCATCTCCGTAACTGGTGCCGGCCATAAAGTGATACAACATCAGGCCTAACATTACGACAATGGGTAACAATGCCTCAAAAACGTTGGGAAGACGAACCGTACGCTGTTTTTTTTCTTTTTCACTCATTTTAAACCCTCACTTTCTTAATCATTGCATACTGTTTTTCCAACAGGAAAAGCCGCCCCCTGCAGAACGCAATCCTTCTCAATTCCAAACGCCAGACCGTCACGGAGAGAAGAATACATACATTCTGCAGGGGGCGACTAGTTACCTGTCACTTAATACCACGGCACGTCATTTACTATCAGCCCGAAGCCGCGGCATTAACTGCTTTGTTCCTAATTTTCCAACATACAGCTGAAGCAGACACACCTCCTCCTAATATATAAGTGTAGGGTTTCAGTACCCAACAGCCAGTTGGGACT
>ERZ791922.327-NODE-327-length-34209-cov-2.971804_pt1 | contig 34209 bp, 30 predicted proteins | sample MGYA00510134_ERZ791922 | MGnify/ENA primary metagenome ERZ791922 (study PRJEB30046, sample SAMN00792101) | human gut metagenome | study: EMG produced TPA metagenomics assembly of the A metagenome-wide association study of gut microbiota in type 2...
ATTTATCTCTTGACATCACACCGCTGGACTATTCTTATTCTCTTTTTAATGCGTTCAATTAATTAGCTGTACTTCTTAACCTTAATAAGAATCTTCTTATTAAAAAGTATACGATTGTTCCAAGTATTCGTCAACAAAAAGAAGATTTATGATATAATACTTGCATTCCATTTAATCTAAACAGTACGAACTTAAGAGGGAGGATTTGTTATGCACTATGAAAAATTGTCGAAAAATGCGCTCTATTGTATGTACACCGCCGGTCTCGTCAGCGGCGTAGTCGTTTTCGTTATACTGGGAGCCATCTGTTATTTCTGGCTGTTTCCTTCGAACATTGTAATCGGCAAATGGATTTGTCTGGTGCTGGCTATTCTGACTTTGTTTGATATACTGATCAGTCCGTATTTCCGCTATCATCGTTACCGCTATAGCATTGACGAGGAATGTATCGATATTAAAGAGGGGTATCTTTTTGTAAAACGGCAGATTGTTCCCATTGAACGTATTCACAAACTCCAGACCGTCAAAGGTCCCATTGACCAATTCTTTCACGTTGCTAAGGTCATTGTAACAACAGCCGGAGGAGATGTAACGATTCGTTTTCTGGAAGAAGAAAAAGCCGAGCAGATTGCTGAACGTCTTCAGGTACGCATCAATGAAATTGTAATTGCACAACGGGAGGAACAATATGGAAAATAACATTCGTTTCCGCAATCACATTTCCATTATTTTTGAACAGATGGGAAGTGTTATGATTTTTCTCTTAATCATGGCAGGTACCGGTTTCATACAAAATTTTCAGGAAATAAAGAAAAAAAATCTGGACTTAACAGAATTAACTTCCAAAGACATACAGATCCTGATTCTGATTTGTCTCGCTGCAGCAGGTTTATTCATTTTTATCATCGCCTGGCAGCTTGTTGTCTGGTCAAAAACCTACATCTCGATTCAGAACAACACGCTTATATTAGAACGAAATACCTTGAACAAAAAGAAACATACTATTGGAATCAAGAATATTTCCAATGTAAATACAGAGCAGAACCTGTTTGAAATGATTCTTGGAACCTGCAAGTTAAAACTGGATACCAACACGCTTAGTACAGCCGATCAAACCGATGTAAAGATTGTTTTGAAAAAAGCAGATGCCGAAAAATTCCGCGCCTATCTGATGGAACTGATGCAGCAAAGTACCGGCATAAATCCGGCTCCTATCTCTGCTGATAACACTGCTGACTCTTCTTATTCACCGTCGAATTTCGATGATTCAGCGAATGCAGCAGAAAATGAAATTGCCCTCGGATTGGGAGACATGCTGATCCATGGATTCTTTTCCATCAATTTGTTCTCCCTTGTGGTTGTAATTGGAACAATCACTATTGCCGGACAAACAGCCTTCGACACCTTCCAACAGGGAATCAGTGGAAAAGGACTATGGGAAATCCTAACAGCACTTTTGATGGTTGGTATCCTATTTTTCTCCGCACTGTGGGATATCATAAAGGGATTTATCCGTTACTACAATTTCCGGGTATGCAGAATGGCTGACCGCATCTATATCCGCTATGGCTTTTTCAAAAAAGTGAACTATACAATTCCGGTAGATAAAATCAATGCACTGAAACTGACACAGTCTCCTTTTGCAAGAATCACCGGACGATATATGGCAGAAATCATCAATGTCGGCATGGGCGACGATGAATCTGAACAAAAAGCATTTTTGCTATTGTACGACAAACACAGCCGCCTCCGAGAACGTCTCGAAATACTTCTACCGGAATTTGCAGATGCAATGGATCAACCTGTGGAACTACAGCCAGCCTCTGTCTGGTGTGTGTGGATTATTTCTTATGGAATTTATGCCTTTTGCGCAATTACCGCTGCACTTCTCGGCATTTCGCTGTTTCCAATACAAAACCGGATTATTTGGCTCAGCGTTATCGGTATAAGTATATGGATTCTGCTGTATCTGATTTTTAAGAGCCGTACAGCAGGTACCTCTGTGACAGAACAGCATTTGATTCTTGTAAAAGGCAGCTTAACAAAACGATATACCTTTTTAAGCTACGAAAAGATTCAATATATCCAACTGGAACAAAATTTCCTTACAAAGCATCTGGGAATCCAAAAAGGAACCTTGTATCTGTTAGCATCTGCCCTTAACACCACACAAGAGATTCCGTATTTCCGGGAAACAGACGTAAAACAATTGAAAGAATATCTTTTACAAAAGTAAAGCAGTTATAAATCAAAAGGAGAGGTCTGTACCTTTTTCGGTATTTCCTCTCCTTTAAAATACATATTCAATAACTATCCTATTATTCAATATCCAACTCAATCGGTTCATCCAAATGTTCCGATACATATTTTCCATTTTTCTTCCGTTGTCTCACACATTCTGTCAGCAAATATTCAATCTGCCCATTCACAGAACGAAAATCATCTTCTGCCCAGGCTGCAATGGCATCGTATAACTTTGCAGACAAACGAAGGGGAACTTGTTTCTTTTTCTGTTCTGCCATCTTAATACAGACTTCCTGAATTTACAATCGGCTGAGCATCCTTATTTCCGCACAGAACTACCAGCAGATTGGAAACCATCGCAGCCTTTCTTTCTTCATCCAGGTCCACAACCCCACTCTCATTCAGTCGATCCAAAGCCATCTCTACCATTCCAACAGCTCCATCTACAATCATCTTTCTTGCATCAATGATTGCAGATGCCTGCTGACGCTGCAGCATAACTGCGGCAATCTCCGGTGCATACGCCAGATAAGTAATCCGGGCCTCCAAAATCTCAAGACCAGCCTCGCTAACTCTCTGCTGAATCTCATCTTTGATTCTCTCTGCTACAATCTCACTGGAGCCACGAAGACTTCCCTCATCAGCCTTTCCATCTCCGGTTGTGTCTACATTCGGAGCTACGTCATACGGATAAACACGTACAATATTACGAAGTGCCGTATCACATTGCAAAGACAAATATTCTTTATAATTATCTACATTAAACACTGCCTTAGACGTATCTACTACACGCCACATCACAGCAATCCCAATCTCTACCGGATTACCAAGGCAGTCATTGATCTTCTGACGACTATTGTTCAAAGTCATGATTTTCAAAGAAATCTTCTTACTAGACTCATTAGCTGAGCTTTCAATTCCATTCATAGTAAACGAAAATGTTGATTTCTTCGTATTATTATTTACATCTCCACTCTGATTCAAATGTGTAGATGCTGCCGGATTGACACTGGAGCAGAATGGATTTACATAATAGAATCCCTCTCCTTTAATTGTTCCCACATACTTTCCAAACAACGTAAGTACCAACGCCTCTTGTGGTTTCAAAACACGCAGACCGCAATATGGGATCCATCCGATACATAACCAGATAATACTGATAATCAGCAGTACCGGACCATGTCCTTCACTCAAAAGCATGCCGCCAAGAATACTGGCGCCAATTGCAGCTAGATAAAGAACCGATGTCACAATCAATGCCAACATTCCATGTTTCTTATTTTCTAATATTCTTTCATTCATATCTGTCCCTCCTTACAGGAAAACAATTTCTTTTTGATATCAAAATCATATCACTTTGTTTTTCATCTGTAAAGAGTTTTTTACAATTCCTACTTTTTTACGATTCCTCATATAGAAATCTGACCGCCTCCTCTATCTCACGAAAATCAATGATGCACTCGCCTTTAAATATACTGACCGGTACTTGATCCTCGAATCCATATAGTGCCGGAAGTTCTTCATGCTCAAAATCATAAACAACTATTTTCTTCTTATCCGGGTCAATCATCCAATATTCCCGCACCCCGGCTGCTGCATATTTTGCATGTTTTAGATTCATATCCTTTCGTCTGGTGGAAGGCGACAAAATCTCTATCACCAGATCCGGAGCCCCATACATGTGTGTCCGCAAGATTCTGTCCTGTTTGCACATTACTAGGATATCCGGCTGCACCATGGTCTTATCGTCACAATCAAGCTGAACATCTGTCGGAGCGGTCAGAACCTTGCAATTCCCTTTCTTTCCACCAATAAATGCATAAAGCCGCACAGTAATTTCTGTAATAAGCAGTTGATGAAGATTGGTAGGTGCCGCCATATCATAAACGACACCATCAATCAATTCCACCCGTCGCTCTTGTGGAAAAGCATAATAATCCTCCAAAGTATACTCTCCCTGTTTTTTCTCTGCACAAAATGATTGCTGCACCTCTCGCAAAACAAGCGGCTGATCATTATCGGAACGCCGAACTTCTCTGATAAACACACTCTCTAATTGTCGCAGCGTGTCATAACGGGGAGTTTTCGTAATTCCACTAAATATCTTCTGTACGGTACCGAGCGGAACGCCTGACATCTCCGCAATCTGCTCGCAGCTATAACCATATTGTTTTTTTCGAGTTCTCATCTCTTCTACCGTCATACTGCATTCACCTCACTTATCATGGAAATATCATAGCATATTACGCCCCATTTTTCAATCGTTTTCACTCCTTATTTAATCCAAACATTCCATATTTATTCCATATTCATTCTGTTTATAACCTCTAAAAGATAACAGTAATGTAAAAGTAATTGAAAATACAAAGACCAATGAAATTCACATGAAAAACGGTGTGATCCAGACAAGCAAACCAGATGCCGAGGGACATGGCATCGGTCTGCAGAATACAAAAAATATTGTAGAAAAATATCATGGGGATATGAATATCTCTTATGATGAAAAGACGTTTTGCATGACGGTATTGATTCCTCTATAAAAAGAGGTCCATACTTCCGGAACGAAATCCCTCTAAATCTATCGTTACATAAGCAAATCCAGCGTCTTTCAGAAACGATATGATTTCTTTTCTCATTTTAATAATTTTTTCGAAATAGTTTTCATCCACTTCTATTCTGGCAATCTCATTGTGCACACGCAATCTTACATTGTAAAAGCCAAGCGCACGAAGATAGGTTTCTCCTACTTCTACCCGTTTCATTTCTTCATAAGACAGCGGTGTATCATATGGAAATCTGGTTGCCAGACAGGGGGTTGCCGGACGGTCGGAAACAGACAGACCGTACATCTCTGCCAACACCCGCACCTCTCTCTTTGTCAATCCTGCCTCTGCCAGAGGACTTTGGATCCCCAGTTCCCGAATTGCCTGCAATCCCGGACGGTACATCTGTAGATCATCTGCATTCGTCCCTTCTAAAATCTGTTCAACATGAAGTTCCGCCGCCTGTTCTTTGATTTGTGTAAATAAGTACTTTTTGCACCGATAGCATCTGTCCTTCGGGTTCCTTTCGATTCCCGCCTCTGCTAGTTCATCCACCGCAAGAACCAGATGCTCTGCGCCGATTTCCTCCGCTACAGCTTTTGCGTGCGCGATTTCATTTATCGGATGAAGTTTCGTCTGCATAGTAACTGCATATACCTTCGTTCCCTTTTCCTCTGCTGCTTCACAAGTCATTTTTAATAACAATGCGCTGTCCACACCACCGGAAAATGCAACGATACAATCCTTCTCCGTAATCTCCTGCAACCTCTGTTTTATCCTCTGTTGCAATTGCTCTCTCTTTTCGTAATCAACTTCTGCTTTCATTGTCTTCCTTTTCCAAAAATTGTTCTGCTGTTCTCTGGATTTCCGAATACACACTTTGGTAATTCAGATGATATTGTTTTGTAAATTCCAGGACCGTTCTATACTCCGGATAATACCGTCTTTCTCCATTTGGAAGGGTACAGACTTTTACTTCTGCCTCCCCAAACCGGGTAACGATTTTCCGTTGTTTTCTTGACAAAATACTGCGTTCCATCCGCACCTTTCGGATTCCGATTGTCGTTGTTCCGGCAAAAAGAATCATTTCCATGGCAGAAATCAAAGTTTCTCTGCACAGAACATTTAACTGGTACGCTGGACGATTTTTCTTCATAAAAACCGGTGTATAAAAGACATCTGCTGCCCCGCCTTCCAGCAGTTGCTCCATAACTGCTCCTAATTGCTCGCCGGAACAATCATCAATATTGGTTTCCAACATATACATAACATCTGCCTGCTCTGCGGTTTTCTCTCTCTTTATCTCTGCATCTGCCACCTCTTCAATCAACATTGCCCGCAGAATCCCGGGCGCATCGTATTCCCGTTTGCCTGCTCCTAAACCGACTTTTTGAATGATAAAATGTTCCGGCAAGCTCTGTGACGTTGCAACTGCCGCTGCAATGGCTGCGCCTGTTGGTGTGACCAATTCCCCTTCTGTCTTTGTCAAATGCAGTACAATCCCATGCTTTTGTATAATATGAACTACCGCAGGAACCGGAACAGGAAGAATGCCATGTTGACACCGGATGCATCCCCGGCCTTCGTACAGTTCGGGTACAATCACTTCCTCAATCTGCAAATTATCCAGACAAACAGCAGCCGCCAGAATATCCACAATAGAATCCACCGCACCTACTTCATGAAAATGCACCTCTTCCACTGAAACACCATGTGCCTCTGCCTCCGCCTCTGCCAGAATCCGAAAAATCTTCTTTGCAAGTTCTTTCGCCCCCTGTGCTGCGTCAGCATGCTCTATAATATGCAGTATTTCCTGCAAGCCCCGATGTTCATGTACATGCTTATGTTGTGTAATCTGTGATTCCAAAACACGTTCTCTTTCTTTCGATCTATGTTCAGAATGTCCATGAAGATATTCCATATCATGGTCATGGTTCTCATGCGCCTGATCCAGTTTTACTGCAAAATCACACACCTCTAGTCCGGCACGATGGACTCTTCCAATCTGTACCTCAAATCCTTTCACCGGAATACTTCCCAGCGCCCGCTTTAAAACTTCCTCATCTGCTCCAAGATCTAATAGCGCCGCAACCGTCATATCGCCGCTGATTCCGGAAAAACATTCCAAATATAATGTTCTGCTCATGACTTCTGTCTCCTGTTTTCTATATGATAATTCTATGATTTTTATTATGTGATTTTTTTACCACCTGGAATCTTTCGGATTCCTTTGACACAAATATATGACACCAGAAGAATTCCGATCGTCAGTACAGGCACTGCAAGATACGCCGATACAGCCTCTGCCTCCAGATGTTTTTTATACATATCCAAAAATAAAATATGGATAAAATAAATCCCCAGAGAACATCCACACCAAGAATCAATCCATTTCTTCGTTCGTTCTTTTAATTTCATTTTTCCATTTCCAAGTTTCAGCATCAATAAAAAGAATGCTGCACTGCTTATAATGATCAGCGGAAATCCATACTCCAGGGTATGCTCAATATGATCTCCTTTTAATATACTCATTCCTGACGTAATTCCAATATTTAATACATTGCTTACTATGAATATCCACGCTAGATTCTTTGTACTGAACCATTTATAATCCCTGTGTTTTTTCAAATAATACCCAAGGAAAAAATAAAAATCATATACTCGATCCCCAAACAAAGGAACGTCATAATAGAGTTCCCCTCCCAATACTTTCAGCGCCCAATTCACCAGAACCGCTATGGCTCCGACAATCAGGAAGGCTTTCTCCATCCTAACACTGAAATGGCGCACCATAACTTGAAAGAACGGCAGGACCAGATAAATTGGAATCATCGCATACAAATACCAGAGATGGGGTTCTGTCGGAACCCAGAATACTTCTTCCAAACGTACTTCCGTATGCATATAATACAGATTCCAAAAATAATATACAGCGCTCCATAAGATGAGCGGCGGAAAAAAACGCAGCATCCGCATCCAGCTCTTTTCCATCGGTTCTTCTCTTCCCAGCAGTAGCGCCCCGCTCAACATAAAAAAGCAGGGCACACTCACTCTTGCAAAAGTATCCAGTACAAGAGAAAATGTATACTCTCCCGCACTGATTTTTCCAAATGCTCTGCAATAATAATTTGTCACATGAATCACAACCACCAATATGAAGGAAATGGTTCTGATTAGTTCCAGATTATAGTTCTTCTCTTTCATCAATTACCTCTCCGGTTTCTTCATAAGACTAGCTTTTTTTACTGCATTTTCTCCAAAACGTTTTCGAATCTCTTCCATTGCAGCATTAAGCTTTTTATGCTTTTCATCCGGTTCTTTCGGAAACTCAATATCAAAAATACTGAGTTGCTCCGGTTCTGATTCATCTGCTAATTTGGATGTACGGATTCCAAGGAGCCGTACCGGCTCTCCGCTCCACGCCTCTTCGAAAAGCTGACATGCGGTCTCATACAAAATCTTGGCATCATTTGTCGGTTTGGAAAGCTGACATTGATGAGACATGGTTTGAAAATCATGGTACTTCACTTCCATACTGACCATCTTTGCCTTCTGTCCGGCATTTTGAAGTCTCCTGCCCACACTCTCTGCCAATTCTCGAAAAACCAGCTGTACTTCTTCATAAGTAGACGCATCTTCAGAAAGTGTCGTAGAATTGCCGATTCCTTTTGCCTCCGTCTGTTCTGATTGAACAGATGAATGGTCAATTCCATTTGCAAATTCCCAGAGCATTTTCCCATGACTTTTCAAATGCAGCATGATCAGATTCAAGTCTGCCTGTGCCAAATCACCGATTGTATAAATTTCCAGCTTTTTCAATGTCTCCACACTGGAACGCCCCGCCATAAATAAGTCTCCAATGGGAAGAGGCCACATTTTCACCGAAATCTCTTCCGGAAACAAGGTATGTATCTTATCCGGTTTTTCAAAATCAGATGCCATCTTCGCCAGAAGTTTATTGGATGATATTCCCACATTTACCGTAAATCCGAATTTCTCCCGAATCCCGTTTTTGATTGCCAGCGCACCCTCTACCGGAGATGCATACTGATTTGCAATTTTTGTGAAATCCATATAGCATTCATCCACACTGACTTGCTCAATCTCTGTTGTATACGTCCGCAGGTATTCCATCAATTCTGCACTTTTTGCACGATACATCCGATGATTCGGCGGCTCCATAATCAGATTCGGACACTTACGAAAGGCATTCGCCACCGGTTCCCCGGTGTGAATGCCATATTTCTTGGCAGAAAGTGACTTCGCCAATACGACGCCATGCCGCGACTTCTGATCCCCGCCGATAATTGCGGGTACCTGACGAATGTCCACTTCTGCTCCATTCTTTAATTGTTCCACTGCTGTCCAGCTTAAAAACGCTGAATTTACATCAATGTGAAAAATAATTGACGCCATGAACTTCCTCACTTTACTTTATACGTGGTTCCAATTTTCCGTCAACGACATCAATCAATATACAATCGCCTCTTCCTACATTTCCTGCCAGAATCAATCTTGCTGCCAATGTCTCTACATTTTTCTGCAGATACCGTTTCAGCGGACGCGCACCGTACATCGGATCGTAACCGCCTTCCACTACAAAGTTCTTTGCCGCATCTGTCAATTCAATCGACAGCTCTTTTTCTTCCAATCGCCTGTTGACATCGTTTACCAATAAATCAATAATTGCATAAATATTGGATTTCGTCAACGGTTTAAACATAATGATTTCATCTAATCGATTCAAAAATTCCGGTCGGAAGTGTGCCCGCAGCTCATTCATGACCAAATTTTGATTCTCGGCATCGATTGTTCCGTCTTCCTCAATTCCATCCAGTAAATAATTGGCTCCGATATTGGAAGTCATGATTAAGATTGTATTCTTAAAGTCTACCGTACGTCCCTGTGAGTCTGTAATCCGTCCGTCATCCAATACTTGCAGAAGTACATTGAATACATCCGGATGTGCTTTCTCTACCTCGTCAAAGAGTACAACGGAATACGGCTTTCTGCGGACAGCCTCTGTCAACTGACCCCCTTCATCATAACCTACATATCCCGGAGGCGCTCCAATCAGACGAGACACAGAATACTTCTCCATGTACTCACTCATGTCAATACGCACCATATTATTTTCATCATCGAACAGACTCTCTGCCAATGCTTTGGCAAGTTCTGTCTTACCAACACCTGTCGGTCCCCAAAATAAGAAGGAACCAATCGGCTTAGAAGGATCCTTGATTCCGGCTTTGGAGCGAATGATTGCCTCCGTAACCAGCTCCACACCTTCATCCTGTCCAATCACACGTTTGTGCAGTTCATCTGCTAAATGCAAAGTCTTGCTGCGTTCACTCTCATTTAGCTTTGCCACCGGAATCCCCGTCCATCTGGAAATAATTCTTGCAATCTCTTCATCGGTCACCGCCTCATGCACCAATGACAGGTCTTTTTCTTTCAGTTTGGTTTCTTCCACTTCTAACTGCTGCTGTAGCTGTGGCAATGTGCCATACTGAAGTTCTGCTGCCTTATTCAGATCATACTCACGCTGCGCCTTCTGAATATCCCGGTTGACCTGTTCAATCTGCTCCCGGATTTTCTGAACCCGCTCTACCGAAGTCTTTTCATTATCCCACTGTGCCTTCTGTCCGGCATATTCTTCCCGCAGCGTTGCCAGCTCTTCCTGTAAATGAACCAGACGCTCCTGACTTAACCGGTCATTTTCCTTCTTTAATGCCTCTTCTTCAATCTCCAACTGCATAATACGACGGCTTAATTCATCCAACTCTGTCGGCATGGAATCTAATTCCGTTTTGATCAATGCACAGGCTTCATCCACAAGATCGATCGCCTTATCCGGCAGGAACCGGTCTGAGATATAACGATTGGATAACGTTGCTGCTGCAACCAATGCGCTATCCGTAATCTTCACTCCATGGAAGACCTCATACCTCTCTTTCAAGCCACGCAGAATCGAAATTGCATCCTCCACATTGGGCTCATCTACCAGTACCGGCTGGAAACGACGCTCCAATGCAGCATCTTTTTCAATATACTGACGGTATTCATCCAAAGTTGTTGCACCGATACAGTGCAGCTCCCCTCTGGCAAGCATTGGCTTTAACATATTTCCCGCATCCATAGCTCCGTCTGTCTTACCTGCACCGACAATGGTGTGCAGCTCGTCAATGAACAGAATAATCTTACCATCACTGTTCTTCACTTCTTCCAGAACCGCTTTCAAACGTTCCTCAAATTCACCACGATATTTGGCGCCTGCAACCAGCGCTCCCATATCCAGTGAGAAAATTGTCTTATCTTTCAAACCTTCCGGCACATCGCCTTTGACAATCCTCTGTGCCAGTCCTTCTACAACTGCCGTCTTACCGACACCAGGCTCACCAATCAATACCGGATTGTTCTTCGTCTTACGAGATAAGATCCGAACCACGTTGCGAATCTCTTCATCTCGTCCAATGACAGGATCTAACTTCTGCTCTCTTGCACGCTCCACCAGATCCTGGCCGTATTTGTTCAACGTATCATAAGTAGCCTCCGGATTATCACTGGTCACCCGCTGATTTCCCCGAACGGTAGATAATGCCTGAAGGAATCCCTCCCGGCTGATACCCATCTCCTGAAACAGACTCTTCATCTCACGACTTGCATATTTCAGCAATGCCAGGAAGAGATGTTCAACCGAAACATACTCATCGCCCATCTGTTTTGCCTCATCCTCTGCATGAATCAAAACATTATTCAAATCCTGACCGATAAATACCTGACCGCCCTGAACCTTCGGACGTTTATTGATTGCCTCCTCTACCCGATTCACAAACAATGTGCTCTGAAAGCCCATCTTCTCTAACAACTTTAAAATCAAACTATTATCCTGTGTAACAAGCGCATATAATAAATGCTCCTGCGCAATTTCCTGATTACCATAGTCATACGCAAGTTTCTCGCACGCTTGTACAGCCTGTAACGAATTTTGTGTAAATTTATTAATATTCATATAGCAAATCCTCCTTTACTACATTCTGTTCTATTGACGATATAACAATAGCACGATTTGTTAGCACTGTAAAGAGGAGAGTGCTAATTCTTTTATGAATTTTTTGTGAATTACATAAACACACATCCCACAAATAGTCTGTTTTAAATAAGCATCAGTCTTTCCTGATGTCCATCCAAATATTCTACTTTTCCATTTTTGCAAATATCCTCTTCTAAGTACATAAATACTTGCTGTTGATCCCATACCGCAATGTTGTCATACACATTTAACTCCAATGCATAACAAGTCTGATCTTCTACCGGGCGTTCTCCGTTCCCTTTTACAAAGCCCTGATTGCTGTACAGTCCGATTGTTGGTCCTGCACCATGTCCAAACGTTCCCAACGGATGGGTATACAACATCGGCTGAATCCCTTCTTCTTTTGCTTTTGCAACAGATGCTTCAAAAACATCATTTCCTGACACGCCTGTCTTCATCTCATTCATAACAATTTCACGGAACCTATTTCCCTTATCCAGAAGTTCTTCTAGTTCCTTCGGAGCTTCTTGTTCACCTTCTTTTAATAAATATGCCACCCACTGCATATCTGTATGAAGATGTACATAAAGGCCATTTAACCCAATATCACAATGCAACAACTCTCCTGGATAAATGATTTCTTCAAACATCCTACTTACATTGCTTCCTTTTCGTTGCAAATCTACATCCGGACCAAACCAGTACTGATATCCTACTTCACTAATCATATTTCTCATACACCATTCTATATCTGTTGTCGTCGTAACTCCCGGTGTAATAAATTCCTTACTGAACGTATAATTTACAATATCATGTGTTACACTAGTCAACACCTTCATTGCTTCCTTTTCCAACGGAGAAACTCGCTGAAGCCAGCGAACTGTTACCTCTTCCCCATCGCAAATTTTTTCCGCATACTGTTCTCCCAAAGCCTCTTTCAACTGATCCATTAATGTAGAGGAGAGACCATCACAAAATCCATATAAAAAGCTTCTATTTACTGCAATTTTTTCTGGTTCAAGTTCTTCCACTACACGTTTCACAGTCTGCCACACGTCTTCCCCTTTTTCTTGCACATTTTCATAAATATGGCTCATTTCCGGAGAATGCATACCTACCGCCATTTTCCGGATTTTTCCGTTTTCTCGGTTTCTGTGAAAAATCAATACACTGATCCTTCTTGCCTCAGGCATATCCCATGTAAACAGTGTATGTATGATCGGATCTTCACAATTTTCACGTGAAAGCACCATCCAAAGATCCATACCTGACTCTTCCATTGCCCATGGTAGCACTGTTTCCAAACGTTCTTTCAAAATTTTTGTGCTTAACTCTGCCTGTTTTTGCAGTGGATATAACCCAGCACTCTCTAATTTCTGCTTCATATTTTCAATAACTTGCTGATACATATTCTGATTTCCTTTCCCACTCTTTATAATTCAATTAACTCTTTTTCTGCTTTTGTCAAATTGATACAACCTATTTCTGTCACAATAATATCGTCTTCAATCCGTACGCCTCCAAAATCCGGAAGATATATTCCCGGTTCTACTGTCATGATCATTCCCGGTTTTATCGGGATATCACATGCCTGATTCTGACTGAATCTTGGAGCCTCATGAATTTCAAGTCCAAAACTGTGCCCAAGCCCATGCCCAAAATATTCTCCGTATCCTCTCTGAGTAATTAGATCACGGGCAACTTTGTCAATTTCTTTTCCTGTCTTTCCAGGTGCGATTGCGGCAATCGACGCATTCTGTGCCTCTAATGTGATTTCATAGATTTCTTTTTGTTTCGCATTCGCCTTTCCAAGACACACCGTTCTTGTAACATCCGACCAATATCCATGGCAATTGCATCCGAAATCCATTGTAATGAAATCTCCTTTGCGAATTTTTCTCTCACCTGCAATTCCATGCGGCAACGCTCCATGTTCTCCGCTTGCCACAATAAAACGGTCTGCCATACAATCCACTTCCGGATACTGACGCATATAGTCCTGAAGAATACGGTCAACGTCGGCCTCACTCATCCCCTCCCGAATCCTTGGTAGCACATATGCAAATGCAAGATCAGTAATCTCACATGCACGCTGGATTTTTTTAAGTTCTTCCTGATCCTTTATCATCCGAAGTTCTGCCAAAATCTCATCTACCGATTCAATATCTGTAATTTTACAATTTTCTTTTAACCTTTCCAAAAACCGAAGACTCATAAATTCTTTTTCCACCCCGAGTTTTTGAATCTGATGTTTTTTCATCCATAAAAAAACATCTGTCTCTTGAAAAATCTTTACGATTTCCCATCCAGGACACTGTCGCTCCGCCTGTTCCCAATATCGAAAATCTACCAGAAAATATTGTCCGCTTTCTGTGATCAAAGCATATCCTGTACTCCCTGCAAATCCTGAAAGATAACGTCGGTTCGCCGGACTGTATACCAGCACTCCGTCCAGGTCCTTTTCTTTAAGCCACTTTTGTACCTTTACCGCCCGATTGTTTGTCATTTTCCCAATCTCCTTCAAGCTTCTTTTTTATACTAATTGCGGCGGAGACATATTTGCCTCCACCGCAACCATAAAATACATTCTACAATTAATTTAGAAAGAAATTTCCGGGATTCTCAAATCTCCATCAAAGTATACACCGAAGTTTTTCAAATTTGCATTATATGCATACAAATCTTCCGGACACTGTAAGAAGATACATGGAACCTCTTCCCATACAATCTCCTGTGCTTTCATATAAGCTGCTTTTCTTTCTTCCTGATCTGTAGAGGTACGTCCTATTTCCAGTAACTTGTCTACTTCCGGATTTGTGTAGAAGGACATGTTTCCTCCCTCTCCATGCTGTGAAGAATGGAAGCTTGCATACAATGCATAGTCCGGATCTCCTGTATCAGAAGACCATCCTAATGAAAACGCCTCCAGATTTCCTGCGCAGACTTCACTGATATAAGTTGTTCTCTCCAACGGTCTGATCTCTACCTGAATACCTACTGCTGCCAACTGAGACTGTACCATCTCGGCAGTATCTTGACGCTGTTGACTTTCATCAGTTGTCATTACCATCTTAAATCCATCTGGATATCCTGCTTCCGCAAGAAGTTTTTTGGCTTTTTCCACATTATACTCATGTTTCGGAAGCTTATCATTAAATGCCCATACAACAGAACTCATCGGTGCTTCTGCAACCGTTCCAGTACCCTGGTATACTACATTATAAATGGCCTCTTTATCAATCGCATAATTGATTGCCTGTCTTACTCTTACGTCATCATATGGTTTCATAGTTGTGTTCAAACCAATAAAGTTTACAGAAGATGCAACATTCTTAAATACTTTTACCCCATCAGCTTTTTCCAAACGCGGAATATCTGTTGCCTGGATATCCACTGCAATATCAACACCACCAGCCTCTACTTCAATGGAACGAGTTGCAACTTCAGGAATTGTTCTCCAAAGAACATTTGGAATTGCCGGAGCTTCTCCCCAATATTCTTCGTTTTCAGCAAGCGCAATGCTGTCTCCTGCATCCCAGCTTACAAATTTGTACGGACCTGTTCCAACTGGTTTCTGACCAACTGCATCTCCAGCTTCTGTGTAAGCTTTTTCGTTTACAATTGCCATAACAGGGTGACCTAAATGATTCAAAATCGGACCAAATGGCTCTGTCATCTTCATTTCAAATGTGTAATCATCTATGACTTTAGAATTTGCAAAGTCAATTGTTGCACGAATAGAACTTGCATGCGGGGATTCTGCAATTTTAGAAAATGAAAATGCAACGTCACTTGCTTTTAATTCTTCTCCGTTATGGAATTTCACGCCTTTTCTTAATTTAAATACATAGGTGCAGTCATCTACAATTTCCCATGATTCTGCAAGAGATGGTGCGATATTTCCATCGTCATCCAATTTTACGAGTGTTTCAAAGATACAGTTTGCTACACGGATTGCAGGTGTATCTGTTGTTCCATATGGATCTAAAGATACCGGATCTGCACTCTGTGCAATTGTAAGTGTGTCTTTTTTTTCTGCTTTTCCTTCTGACGCTTGTCCTTCTTTCTTATCGCTTCCGCAGCCTACTACTGTCAGCATAACGAATACAAGAAGAAATGCCAGAACACGTGTGAACTTTTTCATACTAATTCTCCTTTTACATTTTTTATTTTCAGAAAATGGTTTCCCGCAAACCATTTCATGAACATGATTTTAATTACTTCCTAAAATAAATGACAGGCTACAAAATGACCTGGTTCTATTTCTTTTAACTCCGGCTGTATTTTAAAGCATTCCGGTTTTGCATAAAGACATCTCGGTGCAAATCTACATCCCGGTTCTGGATTGATAGGAGACGTAATCTCTCCTTTCAAAAGAATCCTTTCTTGTTTTTCCCCAATCTTTGCAACTGGAATGGCTGATAATAATGCTTTAGTATACGGATGACATGGCTTTTCAAATAACCGTTGCGCAGAAGCCTTTTCTACCAGTGTACCTAGATACATAACACAAATGTCATCTGAAATATGTTTTACAACCGATAAATCATGTGTGATAAAAATATAGGTCAGCCCTCTGTCTTCCTGAAGATCCTGCATTAGATTCAAAATCTGTGCCTGAATGGAAACATCCAGTGCCGAAACAGGCTCATCACATACAATAAATTTAGGCTCAAGTGCTAACGCACGCGCAATTCCGATACGCTGACGTCGTCCTCCATCCAGCTCGTGTGGATAAGAATCCGCCAGACGTCTTGCAAGCCCTACCGTATCCATGATTTCTAACACTTTTTCTTCCTGTTTTTCCTTATCTCCACCATACATTTTATGAATCACCATCGGCTCCATAATAATGCTTTTCACCGTCATACGAGGATTAATAGAAGAAAACGGATCCTGAAAAATCATTTGCATATCCTTTCTGGATTCTTTTAATTTCTCTTTGTCCAGATTGGTAATGTCTTGTCCCTCAAAATAAATTTTTCCGTCTGTCGCATCCAACAAATGAATAATACAACGTCCCAATGTAGACTTTCCACATCCAGATTCACCTACAACTCCTAATGTTTTTCCTTTTTCAATAGAAAAGGAAACATCATCAACTGCATGCAACTGTCCCTTTGGAGTTTTAAAATATTTTTTGAGTCCTTCTACCCTTAAAAGCTCAGACATTTTCCTCCTCCTTCCCAAAATTAAAACATTTTACATAATGTCCAGGTTCAACCTCTATCAATCCTGGATTTTCTGTTTCACATTTCTTACATCCACAATTACATCTCGGACAGAAATTACATCCTTCCGGAAGATTTGCCGGATCCGGCATCAGTCCCGGAATCGGATTTAATCTTTTTACATGAGAGTCCAAATCCGGAATAGAACCAAATAAGCCCTTAGTATATGGATGGCAAGTATTATTATAAATCTGTTCCAAAGAACCAAATTCAACGATTTCTCCTGCATACATGATCGCTACCTTATCACAAACTTCTGCAACAATTCCCAAATCATGTGTAATCAAGATCATAGATGTCTGCTTTTCTTTTTTCAATTTCACAATAAGATCCAAAACCTGTGCCTGGATTGTAACATCTAATGCAGTTGTCGGTTCATCCGCCAGAAGCAAATCCGGATTACAAGAAAGTGCAATAGCAATCACTACTCTTTGCTTCATTCCGCCTGAAAACTGGTGCGGATACTCTCCATAACGTTCTCCAGGAATTCCTACCATTTCCAATGTCTCTGTTGCTTTTACAACAGCCTGTGCTTTAGAACATTTTTCATGGATACGGATATTTTCCGCAATCTGATCCCCTACCGTTACAACCGGATTTAAAGATGTCATCGGATCTTGAAAAATCATGGATATTTTCTTTCCACGCACTTCCCTAAGTTTCTTCTTGTTTAATTTCAGCAAATCTTCGCCTTCAAACAAGATTTCACCATCTACAACTTTCCCCGGCGGATTAGGGATTAATCCCATAATCCCCAAAGCCGTTGTAGTTTTTCCAGCGCCAGTCTCCCCTACAAGGCCAAGACTTTCACCTTTCTTTAATGTCAAATTTAACTTATTTACTGCTTCTACAATTCTTTTATCTGCATGATACTGAATTGTTAGATCTTTTATTTCCAGAATATTTTCCATAGTTTAACACCCCTTCTTAATTTTTCAGACGTGGGTCAAGTGCATCCCTCAAACCGTCTCCAAGCATATTCAATGCAAAAATAGTGATCATGATTGCGAGACCTGGGAAAATACACATATGTGGATAATTCATAATGTACTGTCTTGCAGCTGAAAGCATTGAGCCCCACTCTGGTGTCGGCGGCTGAATTCCCAAGCCCAGGAAACTCAATGAAGATGCTGAAAGAATCGCGCCTGCCATACCCAGTGTTGCCTGTACAATGATTGGTGCTATACAGTTCGGAATAATATGTTTTAAAATAATTCTTACATCAGAAGCACCGATACTCTGTGCCGCCTCAATATATTCTTGATCTTTAATCGTTAATACAGAAGAACGCACTACTCGAGCATACCCAGGAATATCAGCAATAGCAATAGCTATAACCATATTTGTCAACCCCGGCCCCATTGCTGCTGCCAATGAAATTGCCATCAGCATACCAGGTATAGACATGAGAATATCCATGGCTCTCATAAGGATATTATCCAATCTTCCACCATAATATCCAGAAATCGCTCCAAGAAGTCCACCTACTATAATCGCCGTAATAATAGAAGAAAATCCTACTACTAGAGAAATTCTTGCTCCGTGAATCACTCGGCTTAAAATATCTCGTCCAAAATTATCGGTACCAAACAAATGGTCTGCACTCGGACTTTCAAAAGTATGTGCATAATCCTGTAAATCATATGGATGTGGAGCAATAAAATCTGCAAATAACGCACATAAAATCAAAAGCACCAAAATAATCAGTCCAAGCATTGCACTCTTATTCTTACGGAGACGCCGCCATGCATCACGCCAGAATCCGGTTTTTACAGTTTTATTCTTATTTTGCCGCATTCTTTTCGCCCCCCTTTTTTCTTTTACCTAATTTGTACTGTGATTTAATTCTTGGATCTAGGTATGCATAAAGAATATCTACCAGCAAATTTACAATACTAAAAGAAATCGCCAATAGAAGAACTCCACCCTGTACAACAGGATAATCACGTGTACTAATACTGTCAATAATATATTTTCCAAGTCCCGGAATTGCAAATACTGTCTCAATCAACAATGATCCTCCTAAAAGACCACCAAACTGCATACCGATTACCGTTACAACCGGAATCATAGCATTCTTTAATGCATGAGCCACAATAACCAAACTTTCTTTCTGACCTTTTGCCCTTGCTGTTCTGATATAATCGGCTCGAATCACTTCCAACATACTGGACCGTGTCATACGCATAACCGTCGCGGAAGAATGTAATCCCAATGTAAATGCAGGCAAGATCCAATATTCGATTCCATAAGATCCAGAAGCCGGAAGCCATCCCAACTTTACTGAAAAAATCAAAACTGCCATCAATCCAGCCCAAAAAGTAGGCATAGATACACCTAACAAAGAGATAGATGTAGCAATTCTGTCAAAAATAGAATACTGCTTTGTTGCAGAAATAATACCTGCGGATACTCCGACAATAACAGAGATGGATACACTTAAAACTGCCAGCTGTACAGTTGTCGGAAAACGAGAAGCGATTTCCATAATAACCGGTTTTCCCGTCATGTAAGATTCCCCTAAATCCAGTTTAAATACTACGTTTCCTATGTAACGACCCAACTGTATCAAATACGGATCGTTCAATCCCAGTTCCTGTGTTACCTGGGCAATTGCTTCCGGTGTTGCTCCATCGCCCAGAATCATTCTTGCCGGATCTCCCGGAGTCAGATAATTGATTGTAAAAACAATCACCATTACGCCCATCAAAACCGGTATCATCATCAAAATTCTTTTCCCAATATATTTGGACAATTTCCTCACTCCTCCTTTAAAATACCTTTTTCTTTAGAAAGCTTTAATAATGCCTCACGCATTCTCAATATCGCTGCTTCCATTTCCTCATCACTTGCAAATACACCATGTACAATTCGGATATGTCCTTTCCCCTGTTCTCCATACGGCAAGCCGGAATTAATAGAAACCTGCGCATGTTCTCCAAGATAAGACATAACCTCACTTTCTGTACCAAGCGCTGAAACATCTACCCAAGATAAAAATCCGGATTCTGACAGTTTCATCGAAACCCCTGGAATATCATTTAAATATTTATACACCATTTTTCTTCTTCTATCAAAAGCCTCGAAATATCCTGTCATAAAACTGCTATCCTTCAACGCAGCAATTGCTCCCATCTGAGCACATGTACTTGTTGCGCCTATAACAGAAACAGCTGTTCCATACATTTTATCCATTATCACATCATCTGCAACAATATAGCCTACTCTTAGTCCACTAAGTCCCATTCCCTTTGAAATAGAAAATACGGTTACCGTTCTCTCCCACATTCCCGGAAGCGCTGCTACAGTTACCATCTCAATATCATCAAATACCGGTTCTTCAAATGCTTGATCCACAACAACAATCAAATCATTTTTAATTGCAAATTCTGCCATCTGTTCCAGTTTTTCTCTTCTGTAAGAAACAGTAGTAGGATTATTCGGATTAGTAAGTACAATCATCTTTGTCTTTGGTGTAAGACGTTCTTCAAAATCCTTTATATCAAACTGATACTCATTCTCTGCGTAAACCGGAATACGTACAGGAACCCCGCCCAGAATTTCTGTATTTTGATAATTATTCGGATAGCTGGGGTCTATGATCATAACCTCATCTCCACTATTAATAAAAGGAACCATTGCAAAAAACAAGCCTGCATCTGATCCCGGTGTAATAATTATATTTCGATCCGGAATCACTTCCAATCCATTTACTCTTTTCAGTTTTTTTGCGATTTCCTTTTTCAGCTCACCATTTCCAATTGGTGTTGTATAATGACTGGCAAACCCGCTATTAATAGATTCTATCATTGCTTCCGCAACATGCTTCGGCATAGAAGGATCTGGATAAAACGGATCTGCCCATGACATGAGAGAAACACCTCTTTCTCTCATCTTTTCTACTGCATCTCCCACATCGGCTTTTTCTACCGAAGAAAAGAGTCCACCCTCTGCTTTTTGAAAAGCTGCTGTCATCCTTTCTGTTATCATGCTATTTTCCCTTTCCATTCTATAAGTCCCAAATCTTCAAATAACTCATAAAATTCTAATAAAAATTCTTTACAATCCACATTCGTCTGACACGATACGCGTCTTGCAATTTCTTCCATCGATCGTACACCGTCCGTTTCATAAAAAATATAATCCATACACTTCATTGCTGATGGATACTTTTCTGAAAATGTACGATACCGATTTCTTTGCTCTTTGCTCATTTCTGCCTGAATACAACGCATTGCTACAGGTCCCAAGAACGTTCTCTTTGGAATCCGATTTCCATTTTCCCATATCCTGTCTTTGCTCTCCAATTCGGATAACAGTTTTTCATACTGTGCCCTTTCATCAGAAAAAAGCGATTGTAATTCTTCGGATTCTTCTGTAACCAACATTTCATAACGTTTTAATGTCAGTTCCACTAATTCCTTCAAATACAATGCTCGATAGCCTTTATCCTCACACGCACTTCTTCTCAACTCATCTATTCTTTCAAAAAATCTCCGTGCTGTAATTGGCAACAATTCTCTAACATATTCAACGTCCATTCCTGCATAAATATAACAGAAAGACGCTGCTATTGCCGCTGCCCGCTCTAACATTGCACTATCTACATGTGCTTCACTATCTACACTCGTATGATACGTTTTATCCGGCCACTGTGTCAGTGCCACTGTCGGAATGTCAATCGTAGGATCTGAAAGAATATAATGATCACTTCCAAATACAAAAGGAACACGTACAGATGAAAACATTGGCACATAAACCTGATCTCCACCAAATGCACATTCTCTGGAAAGCGTCTGCAAAATCGCCTCTCCTAAATCACCTGAAAATGAATGTGAACAATCTGGTGTATCCACAATAATAAGTGGTCCTGCATCTTTTCCCTGGGTTCCTGCAACCATATCCAGATTAAATCCCGCTATCCTCTTAGAAAGTTCCTGTCGATGTTCTTCCAAATATGCATATGTTCCAGTAAATTCCGGTATCAAAAGTAATCGAATTGTTCGTTTTGGTCTTTCTAAAATGCCTTCTTCTATCAATGACTGAAGCACACATATTGCTTCTATTCCACATGCTGCGCCGGAAGCATTATCATTCACACTGGAGCGTGGATGACACAAATGTGCCGTCATCAGAATTTCTTCTTCTGTTTCTCCTTCTATCCAGGCTTCCACATTTTCTAAACTTCCATCTCCAATCACAGAATCAATGCAAAAACGTACCGTTGGCTGTTTTCCTGATTTTTTCATATCTATACAAGCTTCTTTTAATTTTTTACCCATCTGAGGACTTATCGCAAAACCACGCAAAAACCGCTCAGATTCAGCAGTATAGTGATGAAAACTTAAATTTGCATGTGCATTCTTCAACTGAATGTCTTCACAAACATTGGTACGTACAGGTTTAATCTCCGGCATAGAAACGGTAAGTATCGCTACTGCTTTCTCCTGTATCATCTTTTCCGACCAACGTTCAAATCCATTTTCCACAAAGATTACTTTTCCACAAATGTCTTCCGTTAGCTCTTCAGGTGAAACGTTACTTGGTATATAGACAACCGGAATATCATCTTTTGAAAAATCTCCTGCTGCACTTCGCTGAATTAATGACATCTCTTCCAATCTATAATCAGCAATAGTTTCTTTCCATGGAGCAGTTATTTTTAACCATGCACTATTGCAGTTCCATTCTCGGAACATTGTCTGGGTAAAACATTTTTTCTTTAAATCTGCTGGATACTTCCGTATCTGATGCTGTACTCCTGACTGTTCAAATATTTTTTCTGCCACGAAAGCAGCCTGACGATACCCCTGAGATGCCTGAATCCTATGAAATCTGGCAATCTGCTTCATAATTCTTCGAATTCGTTCTCCATCACAGAACTGATATGTCAATCCCACTGTTTGTTGTATCTTTCTATTCTCCATCATTCCTCCCTAAGACTTTCTCTACCAGTTTCATGCATTTTTACCAAAAGAAAATGTTGTATTTCATCAATTTTAAGTATATCATATAAATATACCAATTTATAAAACGTTGAGAATTCAGAATTCTTTTCTTGTTTTTTTATCCTAAAATTTCGTAAATTCGAAATATCTTCTCGCTTTTTACGGAATTTCTTTGTATAATACAACTTTTTTTACTGACAGTGAAGAAAAAGAATTCAGAATTCTCGCTTTATTCCACTAAAGAAAGGAGAATTATTATTAATACACTTTTATCCAAAATCCAACAATTAAACTCTATTTTTGACAAATCACTGACAGCCTTTACCCATTTAGCTGAGCTTTGCGATCAGATCTGTAACATTATCGGCTGTAATATTTATGTATTTGACTTAGAAGGAAATATCAATGCATATTCCATCGCAGCTAAATTCGAATGTCCCTACACGGAACTTTCTCTTCAGGACAAAAAGCTGCCATCTTATTATTTTAACCTTTTTAACACAATGGAAAAACCATTAACCGGCCAGTATGAAAAAATCCCTGTCTGCACATATGCCAATGTAAAGATCTGCGAATTTGATGACCGCTATTTTTCATTATATCCTGTTTATTTAAACTGTAAAAAAATTGCAGGACTTCTATTGATCCGATATGGTACAAATTTTTCTCAGACTGATAATATCTTATGTGAATATGCAAGTGCGATTATCTACTTAGATTTGTTCCAACAGAAACAACTGGAAATCCAACAAAAATCTTTGGAGCAGGCTGCAGTAAAACTCGCTGTAGGTTCTCTTTCTTTCAGCGAACTACGTTCTGTTTCTGCTATTTTGGAACAATTAGATGGTTTAGAAGGATGCATCTTCCTAAATAAAATTGCCGAACAATGTTTTTCTACACATTCCACAGTTTCCGGCGCATTAAAAAAATTGGAAGCAGCGGGCGTAATCAGCACGAAATCGCAAGGCGTAAAAGGAAAGTATGTAAAAATTACAAATCAGAAACTTTATGAAGAAGTTTATATTACTGAAAAACAATATCGCAAGAAAAAACAGAAAAATAGCAAGAGATGATGGCATTCTATCATCTCTTGCTATTTTTTACCTTCATTTTTTCTAATTATTTATGATCCCCAGCATCTGCGGAATATTCTGTATCACCTTCTTAAACAATTCCTGCAATACCCCTTTGGAATCTGAATTCATTTCTTCAATGGCTTTTAGGATTGCCCGGATATTTTTGATTCCGCCATCCTGTAATTCTGTCAGCGTCACTGCGTCTGTTGCTTCTAATACGGAAAACAAATCACAGATAATTGCCTCTCTGCGCTCCTGCGGAATCTGCTCCAGCCAGTTTCGGATTGCCTGATCCATTGCCAAAGCAAAATTAGAAAGCCCCTCGCATCGTACAAAAGCAGGTCCTGATACTTCCCACGAGAATCCATCATGCTGCATGACTGCCTTCTGCGAACTTTCAATTACAATTGGTTCTACAGAATGATACAGCAGCATACCGATGATAGAGCTTTCCGGCACATACCGCCTGATTCGTCCGCAAATATTCTGAAATCCCGGATATTTCAAAAATTCTTTCATAAATCCTGGCCCATCATTGCTGTAAACTTCCATAATATGATTTTGGATACTCTCCTCACAATATGCAGCCGCATAAATTGCCAGATTTCCACCTTTGGAATGCCCTCCGATCCGAATATCCTGTATCGTTACTTCTTCGCAGGATTCTTTTTTCTTTCTTCTGGAAAACAATAAAAATTTTTTTCTTCCTTTTTGTTCCGCTACCTGTAACTGTAATCTGCGGTGCATTTCTCCCACATGATTCAAATAGTCAACTGCCTCTTTTTCTGCCGGAACAACACCTCTGCTTAAATAAAAATCTTCTTTCCAGCCAACAATCGTATCATCCGTTCCCCGATATGCAACAAAGGTTGTGCCATCGCCCAGTTGAATTTCCATTGCCGCAAACTGCAGCATTTTCTCCAAATCTACTTTATTGACATAATTCTGTACAAGCAAATCCCCAAATCTTCTTGTCTGTGCCATTTCTTTTAACACAACCGGAGCAAATCGAATAAAGGATTTGTCTTTTTCCAATTCTTTTTCTGAGTATCGTGCAAAAAACGTTTCAGACAGTTGTCGCACAGACACTGCCTCTTCGCCCATTTCGGGGGCAATCCCGTCCAAGTTGACATAAACCAGATAACACAATATTAAATTATCGACTTCATTAAATTCACTTTGTGCGAAAGTCAAATCCCCTCTCCACACAAGATAATCCAGCATATTCATATTTTAAACACTTTCATGTAAAATCGTTAATATTTGTCTCAATTCTTTCACACCAATCTGCCCCGGCGCCGATGCCTGTCCTGCTGCCCCAAAGGTCAGCGCAGCCCCGAACACCTCTCCGCACAACCGGCTGATGACTCCGTCTCCTGTCATGGACATCGTGATGATCGGCCTGTCTGCATACTTCCGATTCATCTCTTCTGTCGCCGCAAGCAATGTCAGCACATCCTCTTTCTTCCTCGGCATAACCGCGATTTTCGGAAGATCCACATCCAGTTCCTGCATCCGGCAAAGCCTTCTTATGATTTCTTCCTTCTCAGGAGTTTTCTCAAAATCATGGTTCGAACCGATTACCTTCACCTCATTTTCATGAGCTGTTCTTACCAAATCATTTACGACTTCATCTCCGCTGAACACTTCCACATCAATCAAGTCTGCCAAACCGCTTTCCGCAACAAGTTGATTCAAGGTTCGATAATACTTCTTATCAATTTCTTTTTCTCCGCCTTCCTTTTTCGTACGAAAGGTAAAAAGCAGCGGAAGTTCCCCTAAACTCCTTCTTAGCTCCTGCAAGACATCTAATACAACATCTGCCTCAAATACCTCCTCGTACCAGTCGGCACGCCATTCCACTACATCAACAGGAAGAGTTCTAATCTCTTCTGCCGCTTTTATAATCTCTTCTCTTGTCTTTCCTACAATCGGAACACAGATTTTCGGAATCCCCTCTCCGATTGCAACACCTCTTATCATTACCGGATTCATCTATACTTCCTCCACACTTCATTCTTTTTCCATAAAACAACTATATCATTACTCAACTGCTTTTGGCAAATACGTTTCCGTACAATAATATCGTCAATATAAACCGCCCCTCTTTTGCCTCGATATTCATGACTCCTCCGGACTTCTCCACCACATCTTTGATACTTTTTAATCCGAATCCATGGTTCTCTTTTTCTGCCTTTTTGGTCAGATACTCTCCGGAAGTTCCCAGATGTAATTCTCCACTATACGGATTACTGATCTGAATCAACAATCTTCCTTTCGTATACAGCACTATCACGCTGACACGTCTTTCTTCTGTCTCTTCCGCAGCCTCTATTGCATTATCAATCGCATTTCCCAAAATCACACTCATAGCCTGCGATGAAACTGCAAGCTGCTCCGGAATCTGAACATCCAGATCCAGTATAACAGAATGCTGCTCCGCCTCCAGCATTTTATAATTCAAAATACTGTCGATTGCCGTATTCCCACTTTGTACTTCCTGTTTATTTCCAAATTCATTCTGAATAAAGTCATCCAGATATATTTTTGCCTGTTCCTCTTCTCCTAAATCCAACATTCCTTTTAATACAATAAAATGATTTTTCAGATCGTGACGCAGTTTCTTCCATGCTACTGTCGACTGTTCCATGTTTTTCAACTGACTCTCATAATACTGATTTTCTTTTTTCAGCAATATTTTTTCATACACATCAGACAACGACCGCACAATAAAATCATACAGCCAGAAAAACCAGAGGCAGGCTCCAAATATCAAAATCATTTTCCTTTCTTCCATACAATACCATGGAATCTGATTTAAAAACGCTTCTTCCTCTTCCTTGTTATACATCGGCACCTGATAAAAGATAGTCATTAATATCTGAAATAAAAAACAACCGATTCCACATGGCGCCAGCAGCACAAATACACAATAAAAAAACGTCTGCCTTACTCCTTTTCGTATATTCTGAATCCCAACAAGTGTAAATGCGATTGCATAGATCAGCAGTACCGACATCACCAATCGAAACAACGCCACTTCTCCGATCTGACGTGCCTCTATCCTATTTGTCTCGTTGAGATACTGAAATACTTCCGCACCTCTGAATACAACAAATACTCCCACACTTGTCAAACTATTCTTCCATATATTTCTTTCATAAAAAAATGTCAGCGCCAGTATTCCGATAAATTCTATGATATACATCAGCGGAGTTCCCGTATCTGACGCATGGATATCCGTTGTATAATACCCCATACGTCCTCCTGCCATCAGAGGCGACGGATTATTTACAAACGCACTCAACGTGATGAACAAAAAACAGCACGCATATACGACAAAATTCAGATATCCTTTCTTCCTGTTCTGTTCCTCATAAAACATCCCGAAAATCCGATACACCGCATAGGTTCGCGCTGCATTTCCTAATATAAACATGATCTGATACAAACTTATTTCCATCTTATAAATCCCTTAATTCTCTCTCCAATTGCAGTTCTTTGACTGCTTTTCTCTGACCCTGACTGATTGGTATAATATCTCCGTTTTGCATAACCAGTTGGTTTGTTTCAAATATTTTCACCTTATCATAATGTACAAGAAATGATTTATGACAGAAGAAAAAGCCCTGTTTTTGAAGTTTCGGATAAATATTCTTTAATGTTCCGTAAAAGATTTCATTTTCCGTATTTGTATGCATAATAATTTCTCTGTTACTCGCCTCAAAATAAATAATTTCAGAAAGAAAGACTTTCTTATATGAATGCCCTTTCTTATACTGAAACGTTTCTTCACTTTTATCAATCAGCTTTACTGCTTTGTGAAAAACCCTTGTAAATTTCTCTTCATCCAATGGCTTAACCAGAAAATGCAGAGGATGGCTTTCAAATAATTCCATAGCATACGACTGTTTTGAAGAAACAAATACAATCTGCATATAATCATTGTGCAGTTCATTGCGAATCCTTTCTGCAAGTTCGATTCCGCTCATTCTGCCCAACTCAATATCCAGAAATAACAAATCCACCATACATTCTTCTCTTATATACTTCAGACATTTCTCCGCAGAAGTAAAAACTTCCGTCTGAATTGTCACACCTTCTGTTTCTGCCTGTCTGTACAGCATCGTCTCTATTTGTCCACCAAGAAAGACATCATCTTCACATACAGCAATATTGATCATAATTTTCTCATCCCTGTTTCCTAAAAATAACGTATATAACACCACAATTATAACAATATTGCTGTGTCTTTACAATTCTGACATTTTGTCACTTCACCTGGGTCAGCACGCCGGCATCCATTTCACAGACTGTATCACACAGTCCTTCAAACTCCGGCATATTATGTGCCGCCAGCAGAATGGTTTTCCCCTGCTCCCGCAGTTCTTCAAACAACCTACACACTTCCGCCACACCACGTTTATCCAGACCATTAAAAGGCTCATCCAATATGAGCAGCTCTGGATTTTCCATGATTGCCTGTGCGATTCCCAGACGTTCCCTCATTCCAAGAGAATACTGCCCGACTTTCTTTTTGGAAAACGGATCCAGCCCTACACGTGCAATCGCCTCCATCACTTCCTCTTTCCCAATGAGCCTTTGCAGGTCTGCTAGGCGTTTCAGATTGGCATATCCGCTCAAATGAGGAAGAAATCCCGGATTCTCAATGATCATTCCAAGAGATTTTGGGAAATCAATCTCCTTTCCGATTCGCTGCCCATGCACCTTCACATAGCCGCTGTCCGGTTTTAAAAATCCACAGATACATTTGAACATAACGGTCTTGCCTGAACCATTAAATCCTATAATTCCATGAATCTTTCCACCTTCAAAAGAATGGGAAATCGCTTTTAACACCTGTTCTTTCCCAAACGATTTTGACACATTTACCAAATTTACCGCTGCCTTCATTTTGCCGCCACCTCTTCTCTCCATCACTTATTCTTACGGGCTTTGCAGTAAATGCAAAGTCCTGCACCGAACTGTACGCCACAAAATCCCATCATTCATCCGTCTGAATAAATGTAAAATTATACGTTCTCATTTTCACCCCCGATGCAATCAACAAAAGAAGAATCGCCCCCAAAAACAGACCAATGCTCCAGCCAATCTCCGGCAGATAATCATAACCGAAATTATGCATCGGAAATGTGGCATGATTCAACGGCGACAGCCATCCGCACAGGACATTTGCCCGATACAACTGATTCTCCGTCAGATGAAACAATTTCTGAAATAAATTTGGATTCAACAAAAAGCCGTACAAATTCACTGCAAAAGCTCCAATTACTCCGGCTGCATTTCCAATCAAAAGATTCAGGCATAGCATCACAGTTGCAATGAACAACGAATAACAGAGCATCAGCAAAAAGATCTGCAAAGCACATTTGTAAGGCAGTACGTGTTCCATCGTCTTAACCGACACCGGGACAATGCCTTTTGACGCGCCGCCATATCCCAGCAATGCTGCCGTCTTACTCCATACATTTCCCGGAAATGCAAAAGCTGCCGCAAAAACACTCTGCACAATGACTAAAAACAAATTATACATTATCGTGGCTGCGATCACATATACCAACTGTCCTGCCAGCCATACACTTCGTTTCGTCCGAATCAGCCGATATGGAGTTTCTTGATTTACAAACGGCATATCCGCAAACAATAACACAAGCAAAAGCGACGATAGCATGACCGACGCAGCATCTCCGTATGTCCAGATGAACGGTTCTAATATCTGCAGCGAAGTCTCATATCTTCGTGAATAAGTAAGCACTTCGTCTGATAAGAGCAGGCAGAGTACGAATGCCAATAAAAATGTCATGACAATCCGGGGATTTTTCTTCCATCCGGAAAAGTTCTGTCCCGCAAGCTGAAAAATCTGTCTGATATCACGCATGTTCCAACCTCCTTTTCACCGCCAGTATAAGACCGCATGCACAGCCAATACATAATCCGGACAGCACTGTAATACAGAATAAATTTCCATAATAAACAGGCGCCGCCCAATATCTCGGACTTAAAAAATACAATTCCCGATAATATCTGGATTGAAACAAGGTCAACACATAATACAAAACAAAGGGCATCGCATAAGCAAGATAGTGATTCCTCGTCAGTACAGCCGCCATGCTCCCCACACCAGCCCAGAAAAAGCCATTTAAAAATCCACGTACCAGACTCAGCAGAATCATTCCCACAATCATGCCTGCCGGAATCCCTTCTGTATACGAAGTGATATTCTGCAAGCCAATATATACACCCGCCAATACCAGCAGTTCTGCAACGCACACCATCAAACCACCGGGCAAGGCGCTTTCCAACACTTTTTTCATATAATATTGTTTTTTCCCTGTCCGGCTGCAATAAAACAATGCGTATCGGGTTCGCAGTTCTGTTTCCGCACACGCACCTGCCGCAATCGGTACGCAGATTGGCAAAAACAACAATCCATTTTCATTCGTCGTACAATAACGAAATTCTTCCACCCATCCAATCCCCTCTGCACAATATTGTGTTCTTAGCAAGGTTTCTATATACGGAGCTCCGCTCGCCAAAAATAACATTGTAAGTAATACAATTCCCACCCAGAAAAGTGCATTTGTACCAATTCTTTTTATCTCATTCATCTCTTCTCACTCCCCGGTAATCGCACGTCCTTCCAGCGCCTCTATCAGATACGAGAGATACTGCATGTCTTCTCCGCCTTTTCCTTCTATCACCATAAAAGACCACGCCGGTACAAGCCACGCATGTTCCGGATTTTTATATGCAGTAATATAAGTATATCCCATCTTTGCATCCGTCACACGATACTGAAACTGTGTCGGGTCATCCTCCGGCTGCCCCGCAGTACATCCGGAATACCAGTAGAATATCTGCTCCGCCAGACGTTCTTGTATCTTCTCAAAAGGAAGTAATTCCGTATTCTCTGTAATCAGTTTGACTTCTTCCGACATTCCTTCCCAGACAAAGGATTTCACTCCACTTTCTGTTACAGTGATCGTGATTGTCTCTGCCGGAAACGGCGGCGAATACATTTCCTCTGTAGTTTCAATCACCGCCGTATTGCCGACCATTACATTTAAACCGCCGATTTCTCTGGAAAATATATAGCGATATCCGCACTCTGTTGCTGCCGGATCTGCCATCCACCACAGATCATTCGTCTGTCCTATCCTGTCACTTCCTTCTGTATAGCTATTCTGTGGAAACCATAAAACTTGCTCTTCCGATGAGAGACTCATATCAGCAATCCCCAACTCTTTTATCACCTGTTCTGCCTGCGCCGCTCCTGCCGCCTTATCAAATGTACTGTTCGTATAGCGTTCTTCAAACAAATCCATCCGCTCCAACATCTGAGGTGTAAATGTATTTTCCATCTGAGATGTAAAGAACATCCTTCTGCTGTCAAACTCTTGATAAGAATAACTTTCTAGTCCGGTTGTCCAGCTAAATGAACTGCTGTTTCCAACCTCCGGATCATAAGTTTCTGCTTTGATCCGTGCTTTCCTTTCAGGTCCGATGCCACCTGCATCGACTTCAAACCAAACCTTTTCATCTCTGTTTTCATACAGATCAAAATCTTCCAAAGCCGCGCCCACTTGCTCCATAACAGCCTTTTCATATCCTTCATCCACAAATCTGGTCGTAAATTCTATTTTCTTCTTTTCCTGTAGAGCTGATTTCTCCGGCGCAAGCTCCATTCCTGACTCTGCACTCTGCTTGATCTTCAATCGCTCCAGCCAATGATAGGAGGCTGCATACATCCCTTCCCCATTCTCAATTCTGGAAATCACTTCTTCATAAACATCCTTTGTATACGGCTGGCATTCATACAGCTTTTCCCCCTCTGTAAAATACTCCACCAATGCTTTCAGTTCTTCCTCCGTCAGCACATGATTCTTCATCTCGATAACAGGCAGATTTCCTAGTTTTTTCTCTTCCAAATCCAAATCTGCTTGAAGTAACATTCGATCTTTGTTTCGTAATTCCTCCATCTGCCAATGTGCCGGAATATCCATTTCTCTTGTCTCCCCTGCCTCCAAAGGCTTTGCAATCACATTTTTACTCAGTCCATCTTCTTTACTGACAACTGCACTTTCCTCCGGCGTTTTTTGACATCCCGTCAAAACGAAACATGCGATTCCGATACCGACACATGCTTTTTTCAACAACTCCGCTCTTTTCCTGTCCCTTCTCTTATCCCTTTTCTTCTTCACTAGATTCACCCCACATTCTGTTTATGCTTACAATCTCATTGCCTGTTTGCATCTGTGATTGATAAATCCAGTATAACCAACAAATACATGCATCTCCAAAACATGTTGTAACTGATACACTTTTTGTAGTAATCCATAAAAATAATCTTTTGCTTTTTTGTTGCCATATAGGCAATAAAAAAGCAGACAGATATCACTTACTCTTATGATTTCCGTCTGCCATTCCTATTCATTTTTCATTCACTGATTCACTTAGGATATTTCCTATCGTTATTATACTATTTCTGATATTTTTCCAAACATTTAACCGCCTCATCTTGGGACAATGCAAATTCCTCCGTCAAAATCATATCGATAACCTCCGATCTGTTTTTACGAAGTATCTCTGCCAATATTCCCTGCTTTATGGATTCCTCAACCGCTTCGAACCCTTATAGCCCAAAACGGCCACAGCCCCAATTATCTCATTTGGGACCGCAACCGTTTTTTCATTTTCTCTTATTTTGCACACAATACAAGAATTCTCTGTGGTGTTGTCTGTGGCGGATTACTTCTGGTCATCGCTGAATAATATACAAGCAAATCATTTCCACCTGGATTACAAGTGAATCTCTGTCCATTTATAGTAAACATTCTAGTTGATGGACCAATATTCAACTGTAAGGACCCATCTTCTGCCAGTAAGCTGTCATCAAAATAGGACAGCATCACATCCTGACTCTGGCGCAAGACTGTAATCAATTCTGCATGATACTGAGGAGGATAAATTGCAGGAGCTGGAAGAGTCGTGTCATAATAAACTGCCACACGCATCCCCCTTCTCAAGCGCACCTGATCCACTATAATTGTTTTCATAGAAACGTGGAAGTTTACTTCTCCATTTTCTGTCATCACAGAAACCATTTGATTGCAACAGGACTCTGCTGACGAGATTGACTGAATCACGCCAATGATTCTCTCATATGTTTCATATTTCATATTAAAAAATCCTTTTTCTTTATCCTATGCACCAGATGATACTCTTGTCATAATTATTATAATGTACTTCCAAAATCTGTACAGATTGCCTGTCCTGTAATTGCACGTGATTCATCACTTGCAAGGAATAACAAAATGTTAGCAACATCGATTGGCATACATGGCTGAACTCTTAAATCTGCATGTTTTGCCATCTGACCAAACATATCTGCATCCAGGTTAGACTGATTTGCTCCAGCTACCATCGGTGTAACGATTGTTCCCGGGCAGATTGCATTACAACGGATTCCTGTTCCTGCAAAACGAAGTGCTGTGTGACGTGTTACTCCGATAATAGCAGCCTTAGATGCAACATAAGCTGCGCCGCCACATCCCATCACACCTGCGATAGATGCCACATTCACAATAGAACCTGTTCCAACTTTTTCCATCTCTGCACTTGCAGCACGCATGCAGTACATTGTTCCTTTTTCATTGATATTGATAATCTTCTCCAAATCTGCATCTTCTACGCGATCGATCGGCTTTAATCCTTCTTCCAAAACACCAGCATTGTTAATTAATACATCAACTTTTCCATAGGCTTCAATTGTTTTAGCAACCAAATTATCTGCATCTTCTCTTTTGGAAATGTCTGTTACAACCGGAAGAACCTCTCCGCCTGCTTCGCGGATTTTAGCAGCGACCTCTTCCAACTGTGCCTGTCTGCGGGCACTGATTACAACTTTTGCACCTTCCTTTGCAAATAGCTCTGCAGTTGCTGCTCCAACACCTGAATTACCTCCCGTAACAATAACTACTTTTCCGTCTAAGCGACCCATGTTTCTCTCCTCCATCTGTTTGTATTTCAAAAATATTTTCTATTTCTGATTTATTACCTAATTAGTGTCTGCTGATTAAGCAGCTATCTGTAACTTCCAACTCTTACATTTGT
>ERZ791922.328-NODE-328-length-34100-cov-3.296813_pt1 | contig 34100 bp, 32 predicted proteins | sample MGYA00510134_ERZ791922 | MGnify/ENA primary metagenome ERZ791922 (study PRJEB30046, sample SAMN00792101) | human gut metagenome | study: EMG produced TPA metagenomics assembly of the A metagenome-wide association study of gut microbiota in type 2...
TGTATATATGCTGTTGCAAGAATATATTTCTGTGCACGTTCCATTTGACCAATTTCAAAGTCTTTTAAGGAATCAATAACCCTAATATAATCTTTTTGCAGATAAGCATCATTTGCCTCTACAATCTTATCTTGTCTTGGGATATGCCAAAAATATCCATATACAACTGCACCAAATAAAACTACCAAAAATACAGATGATACAATTCCATAGATATTCATTTTTTTATATTTCTTTTTATCTACTTTTATTTTTAAAATGGTTTCTTCCTTTTTATAGTTTTCATATAATGTCTGTAAAAGTGATATTTCTTCTTCCAAAGTTTCAGCAGACAAAAGTGTTACTACTTCTTTCTGATTTTTCAAAAGTTCTTTTCCGCCCGAAAGGTAATCTTCATACGGTCTTGATCCATCCATTATATATCCAATCAGTGCCTGATATAATTTCAGGAACTGTTCTTTTCGCTCTTCATATAAACCTGTCGTAATATCTCTAAATTTTATCTTTACTCGATTCAACCTATCATAATATAAATTTTCTGGACTGAGTTGAAATTCAAACCGCATATAATCTTTTTCCAACTCAGCTACTTGCAATATAAGCTCTAGTTTTTGCAATTTTTCCATTTTCTGCACTTCTGTAATAGAATGCATTCCTTCCATATCAAAGCAAAGCAATAATGTCTCTTTTTCTTCTTTTATGGTCATCGGAAGCATAGCAACAGTTCCATGTTCTAACCTTTTAAAATCATAAATTGTTTTTGCTTCCATATCTGCTCTTTGCACTCGGATTTCCATATTTTCTTGTATATCTGATTTCCATAAGTTTACTTGCTGTATCTTCTGCATCTACCTGTCCCTCTTTCTCTCATTTTATTGTATTAATAAAATATCTCCCTCATATATCTTTCCTTGCTTAAATGTAAGGATTGGATTTATATATTTCCCTTGTCTTTTTGAATACACTTGCAATTGCACCATTTCTGATATCGAAGAGAAAAAACCATTTTCCACAAGAACACGATATACTTCCTGAATTCTTTGCTCCGGTTTTACAATAATATCCAGACTTTTATTATCTTCCATAATCGTAAGTGTCATCTTCTTCCTTCCTTTTCTTTCTTCTATTTTTTTGATAGAAAAGCAACGCCACCATAAATACTAAAAACATAATTTCTACTACCAAAAAGTGGGTGTGATTTAAACCTATTTGTTTTCTGCTTTCTACAGTTTCCTTTGTTAATCCTGTCTGCATCTGAAATAGTTGATTGCGAATTTTTTGAATTTCTTGATTTTCTCCCGAAACTCTCTCTCCAAATATTTGTTGTTCAATTTGTATTACTGCATCTGTCTCATTTGCTTTTACCTTTTCTGCCATTCGATCTGTTTCTGGAGAGAATACTGGGATTCCATACAAATCACTAAGAGGGACTTTTGTATTTTGTTGTTGATTCAATACATCTGGATCTAACTTGATATTATTATTTTCTGACATAATCCCTTTCCTCCATAAAGAAAAGGAGGCACACCAATGCACCTCCTCACCATTTGCCTATCCGCGATTAGCAGTTCCAGCAGCCTGGTCAAATTCTGCATACTGCTGTGCATTTGTAACTACACCTTGTCCAATATCGCTAATCAATTCTCTCATTGCTTCAAAACTTGGAGCCATTTCAGCAACCCTTGCTGCAAATCCTTCATAACCGCTTCCTTCCCATAATTCTGGAAGTTGATTATTCACAACATCATTTAAATAATTCTGAAGCGTTGTAACGTCTTCTACATGGCTTCCTATTTCTTGTCCTCTTGCAATGACATCCTCTGTGTTCATTCTGATACTCATGATCCGTTCCTCCTTTTGTTAAAACATTTTTGGTTTTACATTCTATTGCAATGCTGCCGAACAGCTTATTGCTCTTTTTTCTCTTTCAAAATATTTTTTATAATCAAAGCTAATACCAAAAGAACTAAAATTCCAATCCCGGCATAAATAAGTGTCCACGGAATATGCCCTTCTTTTTCTTCCTTTATCTCTGAATCGACTGGCCTCACTCCTTTCTCTTTTACTTCTTTTACATCAGTTGACAGGTCTTCTGTAACAACAGGTTTTACAATAAACTGATATGCTTGTGTATATTCCGCACTTCCAAGTCTTGTATATGGAAGTTTTTCTGAGAAGTCTTTTAAAATATTTTGATTTGCTCTGCTTGTTTCTGCTTTAACATTCTTTGCTTCACTCAACCCATCTGCGACTGCCTGATCAGAATTCTCTTTTGTATCTGTAATTGCCTTTTGAAGATTGCCTATGTTTTCTTCCGTAGACTGATATACCTTATTTACGTATTCCATAGAGGCTGTACTATTTTCTGTAAGTTCTTTTTGCAAAAAAGTATTATTTTCTGTAAATCCCGCTATATTTTCTGTGATAAATTCTGGATTTATTACTGGTGCAAATCCTGCCAAACTTTCGTTATATGATGAAATGGAATTTTTTTCCTCTTCGTTTCTTTGAGCAAAAATCTGCTTTGCATTATTTGCATTTTTTGTAATTGGTATAATATATTCATCTTTCACCAATTGTTGAACATCTGTAATATTTAGTTCTTTTGTATTCTCCAATCCCTGGATCATATCTGTAATATAATTATTTTCTTGCTCAATATAACTAATTCCCTGAAGTTCTTTTCCATTTTTGTCAACTAAAATATTTCCCTTTTCATCATAAAGAACATCTGTTATGTCCTCCATCTGATATTTATCGACATCTGTTTGCTCCAAACATCTCTTGATATAATCTGTAAATGCCGACCAATCCTTCGAAGAACATTGTATTTTTTTCTGGTTGGAAACAGATACATCTACATTTCCATTCGCATACTCTGAAAGAAATACGGACGCTGAATTATATCCAAGTACCTGTGCTCTTCCATCATAATTTTTCAATACAGATGCAACTGACATTGGTATATCATATTCTACATTAATCGTATAATTATCGCCTGCTCCCGGCGTACTTTCTGCTATCTCTACAGGTATTTGAATCTTTTCTGTCAGCTGTTCAGCCTGGGCAATCGCACTAGAAATTTCTTTCAATAAGTCTTGTTTGGGATTATTCTGTGCTCCCGGAACATCTACAATGGAGAATGTTACAGAAGGCGGAACTTCTGTTCCTGTTTGTTGAAAAGTAACTTGATAACTTCCATCAGGCTGTTCGGTGGCAACCAGCATCGGTACTTGAGATTTCAGTTCTTCCAAATAGCTTGCTAACGTATCCGTTAATTGTTCTTCTAATTTTTTATTGTTCTGATTATTAGCATTTACCCATCCATTCTTTATTTCTGTCAAGTGATTTTGAATTTCTCTTAATTGGGTTTGGATTCCGCCTTTGTCTGGAGCCTGACTCACATACTCTTTTAAAGACTGTTCTAACTTTTTATTTGCTTCCTCTGCAATTGAGTTTCCTTCCTCATCTACCGTTAAGTCTATTTCTTCCACATTAGAAGCAATTTCTGTTAAAACATTGGCTAAAGTATTCCCATTTTCACTTAATCCCTTAATTTCTTTTTCAATGTCTTCGACGCATTTTAAATATTGTTCATCTATATTTTTAGCTAATTCTGAATTTTTTTCTGTATAAGAGACAAAATCTGGTGCTTCAATTTTATTTTCTTCTCTCACAATTTCTGGCATTTCAATCAATGCCACAAGATCTGATGCCGCAATACGGTCAATCGCATCTTTATCCCGCAAATCATTACTCATTACATTAGATGCCCCGTCCTGTGCATTGTGAAACTCATTCAGAATATTGTTCAAATACATATAACTCAAACTGTCATTTAATGTTTCCGCATAACTTACAACATTATAAAGAAGTTCATATTGAGACTTTCCAGAAAATGATTTGTTAATCACATACTCAATCTGTGAAGCTTGAGGGGTTCCATTTAAGCTTTCAACACTTTGAGAAAAAGTGGCAGGAATTGTAACATACGCTCCATATTTTCCAGTTTCAACCCCCATACGTGCTTCTTCTAACGAAGAATATTCAAAATCTGTACTTGGAAATTTTGATATCCTATCAGCATAATTAATAATCTCTCCACCAACAGTTGTCCCTTCATCAAGATTAACTACTGCAATTTTTCTTGATTCCTGTTTCGTGTCTTCTGTTTCATCAACTGGGGCAACTACTTGTTTTACATCAGGTTCTTTTTGATTTGTTTGTCCAAGAAAATATCCCAAAGTTCCTACAAGCCCAATACATCCCACAGCAAGCAGAACTGCAACGACTTTTTTATATTTCATTACAAATCATTCCCCTCCTTATCTTTAGAATTACATTTCAAATGTATTTTTTATTTAGCCCATTTTACCATAATCTTCCTTTTATCACAATATTTTTTTGACAGACTAACTAATTTTTTAACAATTATAGAAAGTATTTTGTTTACTTTCTCAGCAAACTGCATATCAGCAAGCACCATAATAATAAAAGGTATATTTTTTCAATTTCAGCTCAATTTCCCCTCAATGTCTTTTTCCTCCAACTTTCGTATGCTTATCTCACAGCAAAGCAGTACCACACCGGTACAGCCTGCTGAATCAATCAATACGAAAATGGAGGTGTTTTTTATGCGAGAACTCAGAAACACAAAAATCATTGCTGTAGATCACGGCTACGGCAACATGAAAACAGCAAATACCGTCACACCAACCGGAATCAAAGCCTATGAAACAGAACCCATCTTCACCGGGAATATTCTGGAATATAACGGCATTTACTACCGGATTGGCGAAGGGCACAAAGAATTTATCCCGGATAAAGCTATGGACGAAGAATATTATCTTCTGACTCTCATGGCGATTGCAAGGGAACTGAATGTCTTTTCTATCCGTGAAACAGACGTTCACCTGGCTGCCGGGCTTCCTCTGACATGGATCAGAAACCAGAGAGAAGATTTCCGTTCTTATCTGCTCCAGAATCCAGAAGTCCATTACCGATTTAACAGCAAAGAGTATCATCTCCGTTTTGTGGGATGCAGCCTTTACCCACAGGGATATCCGGCTATTGTAAACCGGCTTGGAGATTTCAAGGGGACAAATCTTCTTGCAGATATCGGAAACGGAACCATGAACATTCTGTATATCAATAATAAGAAAGCTCAGGAAAGCCAGTGCTGGACAGAAAAGTTCGGCGTAAACCAATGTATGATTGCCGCTAAAAACGCTGTTCTGGACAAATTCGGAGTAAAGATTGAGGAATCCACCGTAGAGCAGATTCTACGGTTTGGAACCGCTGACATTTCAGCGCCTTATCTGGATTGTATTACTGCTGTTGCCAGACAGTATGTCACAGATATTTTTGCCACACTCCGCAAATATGAATACAATCCTGACCTGATGCGCCTGTATGTGGTCGGAGGCGGTGGATGCCTGATCCGTAACTTTGGAACGTATGACAAAGCACGAGTTACCATCCTTGATGATATCTGTGCCACTGCCAAAGGTTATGAATCTCTGGCTTATATGAGCCTGAAAAGGAGGGGATAAGCCATGCAGAACCATATCCGCAACACAAACCTGCGATTTAATCTGGACAAAGACCAGCAGCGGAAAGCCTGGGAATATTTACAGACGATGGACAGGCAGAATTTTAAATCTTACAGCCAGGTAATCTCCCTTGCACTGGTCGATTATTTTGACCGCTACTACCGCACTCAGGCTGATCCCTATCTGGAAACAAGGGAACGGGAAGAACTTTTTGTGAAACAGATTGTAGAAGCAGTGGAACACAGCCTGAAACAGTCATTGCCGATTTTTCTGTCCGGGCTGACTGCAGGCATGTTGGAAAGGGAATTCCCCATCAGGGTGCCCTTTCCAGCTCCTGAAAAAGAACAGCCGGATCGTGATATAGACTGGGATTTCCTTGGAGAATAAACCATTGTGATTGGAGGTGAACACATGACGGACTTTCTGACAGCAGACACAAGCCTGCCATCTTATATGATGTTTCCCCGTTTTCTTCTGGACATGGAAATAAACGAAACTGCCAAAATGCTTTATATGATCCTGCTCGACCGTGCAAGGCTTTCCCAGAAAAATGAGGGCTGGTCAGATACAAATGGTCATGTGTTCCTCTACTTTACGATTGAAGCACTGGCAGAAGTTCTCCACAAAAGCCAGATGACGGTAAAAACTGCTCTGGCAGTACTGGAAAAACAAGAGCTTATCTTCCGAAAACGGCAGGGACCCGGACACCCTAATCGGATCTATGTAAAAATCCCGAAAGAAACCCTCAGCAATACAGACAAAATTCTTTCCTCAAGACAGACAGAAAACTATCCTATTGACAGACAGGATTCTTTCCCCGATACAGACAGAAAACTGTCCAGTAATAAGAAAGAGATAAAAAAGAACCATTTAACAATAAGAGGGAGTAAAGAGCCACGCTCACCCTATGGAACATTTCAAAATGTTTTTCTGTCAGAGACGGAGCTGGAAGATATCCGGCAGACAATCCCTGACTGGCAGGACTATATGGAACGCTTATCCGGTTATATGGCTTCTACCGGAAAGCAATACCAGAACCATGCAGCTACCATCATCCTTTGGGCAAGACAGGATCATCCTGTTTCCCGGCAACGAAATTATGAAAGTGAGGAATACGAAACATTATGACAACATTTACAGAAAAACCAACAGCTATCACACCAAACAGAGAGCTTCAGTCTGATGAATATTTTAACGAAACAGATCACCTGATCTACTGTTCCAAATGCAATACGCCAAGACAGTGCAGGCATGAATTACAGGGAAAGGTTCTTATTCCTTCCATCCGCTGTAAGTGCCAGCAGAAGATCTTTGAACAGGAGGAAGCCCAGAGAAAACTTCATGAAAAGCAAATGGAAATAGAGCATCTCAAAACCAGCGGCTTACAGGACAAATCACTTTATGACTACACCTTTGCCAAAGATAACGGCATCAATCCGGAAATGAAACTTGCACACAATTATGTAAGTAACTGGGAAGAGATGAAAGCAAACGCTTCCGGACTTCTCATCTGGGGCGATGTCGGTACTGGAAAATCTTTCTTTGCAGGTTGCATTGCCAATGCCCTTCTGGAAAAAGGCGTCCCGGTACTGATGACCAACTTTTCCCGGATTCTTAATACCCTTACTGGAATGCATTTTGAAGACAGGAATCAGTTCATCCACAGCTTAAACCGCTACAGCCTTCTGATCATTGATGACCTCGGAATTGAACGGAACTCTGACTTTGCACTGGAACAGGTTTTCAATGTGATTGACAGCCGTTACCGCAGTAAAAAGCCCCTGATTATAACAACCAATCTCACTTTATCAGAGCTGAATAACGCCGCTGATATCGCACACAAGCGAATTTATGACCGGATTCTGGAGAGATGTGTTCCCATCCGTATCAATAACCGGAATATCCGTCAGGACAATGCAACAGCTAATTTAAAAAAAACGAAAAAAATTCTGTTAGATAATCACACTTCAAACCAGAGTTGAAACAAAGCAGCATCGCACAATAACTATTTTTCACTGACAGTAGTACTACTTTCTTTTCTTATTTATCACCAGAGACATGCCACTGTCAGTTATCTAAAACTATAGTACTAAACCACAAGATTTTAAAACTAAATCGCCCGGATACGGGCATAAAAAGGAGGTGCCAGATATGGCAAATAAAAGAATTATGACACCAGAAGAAAAAGTGCTTTTACAGGCAAAACACAGACTGGAAGAAATCGAAGCAAGAAACCGTAAAAAGGAACGTAATGCCAGAACACGCAGATTGATTCAAGAAGGAGCGATTCTGGAAAGCATTGCTCCACATATTAAAGAAATGGATTTAGATACCCTAAAGCGGGAGCTGATGATCCGGCTAAGGGGAATGTAAACGCACAAGTTCTACTCCCGAAGGGCGCACTTACTCACCACCCGATCAATCGGGCGGTGGTATCCCCTACGGGGCTCGTGCGCTCTGCCGAGGGCTATCCGCTGTTGCAGGCAACATCGAAAGGAGGTGCCAGATATGGCAATTTATCATATGCAAGCCAAGGTCGTCAGCCGTGGTTCCGGGCGGTCTGCTGTCGCTGCATCTGCTTATATGAGCTGTAGCCGCATATACAATGATTACGATGGCATCCAGCATGACTACACCCGAAAACATGGACTGATCTATCAGGAAGTAATGCTTCCCCCTATGGCTCCGCCTGAATGGAAAAACCGGGAGCAACTCTGGAATGCTGTAGAAGCTGCTGAAAAAACAAAAGACAGCCGACTGGCAAGAGAATTTGTTGTCGCACTCCCTATTGAGTTGGATAAAGACAGCAATATTTCTCTTCTTCAGAATTTTATTCAAAAGAATTTTGTAGATATGGGAATGTGTGCCGATTTCGCCATTCACGATACAGATGGTCACAATCCCCATGCACACATTCTACTTACTGTCCGTCCATTAAACGAAAACGGAACATGGCAGTATAAAACCGAAAAAGAATATCTATGCATCAAAGATGGAGAGGAAAAGGGATTTACTGCTTCTGAATTTAAGGATGCTCAGAAAGAGGGCTGGGAAAAACAGTATCGTTATAAAGCTGGGAAAAAGAAAGTATATCTGACTCCCTCGGCAGCACAGGAGAAAGGTTATGAACGTATCGACAAACATCCAAAAAGCACCCGGTATGGCAGACAAAACCCGATTTCCGAACAATGGAACAGTGAGAAACAGCTCTGCCTCTGGAGAGCAAACTGGGCAGATGCCGTAAATAAAATGCTTGCCCTTAATCAGATAAATGCCGCCATTGATCACCGCAGTTTTGCAGCTCAGGGAATCACTGAACAGCCAACCATCCACGAAGGCTACATTGCCCAGAATATGGAAAAGAAAGGCATGATAGCAGACCGGTGTGAAATCAACCGTCAGATTCGTGCTGATAACAGAATACTACGGGAATTAAAAACACAGATAAAAAAATTGGCGCAAGCTGTAGAAAAGTCTATTCCGGTAATTGCAGAAACATTGGAAGAAATCCGCAATCATATGATTTTTACACAATATCATTTACTTCATAATGAGATGCAAAAAGAAGTGATCCATGACTGGATGCAGCATTTTCGTCCTATCCTGAATCAATATGATACCATTAAGAAAAAGCTCAAAGCAAAAGTTGCTGAAAAGAAAAAACTACATGTGCAAAAAAATAAAACCAGTATTCTGAATCCTTTCCAGCATATCAAGTTAAATCAGCAGCTTACAACCATAACAGAAGAAATTGAGGAACTGAACTCTGCCAAAGAACAGCTGCTGTTTCAGGCTGAATGCTCCACAGAGAAAGATATGGCGAGCCTTTCCAGAAAATACGACCAGATGGATAAGAATCTGAATATTCTCGATTCTCAGGATATGACTCTCAAAGGGCAGCTTGAAAGAGATGCTGTAGCTTTCCAAGAAGAAAAGCTCCGGCCTAAACCAGAACAATATACAGAATTACTGGATACCAGAATCCAAATCCGACCTACTTTCCGAGAGAAACTGATTGAGCAGCTCAAAGATACTTTTGGTAAATCTTATGACTATCACTATCGTGATATCGCAGCCCATGAGGTGGATGATCTCAATATGGAAGATCCCTATAGCTTCTCTCATCGTACCTGGGAACTTGAATATCAGAGGAAACAGGAATTGCAAAAAAAACATCCTGTTCAATCCAGGCAAAAATCGCACAACACGGAACTATAATGTTTAAACTACTAATATGAAAAATATCCCGTTTTCTCAAAACAGTTATATTGCTTCATCCCAATAATTCACAAACTGCTAACCACCGAGCAAAAGTGAGGCACCAAGTGCGTAAGCATAATTTGATTTCTTTCCGCTTACGCACTCTCTTTTTATCTTGAGCAAAAAATTCCTACTTTGTAAAGCCAACAAATGGGGTTTGGGGGCTCCCAAAGTGCGTTTGGATATCCAAACGCTATGCTTGCAAAACCAGTTCTAGTGATTTCCATTAACTCTCCCCTCTTCTAAAATCAATGATAATTATAACATTGCCAATTTTGTAAAGTAATAGTCAACTTGAAATATAGACGACAAACAATAAAACCATGATACTGTTACAAAAAGCAGTAGCATGGTTTCTTTCTATTTCATTATAGATTTTCTCTATCTATCATATTTTCTATTGTTTCTGAGAAACAACACTCTTTCAAATCAATACATTTATCCATTTTCACAAGATTTGTATATTTCTCGTCTGTATAATGTTTTGATATGACAGCAAACACCTTATATGTAGGCTGTGCTGTTACATCTCTGATATCCTTTTTCAGCAATGTGTTCGGTACATTTAATTTCGTATTTTTATCTTTTACGAAGCCAATACAACCACAGATATTCCCGGCAGCTTTTTCTGTATATAATTTCGGTCCTCGATCTGTAAATTCTCCTACCATTGTTACGTTTTTCTTAATAAGCATCATACGTTCCAATATATCCAATTTTTGCCCCGTAGAGCCATCTTTTGCCAAAACAAAATCATTTTCCGTTAATCGCTTATCCAGGCATTTCTGGTAAAAATGAATTGCGGAAGCTGTCTCTTTTTTATTCAACCGAACTCCTGTCAAATGTAAAAAATTGTATCTGTGGAAAACAACTTCATATCCCTGTAGAGATGACAAAATCTTATTACTTTCCTGTAATTGCTTATTCACCTCTTTAGGTAAGCCATATAGGAACAAAACCTTCTGATCCTCAAGATGTTCTTTATATAGTTGTGCTGCTTTTGTCATAATCTGAATTGCACGTCTTTTGTCCATAACTTAATCCTTATCTCATAAAATTTAGAGAAGGGAATGTTCACGCCGCAGCACTAAACATTCCCTTCTCATGGTTGATTTTTCCGTTGTCTGCCAACCTCCAGCACCTTCGTCTGGAAAATATCAGGTTTTTCCGTTGCCTGCCAACCTCCGACACCTTCGTTCGGAAAACGTATCAGATTTTAGGTGTCAACCCACCGCTGATGCACAGCTTTTCTAATTACATTCTACACGAACTATGTGGAAAATGCAATTACAATTTTATCTTATGATGCCCTACTACATTTTATACACTATTTATCTTACATTTCATTCTTGATAAATTATCTCTTTATCCACAATCTCCCTCGCACATACTTGTATATTGTTCATTCTTCCTATCCATTCCAAGGCATTTTCCACCTTTAGCTGTTCTGTAATGCCTTGTGCCTGTTTCATCTGTTCTACCTTTCTTATCATTCTCTATTCTAAGATTTTCTTTGCCGATTGTTCAACCCTTTCAGTAACAACAATTCTTCAATTTTCTGTTCACATTGCCCCATCCGAAGAAGTATGATAGAATAATTCTATTAAATTGAATCGGAGGTGCCACATGGCTATCAGTTCCAACAATATTCAGGTCTATACTACTTTGTCCAAAGAACTAGTTGCTGAGATTGATAAGGATGCGAAAGCGAACTATCGAACACGTTCCCAGCAGATTAACATGATCCTGACCGAGTATTATAAGATCCAAATGACAACCAAACATGAATCCGAGTAAAACACTGAATTGCCTGAAAACACAGGAAATATCAGTGTTTTCTTATGTTTTCCCTTAATTATAAGGTTCATGAGAACCATACGTATTTCCAAAACTCACATTAATTGCTATCGGCATGCGGTATTCCAAAGCCTTTTTCACCGCATAATCTACCCCTTGCATCAACTCCGTTGTTCGTGGAAATCCTTCTTCCCTTGGACTTCCCATCTTCACAGCAATCAATTCACTTCCCGGCGCAACGCCTCGAAATTGTCCCTGCGTATTTCCGTTTCCTGCTACAATTCCGGCCACCGCTGTCCCATGACCGGAAACATCCCTGCTTGGTACAAGCTGTTCTCTTTCCTCCCTGGTTTCTGCCAACAACGCTGCATTAATCTGCTCATTTGTATATTCCGTTCCAATTTCATATCCCTTTGGCGGATTTCCGGAAATCGTCTGATCCCACAAAGCACGAATACGGGTTGTTCCATCCGGATACCGAAAATCCGGCAAGGTATAGTCAATCCCACTATCAATCACCGCCACCAGAATCCCTGTTCCGTATAAATCTTCCGTCCGCTCTGTGCTCTCCCTTCTCTCACTTCCCGAAAACATAAAAGGGGCTCTCTGTACCGCATTGATACAGGAAACCCTCTTTCCGTTCTCCACTTGAAAAAACAATCGTTTTGGCTTTTCTATAAAATCCACAGATGGAATCTGCGCCAATTCCTCAATTCTGGATTCTGCAATTGTAATCACCGCATATTCATTTGCCATCTCAGTTACAGAAGAGGCAATGGCACGCACCTCTTCCAATGAACCGGAGTATTTAATAATCAAATCCCACTCCCGGTCAATGGGATTAAATCCCACCTCCAGTTCCAAAGATTTCTCCCGCTCCTGTGATGTTGCATCCAGCGCCAGATTTAACAGATTTTCCACTTTTTGGCTCATCATCGACCCTCCACCCGATATGGTGCCATCTCATATGGCAATGTATTATCATAATAGTCGTATGTGCCACAGCCGGCAAAATATACCTCTTCCGCAACATCTTTTTTCCGCAAAATAAAATTTATAGCATTAAGTTTCATGACATTTGAAGAAATTGACAATTCTCCCAAACACCTCTATAATATTTATATTACATTTGTAGGATTTAAAGGAGACAAACTATGAGCACACTGCCGCAAATTTCTGAATCTGAATTTGAAGTTATGAAAATTATATGGAAATACGCACCAATCAGTACGAATGAAATCACCGAAAAATTATTACAAACTACAAGCTGGAGTCCGAAAACAATCCAAACCCTGATCAAACGTCTTGTAAACAAGGGCGCTGTCACTTATGAAAAGCAAAGTCGAATGTTTGTATATACTCCGGCAATAAAAGAAAACGAATATATTGGACAGGAAAGTAATTCTTTTTTAAACCGCTATTATGATGGAAATATCACAACGATGTTATCCGCCTATATAGAAAATGATAAATTATCGGAATCAGAATTGGATTCTCTTCGCACCCTTCTTTCTCAAACACCTAAAAAAGGGGGAAAATAATATGGCTGATTTTATGATCCGCTTTCTTCTCTGCAACGTACTACTCTGCGGTATCATTGGTATTCTTTTGCTTATAAAATACCTGTTTAAAAATAGTTTATCCAGCCGGATGCAATATAACCTATGGTTTCTGCTGTTCGGCCTTTTAGCCGTTCCATTTCTTCCATTCCGGCTTTTACAACAATCGGAACTATTCTTATGGTTTCAAAACCTGAACCTCAGCCCTGTTTCCAACACCGAAACAGCTATAGGACAGACATTACATACAACCATTGGCGCCAACCAGAATTGGATGGAAGATTTCACCCTTTCCGTAAACAGAGAAACGCACTCTCTAATCGGTTATCTGTTACTTGCGCTTTGGGTCTTTGGCATCATCGCAATGCTGATCTTCGTATGCAAATCCGTCCTTCGACTGCATCATTTGAAGAAATCTGCCTTGCCTCTTCAAAGCCCAAAAGTTCACAAAATATATATGCGCTGTCTCAATGATACAGGTATTACGAAAAAAATCCCAATATACAGCACCGCATTTCTAAAATCACCTGTCATTGTAGGATTTTTAAAACCATGTATCTATCTTCCCATTCATCTCATATCAGATGATAACGAAAGGGATATCCGATATATGTTATTACATGAACTACAGCACTATAAACACAAAGATGGACTTGCAAATTATCTGATGAACTTTGTTGGCATTGTTTACTGGTTCAATCCGCTTGTCTGGTATGCACTGAAAGAAATGCGAAATGACCGGGAAATTGCCTGTGATACCTCCGTTTTAAAAATGCTAAACTCCGATGATTACATCGCTTACGGAAACACATTGATCAACTTTGCCGAAAAGATTTCTCTGACACCATTTCCCTTTGCCTCCGGCATCAGCGGAAATATGAAACAGATGAAACGAAGAATATTAAACATTGCATCTTACGAAAAACCAACCTTACAGAAAAAGCTGAAAAGTATCACTGCTTTTCTATTAACATCTGCTCTTCTTTTGGGGCTTGCACCATTTGTGTCTACTTATGCCTCAGATGAAAACCGCTATCAGTGGAACATTTCCCCAAAGAACTGTTCCAACATAGACCTCAGCAATTATTTTGGAGAATACAAGGGCAGCTTTGTATTATATGATTTAAAAAATGACACGTGGAAGATTCACGACATGGAACGTGCAGCCTTACGGGTTGCGCCAAACTCTACCTATAAAATTTATAGCGCTTTGTTTGGATTGGAAGAGAATATCATTTCCCCCGAAGATTCTTTTATGAAATGGAACGGGGCCCAATACCCTTTTGAGGCATGGAATACCGATCAGACCTTAAACTCTGCCATGAGTTCTTCTGTCAACTGGTATTTCCACTCCATTGACGAACAACTTGGAGCATCTTCGGTTCAGAAATATCTCCACGAAATCGGATACGGAAATGAAGATTTAGGCAGTGACTTTTCTTCCTATTGGATGGAATCTTCTCTGAAAATTTCTCCAATAGAGCAAGTGGAATTACTAACCAAATTCCAAAATAACAGCTTGGGATTTGCACCGGAAAATATAAAAACAGTAACTGATGCAATTCACATCTCTTCCTCTGCTTTTGGAGATTTCTACGGAAAAACCGGAACAGGTCGTATCAACGGGGAGGATGTAAACGGCTGGTTTATCGGTTTCGTAAAAGCGCAAAACAATACTTACTTTTTCGCCACTAACATTCAAAACGAACAACGTGCGACTGGTAGTAAAGCATCAGACATCACTTTATCTATCTTGTCTGATCTGAACATATGGAAATAATCAAAACAGAGAACCTTAGCCAAAACGCTAGGGTTCTCCCTCTCTTTTTGAACCTATATAATTTACCAGGAGGTCTGTTGTAAGTCCTTTACCTCTTTTGATTCGTAATCATACTGGTACATATCTAAAATTTCAGCATCCATCATACTCCATGATCCATCTGTACTTTTTATACTCTTATAGTACACATATTGTGCCTTTGTTCCTTCTTGATTATCACGATCATACATTAGATATCTGATCTGTGTTTCATCTTCGTAGGTAACAATATAGCTATATCCCTTAGCATTATAATCTTTTCTATATTCTGCATCAGTATCCTTTATGTAGGTTTGATATATTTTCAAATAACCTTCGTCTATTTTCTTGGTTTTTTCTAAATCTTGTTGACTTTCGGTTGTCATATCGTTCAGACTTGATTCATTTTTATTTTCATCTTGTTGTTCTGATTCCTTCTCTAAATCCCCATACTTTTTATCTAAATATTCCTGTTGTGTAATTGAAGCATCTATGTCTTCTATTCCGTCAGCATTTCTTAAAAACTGAAGAACTAGAATATTTTCTACTCTGTATAGTCCAAACGATGGTTTATCTAACCACACAGGAGTTTTAACTATCACAGTTCCATTACTATTATAATATTCTGACTCGTCATTTAACATGGTCACAAATATCCCCAATGCCATTGCCAGCACAACAATTATTCCGACTACCCATAAAAGAATTCTTTTCAATAAAGATTTCTTTTTGTTCTTTTTTATTATCCTAGACAAAACACACGTCCATATAATATTCAAACATTGTAGAATGAAAAGTTGTATGATAGGAACTGTTCTTATAAACCATAAACGAAAAATTTCTCCATTTGATAAAGGATATCCGATTTTAATGCCCGTATATATCAATGAAACAATAATAGTAACCACCGTAGCAACCACCAATGTCTTCATTTTAAAAGACATTTTATTTTTCGTTTCTAACTGTTCTGTCTCTATATCTTGAATAAAACTTCTGAGCATTATTAGTTCGCTTTCAGATATAACCGCTTTATTGATCAATATAACTTTATTGTCTTTACGAACCAAATAAATATGATTTTCAATCTCTCCCTTACTAACAAATGAATTCCAATAATTATGTGTAACTCCCATCTCTATGGCTATATCCACACCTTCTTTTGAAAACACATATTTTCGTTCACTGTTCATTTTCTGTTTTTCTTTATTTATGATTACTCTCATAAATACTTTTTGTAATTTTTCTACGCTTAAACCTAACGCTGCAAATCCAATACTTAACAATAAAAATATCCATGCAAATGATATATGAAACAAGTATGAATAAAATGCTAAAGAAAAAATATAAAAAGCACTCACCAAAGTTGTACCTTTGATCACTCTATTGATCTTTATATTTTTTAATGAACTAAGATGCATTAAAATATCGTTTGTTTCTTCGTCTATATTTAAGTGATATATAACTTTATTATCACGAGATTCTTTCTCTTCGACTACCATTCTTAATTTCTCCCTTCACTCGATACTGATATTCCGGGACATTGTTTCTATCCTCTTTCTGGATCTTATTCCCTAAATATTGAAAACTCCCATCTTCTTTGAATTTCACTGTTAATTCATGTGTAATGAGGGCATCATTGCATAAAACCATATCACATACTGCATTTACCGTTAATGTAATCGTATCATCCGGATTTTCTCTTACTTCCACCACCTCCGGCACAGAAGTCCCAAAAAAGTTCGGAGAATAATTGCCGCACCCTAATGGTGCCCATGTATACCTGTTTGTTTTTTCATCAAATTCTGCATACTGCTGCAAGTTTTCTACAGATACTGGAAAATACTCCATGATCAAACTTTCGAACTCCTCTTTAGGAATTCCCTCCTGATATTTTTCGAAAGGAAATTGCTCTCCATATTTCATTCTATACAAGTATTCATACAATCCATTATAATCTAACGCATCTAAATTGTCCAAATTCCAATCAGAACATAATAAATTATTTCCCTGATACCCAATACTCTGAACACATAATTTTGACATCTCTCTCTGTTCTTCTGTTCTTGGTTTTACCCTGATCATCTGACTTCCATCCATGATTTCTGTAACTTCTGGCGGTTCCGGTACACATAATTCATAACAAAACCATCCATTATCTGTATATTTCCATTCTTTAATTCGGGTATAACTCATATATACAATTCCTGGCTTATCACCTTCCATCCAAACTCCACTTGTAGTGACTACATACATATCTGTACCATCATAATTAAATTTCATCCTACCGATTCCACCATCCTGATGTACAGCATAAATAATCACCGAACCGCTTTTTCCATTCTCACAATCGATAAGAAATTGCTCTGCCTTTTCATAGTTCTCCATATCAGAATAGGGGACGGTTACCGAAACTGGAGAGCCTATCTCCATCATAGCCTTTTGCATTTCAAGCATCGTCTCATCCTGTAGAACAGCATTTGATGACTCTCCCTTATCTGCCAACCTATAGATACCCTGGATCTTTTTCATCATCTCTTTACATTCTGTAGCTGCCTCCTCCTGTTCCGCTACTTCTAAGGGTAGATCATACCCTTTCTCCCACTGTTCTCTTGCCTCTTGGTTTACATCTTTTATTTCTTTGGTATTCTCTGCAATCATATTTTCTGATCCTAATTTTCTTTTCTCACAGCCCCATAACAAACATCCGGCTATCAATACCATCATTAGAATTTCATATCCTTTTCCGAATTTCATATCAGTTATCTATTTCTCCATACAGTTCTTCCCATTCTGTTCTTGTCAAATGCGGTACATACCACCCAATCGCCGAATCCTGTATTGGTTCAAGAATACGATTTGCTACATATTGGATTCCTTCATTTTCAATATCACGCACAGTTACCTCATGGAGATACGCCTGTGATAATTTCTGGTAAGGAAAGACCGCCTGTACTTTCAACGTCAGCGTTCCGTCATCATTTTTCACATAATCAATCACTTCCGGATATGGATATTCCGGGTATTCGACTTCTTCCAATCCTCTTGGTTTATATTCATACACCTCTTCCTCCGGATGATAAATCGTTTTCGACTGCAGATCTTCGCTGCTGATTTTAAATCTCGACATAATAATCGGTTCAAATTTTTCTTTTGAGATCAAATATACTGCACATGTTCCCATTGCATTTCCAGCGGTAAACTCTCCATATTCCATATGCTCCTTTCGATAAAACAAATCAAAAATATCATAAAAATCCAGTTTCCCAAACTCATCTTCACTCCAGTCAACTAAGAATATATTATTCCGTTCATATCCAATCGGCAATATATATCTACGATTCAGTTCTCTGCATGTTTCATCTAACGGGAGTACCCGATATGCTGTATATTCCATCGTTTCACTTTTTGTAACCTCGTACGATCCTTCAAAAGCCAACCGCCCCGAAAACATCAAATATCCATCTTTCGTATACTCCCACGACTCTGCACGATACAGATCTTCTGATGACAATTTTAATTCACCATCCTCATAGACATAATAGGTTCTGATTACATTTACATTTCCATCCTTTGTCTCCATATTTCGAATGATACAACTTCCATCTTTTGCAACTTCTACAATCGTCATACGCCCGCTTTTCTCAGTTTGTGCCTTTTCACAAAACTGTATCACGTTCTCATATTCTGTCATATTAATTTGATTTTCATGATCAACTGCTGTATGCCCATTTTTTCCGAGACAGTTCACAAGACCACGTATCATTTCCAAATCATCCAGATTCCCTTCTTTTGCAGCTTTCGAATAAGTTTTACTACAAATCTCCAGAATCTCTTCCGCTTCCTTTTCTTCTGTTTCAGTTCGTTTCATTGTTATTTCATCCGCACATTTCCTCTCCTGCTGTTCCGATTGATACTCTTTATTTTTCAAGTCCTCCCCTTTAAAATCACTGCACCCTGACAAATTCATTGCCACTATTAGTCCAATCACTAAAAATCGACTCTTACAAAATCTTATGTTCTTCACTCTATCATCCTCTCTTTTTTATTACAATTGTAAGATTTAAACCTAAAAAAATTTTCCTTCTCTATATTTCATTGATTTACAAAAATATTACATCTGTAAGAAATAAATGTCAAGTCGATTTTCAACGAAAAATAAGCAGCCATCGGTAGGCTGCCTATTTTTCAAATTACATTCTCTTATATGGTGCCATTTCATACGGCAAAAAATATCCCTGTTCATGCCGGCAAACCGGACATACTTTCGGAGCCTGTTTTCCTTCATGAATATACCCACAATTTGTACAAATCCATTTCGCTGAATCTTCTTGATTATAATAATGATTCTCTTCCAGCATTTTTGCCACGTCACCAAATCTCTTTTGATGCACATGTTCAATCTCTGCAATCTGAAGAAATGCAGATGCCGCCTCAAAAAACCCTTCTTTTTTTGCAATTTCTGCAAATGCAGGATAGACTTCCTCGTACTCCTCTTTTTCATTATGTTCCGCCGCGCGCATCAATTTCGCAAGATCAGCTTCCCCATCCACAGGATATCCACCATCTATAAAAATGGTTTCACCCGAAATTTCCTGTAGCAATTCATAAAACCGTTCTGCATGCGCCCGTTCCTGTTCTGCTGTATAATGAAATATATCAGCAATTGTATAATCCCCTGCTTTTCGCGCCTTTTCCGCCGCAATTGTATACCGGTTACGTGCCTGACTTTCTCCCGCGAATGCCCGCATCAAATTTTCTTTTGTCTTACTCTCTTTAAAATTAACAGCCATGATACATCCCTTTCTTAATCTAATATGATAATACTAGTAGTATGTACCATGGCTGGCAAAATATGCTTTATTTTAATTGAATCCAATAATTCTCCGCGCTACACTATACGCCATTGATGAAACTTTTCTTCCGGATCGTCCCGGTAAATTCATAGTTTGTCCCAGAATTCCATGACGAATCTTGAAATACGTTTTATAATCCTTTTGTTTCAAATATTTCCAAAGTTCCGCCTTCTTCTCCAGATTTTCTTTTTTCTTCGAACGAATGCACAAAATTGAAGAAACTGTCATCATAATCGCCAAATAATTAATCATATATTTTCGTAACTTCTTACTTTGTATCATTCGAAGCTCATACATTGAAATCATAGTTTTTGTCACAAAAATCTGCTGATCCACACGCCCTATCATCACCTTTTCATTCACCGATTGATCTTCTCTTCCAATAAAATAACGATAGAAATCCACATCCATATAATACAAGGTGCGTACATGTGGCAATGGATAATAAACATAAATATTATCCACATAAAATGTATGCTTCGGCAGCTTTAACTGGCACAACTTTAACATCTCTGTCCGATATATTACAGAATGCATTAAGATATACTGATCCAGATGAAAGGTTCCTATATCATCCCATCGAAAAATCTGATTTTGCGGAAGTACGTTACGATAATGTATTACTTTTTTATGTTCCATTCCAACCTTTTCATAAACATAATTTGCAATAACCATATCTACTTGCGATTCTGCTTCTACAAACCCTTTGATTGTTTCCAAAATTTTCAGTAAGGCTTCCTCGTCTACCCAATCGTCACTGTCTACAACCTTAAAATACTTTCCTGTCGCATAAGAAAGTCCTGTATTCACAGCATCCCCATGTCCGCCATTCTCTTTATTAATCAACTTTACAATTCCAGGATATTGTTCCTCCAGTTTTCTCCCAATCTCTTCTGTTCTATCTGTAGAACCATCATTTACAATTAAAATTTCTACATCTTCTCCGCCTGGAAGAATAGAATTTACTGCATGTTCCATATAAGCTTCTGAATTATAACAGGGAATTGCAAATGTAATATATTTCATATATACGCTCCTTATCATTTCATTTTCTTGTTGTTTTTCGAGTATACCACGATTTTTTAGTTTTTCCAACTCTCTTTGTTACTTCTTGCCAGTTCCTTTAGGAAATGTTAAGATAAATGCAGTTAAGAATAGAAAAATGGAGGATTTCCCTTATGAAGAAAAATGTAATTGTCGGACAGTCCGGCGGGCCTACCGCTGTGATTAATGCCAGCCTGTATGGAGTTGTATACGAGGCACTGAACAGAGAAGATACTCTTGGTACTGTCTATGGAATGATAAACGGAATTGAAGGATTTTTATGCGATCAGGTAATGGATATGAAACCATTGGAATTATCCGGTGAATTAGAACTAATCAAAACTACTCCGGGTTCCTATCTTGGTTCTTGCCGTTACAAACTTCCAGAAGACTTAGAGGACGAAGTATATCCGAGATTATTTGAAAAATTCGCTTCTTACAACATTGGATATTTCTTTTACATCGGCGGAAATGATTCCATGGATACCGTCAGCAAACTCTCTCGCTATGCAAACCAGATTGAAAGCGATATTCGTTTCATCGGCATCCCGAAAACCATCGACAATGACCTTGTTTTAACAGATCATACGCCCGGTTTTGGCAGCGCCGCAAAATATGTTGCATCAACAGTTCGCGAAATTGCCGTCGACGCCTCTGTTTATGACAACAAAAAGTCTGTTACAATTGTAGAAATTATGGGACGCCATGCAGGATGGCTTGCCGCTTCCAGCGTTCTGGCAAGAAAATTCGAAGGGGACAACCCAGTTCTGATTTACCTTCCAGAAGTTGCTTTCAATCAAGAAACATTTATCGAAAAAGTAAAAACAGCACTGGAAACCACTCCGAATCTGGTTGTCTGCATTTCTGAAGGAATCAATGACGGAAACGGCACTTTCGTATGTGAACTTGCAAGCGATGTAGGCGTTGATACTTTCGGGCATAAGATGCTCACCGGTTCCGGAAAATATCTGGAAAATCTGGTCAAAGAACGATTAGGAGTAAAGGTACGCTCCATTGAACTAAATGTCTGCCAGCGTTGTTCTTCCTCTATGTTATCTAAAACAGATCAGAAGGAGGCAATTGCCTCCGGCGCTTACGGAGTCACCTGTGCACTCAAAGGCGAAACAGGTAAAATGATTGCCTTCAACAGAACGGAAGATTACCGCATTGACTATGTAACAGAAGATGTAAATCTCATCTGCAATCAAGAAAAGACCGTACCACTGGAATGGATCACAAACGAAGGTTCTGACATCGGCGAAGAATTTATCCACTATGCCACTCCACTGATTCAAGGAGATGTTTCCGTTCCAAGCGAAAACGGATTACCAAAATTTGCTTTTAGAAAGTAAAACCCGCAAATCAATTATATGCGCTCTTCTAAGTAGATACGCGAGTGAATAAACACTTACTGCTTAGGAGAGCGCATATTAAATAATTCTGCTATTCTACAGCACCTCTGATTTTTTCAACTTCTTCTCGCTCCGGCATTGCAAGAATTGCTCCTTTTTTTGTTGTAACAATTGCCGCCGCTGCATTTGCAAATGAGAGAAGTTCCCCCAAATCTTCTTCTGTCAGATTATAAAAATCATGCTCTAATATATAATTCAATGCACTTCCGCCAAATGTATCTCCGGCGCCTGTTGTTTCAATTGTTTTCACAGAAAAGCCACTGCGTTCTATGCGCATTCCTTTATAATACGCACGACTCCCCTCTTTTCCCATCGTCAAAAGAATCAATGGAATCTGATATTTATCTTGAAGGTATTTAATTCCTTCATCGTAATCTTCTTTACCGGATACAAATTGTATTTCATTATCTGATATTTTCAAAATATCGCATTGAGAGAATCCGTACTCCATCTGTTCTTTTGCCAATTCTAATGAGCTCCACAACGGCTCTCGTAAATTTGGATCAAATGAAATTAACGCCCCACTCTGCTTTGCTGACTTCACAGCTTTCTTTGTTGCTGCCCGGACTTCGTCCTGTGTCATAGACAATGTTCCAAAATGGAAGATTTTCGCCTGTGAAAGGAAGTCCTCATCAATTTCGTCCTCTTTCAACATCATATCTGCTCCCGGATTCCGATAAAAAGAAAATTCACGATCTCCATCTGCTAATGTATGAACAAATGCAAGTGTCGTATTTACATCATCATCTGTAAAAAGATTTGAGGTGTCAATCCCCACCTCATTTAATGTTTTACGAAGTAATGTACCGAATTGATCATTTCCTACTTTTCCTATAAATGCTGTTTTCTTTCCCAGCTTGTTTAACATTGCAAGCACATTGCATGGCGCTCCGCCGGGACACGCCTCAAACAAATGATTTCCCTGCTCACTCTGTCCATTCATTGTAAAATCTATCAGCAATTCTCCTAACGCAATTACATCATATTTTTTCATCACTACACCTCTATTTCTTAGATTCATCTAATATAAAAGATCGAACTCCTATTTCTTATCACTCGCGACCTAAGAAATAGAAGTTCCCTCCTTTAATTTAAAATACCCTTTTTAATTTCCAAGTTTCCACTTTGTCCAACTTCACTTGACCACCATATGCTGTAATCATATTGTTTACATCGTCATCCAAGGAGAAAATGTTACAAGTAATATTATTTCGATATTCATCGCTAAACAATTCAATATTACTGCGATCGGAATAGATGTGAATATCTAATTCTTCTTTTCCTTGTAATTGTAACGGACATCTCGCAATTCCCTTACTCCATCCATCAGACATATTTCTATCGAATCTAATTTCTGAATTTTCGAAATCATACACGACTTCTGTTTTATGTTCTTCTGTTTGTCGCAAAATTAACTTCAATTGTTTTGCTGTGGTTTCCTTCAGATTAATCTTTATCTTCATCTCGAAGATTGCATCATTACATACCACTTTCGTTTCATTATCCTGTAACAAGACATCTGAAAGTTCCGTTTTGTCTTCCCGTAATGCCTCTAATTCTTGTACCGGAACGAATTGCAATGTATTATCTTCCCGCAGTTTCACTTCTCTTGGAAGATTGAAGAATCCACACCATCCTTCTCTATAAGTCGGACCCCAATCCTTCCAGAACGGCATCCAATCCCAGCAATTTCCCCAGCCAACAATCAGTCTGCGTCCATCCGGCGCTTTAAATGACTGTGGTGCATAATAATCAAAGCCCCAATCAATTTCTCCGGAAATGTTATAACAAAACTTACCTGTATTATAGTCAAAATCACCTACTAAATATACAGAAGTACGTTCTCCCCCACCCATTGGTGAAAACATAAGTACATACTTGTCACCCAACGGATAAAAGTCCGGACATTCCCACATAAAGCCCCATTCTCCACGACTTTCTGCAAGAACATTCACAAATTCCCAGTCAAACATATTTGAAGATTTATACAACAATGCCTGTGCTCGATTATTTCTGCTTGCTCCGCACACCATATAGAATGTTCCATCATGCTCCCACACTTTCGGGTCTCTGAACTGATCCGGTGAAACACCTTCCGGCGCTGTAATTACAGGGTTCCCTGCATATTTTTCAAAATGAATTCCATCTTCACTATATGCAATACACTGTGTCTGTTCAAACCCATTGCCATTATTTGTTGTTCCTGTATATGCAATAAAAAGTTTATCGTTATATGCAACAGCACTTCCTGAAAAACAGCCACCCTTTAAATGATTGTCATAAACTTCACTTGGCGCAAGCGCTACCGGCAGATACTCCCAATGAACAAGATCATCACTAATAGCATGTCCCCAGTGCATCATTCCCCAAAAACCTTCATATGGGTAAAATTGATAAAAGAAATGATATTTCCCTTTAAAATAAATCAATCCATTGGGATCGTTCAGCCATCCAACCTGCGGCATAAAATGAAAATGTTGTCTCATTTTTCCATGACTGACATTCTCCGCATTTTTTTCTATTTCCTGCTGAGCTTTCTCAATATTTATTTGCATTAATTCTTTTGACATAATGCGCCTCCGATTACTCTCTTCTACTACTTATATTCATCACGTAATTTTTTTGCAAATTCTGTATTTAATTTCGATTCTCTACGTGCTTTGTCTTCTTTGATTCTAAATTGTTCCTGACGTGCCGGCTCATATACATCCCAGCGTTTCGCATAATTTTCTCTTGCTGCTTTCATTTCCTCAGTTAACTCTGGCATCTTCAGATTTCTTTCCGGAAGTACCGGTACATTAGGCAAACGTTCCTCAACCGGAAGAATTGTTAATGGTTTTGCTGTTGGAAGTGTCTGATACCAATATGCAGTTGAACTCCAGTCATCAGACAAATGATTTGCATGACCATGTTCAATTGTTACACGCAAGCTCTTCTCAAATCTCACCGGATCTGTGATATGGAAACGGTAAGATACCTGGAATCCGTCCGTATCTCCTTCATGGACAATTGTTCCAAAGAATGGAAATGCGTTTCTCTGCATTCCCCAAGCATGGTTGAAATAGTCCTCTGTTCCTGTACCATTCAAACTTGGATACTTTTCTCCATCAATAAAGAACATATCATTTCCTTCGCCCCACCAGCTGCCTTGATAATGTTTCACTGTTAAGTTACATCCAACATAATGACCTGTTCCTTCAACATCTAATACCGTATAATTTCCGTCTCCTTTGAAGTTGGTTACATTATTGACTTCCGGAGAGTTTACCTGAATATCCGGTCCCCATCCATCACATGGATTTTCTCTATGCCAGCTAGCATGGAAATATGCTGTCTTTTCATCCAATGGTTCTTTATACATTTCATAATCAATATTAAAATAAAGAATAAATGGAAGTTCATTTTCATTAATAATTTCAATTTTTGCCTTCTTGTTAAATGGCATCGGGAAGTAACATGAAACTGAGCAAGGAGCTCCATATCTTCCTGCCTCTTCTGGTTTGAGAGATACATTAAACGGCAAGGAACTAAAGTTGCCCGGATAACAGTTTCCGATACAGAAGAAATCACCAAACGGAGCTAACACACTCGGTGTTTCCTGATCGTCCCATGTAATCTTAATCAATGCTTTTCTATAATAAAATGGATCATAGTCATCCCAAATTACTCCCAGAGCCGGATGAATTTCCATTACCGGCGCTGCCGATGCATTTTGTACCGGATCAAGAATACTCGGTGCCTTCACTTTTCTGCAAGAAGATGTCATCCAAATGTGAGTAATACATCCCGGTCCTTCTATTTCACCTAATGTAATGCTCTCCTTTGCCGGAATTTCCCAGTAATCCTGATTTTTTCCGCGCTGATCCCAGCTTGCCAAACGACCATTTCTAGCCTCTTTTACTGTAGTCAAATCTTTAAATAATCCTGATACCTTACTCATAATCTAATCATCCTTTCACATTTTATTTCTTATTTTCATCAACCTTTTACAGCTCCCGCTGTCATTCCCTCTACAATGTTCTTCTGGAATATTCCATAGAAAATCAACTCTGGTATGATAATCATGATACTAGATGCCACGATTCCGCCATAATCCACTGTATAATTTCCTTTAAAGAAGGATGCGCCCATTGAGAGCGTATAATCAGAAACATCTCGAAGCATAACAGATGCAAATGGAAATTCATTCCATATGTACAAAACATTGAAAATCACGATAGTTGCAATGACTGGTTTTGTCATCGGCAAAATAACTTTCAACATTAAATTCCATATATTACATCCGTCAATTACTGCTGCTTCATCTATTTCTGTCGGCAATGATTTCAAATAACCTACTAACAATAACGTATTAAATGAAATCGATGTTGCTATATATGGGAAGATTAACGCTAATTTTCCTCTAAGCCCCAGTGCTACGTTAATTTTATATACAGGGAATAACAAAATAAACGGTGAAATCGAAAGTCCCATAATTAAAAATCCATAAATAAGTTTAGGGATTTTATTGTTCTTAAAAACCATTCTTGATAATACAAAAGAACTCAAAAATGTAATAATCACTTCTGCAACAACAGAAATAATACATACAAAAAATGTATTTCCGTACAACTGCAAATAGTCCAAAGTTTCTAATGCATTCTTGTAGTTATCAAAATTCAGAGCCTTCGGTAATGACAATGGTGACGACATAATGTCTGAATTTGTTTTGAACGAAAGTAATACCATCCAGATAAATGGAAATACAACTAATAATGTAATCAATATCATCCCGATATACATTGCAGTTTTTTTCTTCTTATTAACCATATCCCACTTACCTCTCTTTCTCTCTTGTCAAAAAAGAATATACTCCTGTAATAATCAATGATATTAAGAATGTAACCGTTGCAAGAGACATACCATATCCATAATCACTACTTGTAAAAGTCATTGAATAACTGTATGTTACCAAAGTTTCTGATAAATGATTTGGTCCTCCGCCTGTTGTTTGCTGAACAATTTCAAAAATTTTAAATACACCAGTAATAATTAATACAGCAACTGTAGAAATGGTTGATTTCATCATTGGAATAATTACATATCTTACCTCTTGAACTCCATTTGCTCCATCTATTTTTACCGCCTCTAATACATCATTCGGTATCATTTTCAACCCTGCTATAAAAATAGTAACAAGATATCCTAACTGCTGCCAAAAATAAATAATAGCAACACTATACGGGGACCAAAATTCTCCACCTATCCATTTTTGTTTCAGCCCCGATGCTCCCACAGCATCAAGAATATTATTGATAATACCAATATTAGGATCCAAAATATATACCCAGATAATTCCAACGATAATAGGAGCAATGATAGCTGGTGAGAAAATTAATGCTTTACTTGCATCGACAGCTCTTAAGTGATGGTTTAATAATAACGCGATCAAAAAAGATAATGTCAGTAATAATACAAATGCAAGAACAAAGATAATCATTGTGTTTTTAAATGATATCCAAAATAATTTATCTTGAAATAATCGAATGTAGTTATCAAATCCTAAAAACTTCGCCTTTCCAATTCCTGAATATCGTGTAAAACTATAGCCCACCGCTATGATAATTGGCAGAACAATAAACACACTGTATACAACTAAAGTAGGAATCAGAAGTCCTATTTTATATCTTTTTTTACTTAACCAATACATAGCATGCACCCCTGTCTTATCTTTGTATTATTTTGTGTTGTTTAATGTGGTATCCATCAAATCCAGTGCCTCTTCCGGTGTATAAGTTTTTTGCATAACACCAAACAGGGAATTATACAATGTCTCCTGTACTGCTGAAGTTACTGTCAAATCAGGAGCTGTGCTCGGGCTCTCCCAACCGGATGCCAACGTCTCCAGCATTGCATTCATTGCATACTGCGTATCTGCTGCACTCATACCTTCATAATTTGTTGCCGGGAAAATAGATCCTTCGTAAGAAAGTTCTGCTGCCTCTTTGCTGTAGTAGAATTTCAAAAATTCAAAAACAGCCTCCTGCATTGCCTCATCTTCTGCTACTTCTGCACTTACAACAATCGGCGCTGATGGAACTTTCATCGCAATTTCTTGTTCATAATCTGTATCTGTAAATGTTGGTCCCCACCAAAATCCGATCTTGTCTCCGATATTTTTATCAAACTCTGCACAATCCCACTGTCCGGTTCCAAACATTGCTGCCTGTCCCTCATTGAACAACTGTTTTGCATCAAAATACTCGATTGTTGCCATATTTTCAGGAAATGCGCCTGCATCTGCAAGTCCTTCCAATTTTTCGAAACAAGCAACTAAATCTTTATTATTAAACTTTTTATTGCCTGCTAAAATATCTTCGATATTCTCTTCCCAACCATATCTTGCAAGTGTTTCATTAAATTCCCACATTGCATATCCACTGTTTTTACTTCCAATTGAAAGCGGAGTGATTCCATTTTCTTTGAATTTTGCAATCATGCCAAGCATATCTTCGTAAGTTGTTTCATCTGTCGGATATGCAACACCTGCTTTATCAAATAATTCTTTATTATAAAAAATCCCTTGAACGTTACACTGATATGGTAAACCAAACTGTCCATTATCATCTGTAAAGGCACTTTCCATACCTCCTAAAGCCTCTTTAACATCTGCATTTTCTGCCAGAAAATCACTCAAATCAAGAAGAACACCTGCCTCACTATATTCCGGAGCCTCACTTGCTTCCATCCAGAAGATTTCCGGCAATGTTTTATCTGACGCTGCTAATTTCATATTTTTTGAATGAGATTCTGTATCCGCTGCCTGAAATTCTACTTTATATTTTCCTTTGTTTTTCTCGTTAAATGCCTGAACAATATTGTAAGTTACCGATTCCTGTTCTTTAGGATTTGCTACATGTATTCCAAAATCAATAACTACTTCTCCGCCTTCCGCTCTCTTATCACTGTCCTTATCTGAAGAACCGCAACCGGCTAATAATCCAACTACCATCACACTTGCCAATGCCACTGAACACCATTTTTTCAACCTTTTACTTCCCATAATGCTACCTCCATCCTTTCTATGGAACCCGTTCCATATTCGATAAAAAATATAGTTTACTATTTTTTTGACTCAGCATGGAACCCGTTCCATACCTCGTCAAAAAAATAAGTAAATCCAGCTGTGCACTTGCTGATTAACTTAATTTAATAATAGCACCTGTACTTCAAAAGTCAATAACAAATGTCGACTTCTTATTATTTTTGTATATTTTTACAAATATATCTTTTTTATTTTGTACACATTTTACAAAGTCCTAGTAGTATTACCAACTTGCAATTCCACGTCCAAAAGAACTTTTTTGTTCTTATATGTTTTACCATTTACCAATCGGGAAATCAATCTTGCGGATTGACGTGCCAACTGATCAATTGGCTGTGCAACTACTGTAAGTCTAGGTTCTGTCAGCCCGGTTATAAATGTTCCATCGTAAGCGACAATCTTGATATCTTCCGGAACAGATATATTCCTTCTCTTAGCCTCATTCAAAAATCGAATTGCAATCTGATCAACACCAAATACACCATCAACTTCTAATGGACTTGAAAAAATATCTTTCATTACTTTTTCATAATAATCCGCATCAAATCGATTCCATTCTAATTCATATGACTGTACCCTTACACCATTTTTTTTCATAATCCTTTCAAATTCTGAATGACGATCATGATATGGGGATTCAATCGCCTTTGAACCGCAAAAATGCAATACCGACTTACATCCACAGCGAATCAGTTCTTCAGCAGCTAATTTTCCACCCTTCTTATGATTTACTGCAACTACAGGAATATCTTCGCTCAAATATCTATCCAGAGCAACAATCGGCTTATGAATCTGCCTATATTCCTCTACATCTAAAGAATGCACTCCGGTAATCACACCATCCACAATATGTCTGTTGAGCATATCCAAATACTCTAGTTCTGCGTTTCCTTCTTTTACAGTATTGCACAACATCGTTTTATACCCATAAGTATAAAGTTCTGATTCAATACATTCTACAAATTCTGCAAAAAATGGGTTCGCCACACTCGGAACAAGAACGGCTATAATTCCTGTTTTTTTATGAAACAGATTACGCGCTAATTCATTCGGTATATAATTCAACTCCGTCATCGCATTTTCTATCTTTTCACGAGTTTCTTCAGACACATATCCACTGTTGTTCAACACTCTGGAAACAGTTGCCGGACCAACATTTGCCCTTTTGGCAACATCTCTAATACTAGCCATAACACCTTCACTCCTTTCCGGCTATTTATATAATAGCACATAATTTTGTTTAAAAATATACTTATTTTCTTAATATACACTGAAAAAGAGAAGTCCCCGTTTCCCAAAAACCGGAACTTCTCTTCTCCGTATTCTGGAATTGCCCTATAACTTCATTGCCACATCCCATGCATTCCAGATAACTGTACGCAGATTTCCAACTGCCAGCGCATCTCCAATTAGATGGACATGCTTACTCTTCTCTGCCAGCGGTGCAGGCTTATAGCCAACAGACATAATAACGCTGTCTGCATCGATTTTAAAGCTCTTTCCATATTTATTAACCGCAATAACACCATCTTCCAGTACTTCACTCAATGTAGTCTCCAAATGCACTGGTACCTTATTTGTTGTAAAGAAGTCTCTCATATAGCTTGCATTTGCCAAACAAATTCCCTTTACTGCAATTAAGTCATTTTTCATTTCTACAATTGTTGGTTTCTTTCCTTGCAGATAGAGATCATAAGCAATTTCACACCCGGTCAGACCGCCACCGATGATGGTGACATTCTCTCCTACTTCTTTCTCGCCCAGCAGATATTCTACTGCATCCATCGCATGTTCCACGCCCTTTACCGGAATTGTACGCGCCACTGCTCCTGTTGCAACAATCACTTCATCTGCCTGCAAAGTTTCTACATTCTTCACTTCTGTATTTAATTTCACCTCAATTGGGTATTTTAAAATCTCTCTCTGATACCATGCAATCAGATCTCTGTCTTTTTCCTTAAAGGACGGTGCTGCTGCGGCAATAAAAATACCACCGAGATGATCACTCTTTTCGTACAACGTTACACTATGCCCACGTTTTGCACAAACAATTGCTGCCTCCATACCGCCAATACCGCCACCGACAATGACAACCTTTTTCTTTTTCTTCGCCGGAACAATTTTGTATTTCTTTGTCTGCATCGTTTCCGGATTCAATGCACAGCGCGCCATATGCCGTACATCATCCATTGGCTGTCCATTGGCAATTCCTTTGTAATGTGTCATAGTGAAACAGCCATTATGACAGCAGATGCATGGGCGGATATCTTCCAGCCGATCTTCAATCAACTTGGTGATCCACTCGCCATCCGCAAGGAACTGGCGGGCGATACCCACACCATCAATTCTACCTTCCGCAACGGCTTGCGCTCCCACATCCGGCTCCATACGTCCTGCACAAACAACCGGAATATCAACAAACTTCTTAATATGCGCTACATCTTCTAAATTACAGTTCTGTGGCATATACTGCGGCGGATGTGCCCAATACCATGCATCATACGTACCATTGTCTGCATTGAGCATATCATATCCCGCATCCTGCAAATACTTAGCCGCCCTTTCACTTTCTTCCATATCACGTCCAATCTCTACATAGTCCTCTCCCGGCATTGCTCCCACGCAGAAATCTTTTGTCTTAGACAATACAGAATATCTCAGAGAAACCGGATAATCACTTCCACAGGCAGATTTAATCTTCTTTACAATCGCAGTTGCAAACCGATATCGATTTTCAAAAGAACCACCAAACTGATCCTTTCTCTTATTTGTATATTTTAAGGTAAACTGATCCAACAAATATCCTTCATGTACTGCATGCACTTCCACACCATCTACGCCAGCCGCCTTACAAAGTGCCGCCGTTTTAGCAAATGCATCGATGATTTCATGAATCTCTTTTAATGTCATTTCACGACAAGTTACTTTATCAGACCATCTGGAAGGAAGTACACTCGGACTTGCTGACTGATACTGCACATCAATAATCGGTTTTGCCAATGCATGAAGCACAGGATTGTTATGTACCTGCACAAGAGAATCCGTAATCGCCCACGACCGCCCCATTCCTGCTGTAAGCTGTACAAACAATTTTGCACCGGTCTTGTGGATTTCTTCCATATAAACCTTCAACTCATCAAACATCTTCTTATTCTGCCAGAGCCATCTTCCGCCCATCGGGTCTTTCACCGGCGCAATTCCAGGTATAATCAAGCCCACATTATTTTTTGCTCTTTCCAAAAAGAAGTTCGCCGCTTCCTTATCGAAATGATTCGGCTCCATCCAGCCAAACAAAGACGTACCGCCCATAGGACAAAGAACGATACGATTCTTAATCTCAACATTTCCGATTTTCCATGGGGTAAATAATGCCTCATACTTTGGGTTCATAGTTCCCATATAAATCTCTCCTTTCGATTATAGGCAGTATTTTCACAATATGAAAAATAAAAATACTGGTAGCTTATTACCTTATTATAATAATCTACCAGTATTTAAGCAAGCAATTATTCTTTTTTGTAAAAATTGCACAAATACAATTTATTTAAATGAACCGCACACAGCTTTTGCGTGTTATGCATTCCATTCCCGAACATTATCACGAATCCAATCACACAATTCTAGAACACCTTCACCTGTCTTTGCAGAGATTTCAAAAATCTGAATCTTTGGATTCCGCATCTTTGCATATTCTGTTACCTTCTCCACATCAAAATCAAAATACGGAAGTACATCGATCTTATTGATAATCAAAATATCGCACACCTCAAACATCAGTGGATATTTCAGCGGTTTATCATGCCCTTCCGGTACACTTAAAATCACTGCATTTTTTACTGCTCCCGTATCAAATTCTGCCGGGCACACCAGATTTCCCACATTTTCCAATACCACAAAATCCAAATCTTCTGTTCCAAATTCTTTTAAGCCTTGACGAGTCATATCCGCATCCAAATGACACATTCCACCTGTATGAAGCTGAATAGAGCGTACCCCTACTTTTTCCATCGTCTCTGCATCGACTTTCGAATCAATATCCGCCTCCATCACGCCCATGCGAATCTCACCTTTCAGCGCATTGGCAATTGCGGTCAGTGTGGTTGTTTTTCCGGAACCCGGAGAAGACATCAGATTCAAAAGAAATGTTTTCGATTTCTTCAAATCCTCTCTCAACAAATCTGCATCTTTATCATTATCTTCAAAAATACTTCTTTTTAATTCAATAACCTTAAAATCCTGCATTGCTATTTTCTCCTGATGACTTTACAAATTTGTACTTATTATAGCATTACAGGCAGCTTTCTGTCGAGTATACTTCTCCTTCTTTCATTACAAAAGCACAGTCTAACAGCGCTTTTTTATCTTTCATAATGTCCCGTCTCCACGCAGAAATATCCGCATACTTTCCTACTTCCAAAGTACCGATTTTCTCCTCCATCCGCTGCTTTTACTATAAGTCGTTCCAATTCCAAAAAAGAAAAAAGGTCGTTCCCCTTGATTTCTCAAGAATTACGACCTTACGACTGCGGATGACAGGACTTGAACCTGCACGTCGAAGACACTAGATCCTAAGTCTAGCGCGTCTGCCAATTCCGCCACATCCGCATATTTTGTTTTCTGTAATATAGTATTGCAGGAAAACATATGATATAAAGTATAGCGGAAACCCTTGTTACATTCGAATTTCCGCCATTCTTCCATCATGAGCGTGCGGGGATTCGAACCCCGGACAACTTGATTA
>ERZ791922.333-NODE-333-length-33684-cov-4.364388_pt1 | contig 33684 bp, 29 predicted proteins | sample MGYA00510134_ERZ791922 | MGnify/ENA primary metagenome ERZ791922 (study PRJEB30046, sample SAMN00792101) | human gut metagenome | study: EMG produced TPA metagenomics assembly of the A metagenome-wide association study of gut microbiota in type 2...
ATAACAATAAACAAAAAGGAGTGCGGCTCATGCAGCGATATGCCTTTATTTTAAGCCTTTTACTCTTGGCCGGGTGCGCGCAAAAAAACAGCGACCAGGGGGCGACCAGTCCTGCCGATTTTGTGGCAGTCACGCTTGGTCAGGCGGCGGAAAACGCCCACAGCGAACTGGCCATGCTGGCGAAACTGCGGGGGCAAGGCTTGCAGCCTTTGCTCTTGCCCGTTGACCCCGCGCTCAATCAACCGGTATCCATTGCATGGACTGGCCCTGCCGAGGGTGCGCTCAAAGAGGTGTGCCTCAGCGTGGGTTACCGCTATCAAGAACTCGGCAGCCCTTCACCGCAAGCGCTCATGGTGGTGGTTCGTGGACTGAATCGCCCTGCGCATATGCTTCTGGAAGATATTGCCTGGCAGGTGCAGCCCCAGGCCGTGCTGCGCGTTGACCCCATTGGCCGCGTCATCACTCTGGCCAGAACAAGCAAGGCAGGGGAGCAGTCATGATGCACTGTCTGCTTTTACCCTGTTCGCTGTTGCTGTGCCTGAGCCTCATGGGCTGTGCCGCCACCAATGAGGAAAATCTGCCCCCCGTGCCCATGCCGCCGCAGATCACAGCAACCGATCTGCCTAAACAGCCTGCCCCGTCACCTGCACAGCCGCAGGGACAAACCATCACGATCAGCACACCGCCCGATCTTACGGCGTCACCGCGCCAACACGAGCCAGAAGAGCTGGCTGTGCTTCTGGAAATGAAGGGTACAGCAACCAACGACACGGCTGTCAACCTCATGCGCCCCTCGGCTATCCGCGAGGCCGCGCAGCTCGTCACGTTTCAAACGGCCATAGCCTGGCGCTACAAACAGCTTGTGGCGTCAACCGAAGCGCACAGCGCCATCATGGACACAGCTTTCAATTTTGATCCCTTGCTCATGACGCAAGGAGATGCCCTGATTTTGCCGCCCGTGCTCACGCGGGCCGGAGCTTCTTTGCGCATCGAATCTGGGGAAACAGCCACAGCCGCGCAAACCTCCTATGAATTGCTGGCTCCGGCCCGTTATGTCTCCGTGGCTCCCACATGGCGCGAATTTCTTATGGCAGACACCTTTCCCGAACCGGAAAAGCCCAATCCAGCAGTGATGCCGAAAAACGACAAAGAACGGCGCATCTGGCGAGAGGCTGTGCGCGAAGCCTGGGCGCAGGGCGTTGCAGAAGCGGATCAGCTTTACGCAGACAACATCTCACGCATGGTGCGCCAGTATCGTGGTGTCATGCTCTACCATTTGCTCACGGCGCAGCACCTTTTGAGCAAGGTCAACACGGCTTCCGCTGAAATAGGCACGAAAACCACGGACGGCGGCAATAAATTGCATATAGGGCAAAAGGTGTACCGCATTACAACGCCTTCCGCCTTTCTCCCCCAAGCTCAACGCGGCAGAAGGAAGTAAGTCATGACGGACGCCCCCTTGGCCCTGTTTCCGCACGAGCCGTTATTGCGGTGGGAGTATGCTGATATTGATGCTTTGCTGCTGTGGGCTACGCGAGCAGGCATGTCAGATTTGTGCCTCTGTTCTGGAAGTCCTGCATGGATGCGCCTGCACGGTGAATGGCGGGCTGTGTCTCAGCGGCCTATTTCAGCGGAGGAATTATTGCTGGTGCTGGAGCGCCTGACCAAAAACAATTCTGTGTCGGCCATGATCAAGTCCGGCCAGAGCGACTATGATTTTGCCTATCAGATTGAAGAATCTCGCGGGGTACGCCGCCGGTATCGCGGCAATGCCACGCCGGTGGCCGATGGCTATTCCACAGGGGTGAAGATTGTTTTTCGCGCCTTGCCTGCCATGCCGCCTCTTCTTGAAGATTTGCAGGTGGAATCTGGCATTCTGGAACATGCCATTCCCGCCAACGGGCTGGTACTCGTCACCGGCGTCATGGGTTCAGGCAAAAGTACGCTGTTGGCCGCCATCCTGCGGCACATCATCGAGCACGGTGGCCGCAATGTCATCACCTACGAAGCGCCCATCGAATTTGATTACACAACCATCCCCAATGCGGGCGGCCCTGTTTCACAAAGTGCCATCCCCGACCATTTGCAATCATTTTTGAAAGCCACACGCAACTCCACCCGTGCCGCCCCGGACGTGGTGCTCATTGGTGAAAGCCGCGACCCGGAAACGCTGCGCGGCATGATTGAAAGCGCGGAAATCGGCGTGGCTGCATATTCTACAGTGCATACCCGTTCTGTTCCCGAAACACTCTCGCGCATTATCAATGTTTTCCCCGTGGAAGAACGCCTTCAAGTTTCGGCAACGCTGCTTTCCTGTCTGCGCCTTGTGGTGTCGCAACGGCTTTTGCCCTTGCCGGACGGCAAAGGACGCACAGCATTGCGCGAATATCTGGCCTTTACCCCGCAGATTCGGGAAATCCTGCTGGAAGCTCCGCCAGAACGGATGATCAGCGTGTGTGAGCATTTGCTTGGCCAGCACGGCCAGCGCATTCAAGACGCGGCAGAACGTGCCTTTGCAGCGGGGAAGATCGCCAAGGACAACTATCTGGCCATCTTGGCGGAACGAAAAAATATCACGGGGAAGGCCAATGAATCATCATCTGCTTTGGCGGGATAGCGCCCTTACTCCTAAAATTTTTATTCTGGATGCCCGCGCTGTTTTTCCGCTGGGGCTGTGGCTGTTCCATTGGGCGTGGTGGACGGCCTGTGTGGCTGTGGCTGGAATTGTCCTTCTCTTCCTCGTGCAGCGCACGGGCATGACCCCGCTGGCCTGCTTTCGTGCTGTGCGCGTGGCCTTCATGGGCAGGCGGCGGGAAACAAAGCAGCATGAAGTTCACTGGCGGCAGCGCTGCCGCTGGGATGCATGAGCGCCTTTTGTACTCTGCCTGCGTCAAACTGCGTTTTGCCCTCCAGTCATGTACCGAAAGAGTACACTCCTGTCGGTCAAATCTTGTTTTCCTTGGCAGAGCACAAAATCCATCTCATGCGTATATAAATATATTTTTCTCTGAACTATATAAAAATATTATTCTATGGAAATTATATGAACACTAAAAAACGAAATAAATACGGCATGTTTGATACCCCTCTCCACGCACAGGAGAAAGAGGTCATCACACTTTCACGGAACGATATTGAACGGCAGTTGGACGCTGGGGCCTTTTTTATGAGCCATGAAGAAGCCCTTGAGGCCGGTTTGATCAGTCCCTATGGCGAGCCGGATACCGTAATTGTGGCTGTGCAGGAGGACGTATGAGTCAGGAACGGCCTACGGAAAAAAAGAACCGCTTCCAGATCAGCCGTGAGGTGCAGGAGGATTTCGTCAACAGCGTGGCGGAAAATATGCTGGCTTTGGCAGAAACAGCAGGCAAATGGCAAAAACCGTGGGCGGTTGACATAGCTGGGGGAATGTTCCTTGGAGGGATGCCCTTTTGTGCCGCTACGGGCCGTGAATATGGCGGGGCCAACATGGTCAAACTCATACTGGCCGGCATCATCAAGGGCTACAAAGACGACAGGTGGGTAACATTCAAGCAGCTGCAACAAATTCAAGCCGCGCACCCTGAACAGGATATCAAAGTGAAAAAGGGGGCCAAAGGCGTGAAACTTCTGCGGCCCGAAGAAATTGCCTTCATCGTCAGAGAAGACGGCACATGGGAATACCTCACGAATAAACAGCTCAAGGACATTGCCGCGCAGAAGGAACAGGGGCAGGAGACACCCGATGTGCAACGCATGATACTGTTCTATCCTTTTACCGTCTTTAACGCCGTACAAATAGAAGGCTTTCCGCCCAAAGAACAACAGGCCCACACCATGACCGCTGTGGAGCGCAATGATTTCGTGGAACGCTTCATCGCCTGCACAGGCATTCTCGTGGAGCATCACACGGGAGACGCCTACTACGAGGCCAAGGCCGATGTGGTGAAAATGCCTTTTCCTGAACGCTTCATCAGTTCAGAAGAATACTATGCCACCAAGCTTCACGAAACGTATCATGCCACAGGCCATAAGGAGCGGGAGCATCGCAAAGACAATAAGGGGGAAACGCTCAAAAATTATGCCCTTGAAGAAATGCGGGCGGAAATGTTCTCCATGCTGGCCGGAGCGCGGTTCAATCTGCCCATGCCGGAAAGCAATTCCGCCGCGTACATCGCCCACTGGAATCAAAAGTTTTCTGGAGGGGATGCAAAGGCCGTATTTCAGGCGGCGGCAGAAGCGGCCAAGGCGCTGACAACCATGAATCACTTTGCCCTGGGTGAACAACCCAAGGCAGCATGGTTTCCTCTGCGGGAAACATGGGCGGAGCTCATGGCTATGCAGGTGCAACGCGATGCCGCCACCGGCGTTTATTTGCAGCAGTCTGCCAAAATTGCCGCCCGAAGCACTGATGAACATCTGCCCCGGCCCGTGTCTTCCTCATTTGCCGAATCGGTCACAGCTTTTACCGAGGCCAATGATGCCGTGGTGAAAGCCCGCATCATCCTTCAAACCCCTGATTTACTCACTATGGCGCTCAAACAGGACAGCGAAGCGTCTCAATCTTTAGCTGATTTGTGCGCCGAGCTTTCGCAGAGCCTCAGCATGGGCCAGGACGAAAAACAAGGAACGCCTATACCGCAATCCCCCCAAACCGCTGCCCGCATGAGGATATAACGATGAATCTGCTCATTTTGGAATCACCTGGGAAAGTGAAGAAAGTGCAAAGTTACCTTGGAAACGATTGGAAGGTCGTTGCCTCGGTGGGACATGTGCGAGATTTGCCTGAACGGGAGATTGGCGTTGCCTTGCCTGACTTTACCCCCACTTACACGCCCACGGAGCGTGGCAAAGATGTGCTCAAACGATTGCAAGGATTAGTGGCTGCTGCTTCTGCCGTTTACTTGGCTACTGACCCTGACCGTGAGGGTGAGGCCATTGCCTGGCATTTGACCGATGCGCTGGGGTTGAACAAACCCAAACGTGTCACCTACGGAGAAATTACCGCTGCCGCAGTGCAGGCAGCCATCAAGGCCCCGCGTTCCTTGGATATGGATTTAGTCGCAGCACAGGAAGCGCGGCGAGTTCTGGATCGCTTCTGCGGCTATCTGGTCAGCGGACCATTATCCCGTGCCGCTGGCACACGCCTTTCTGCCGGTCGTGTGCAGAGTCCGGCTGTGCGTCTGGTGGTGGAACGCGAACGGCATATCAAAAATTTTGTGAGCGTGACCCATTATGGTGCGGAGCTGGCGTTCACCGAGGGCTGGAGCGCAACGTGGCTCACCAAGCCTTGGCTGGAAGACGGGCAGGAGTACCTGTTGGACAGAACTTTGGCCGAAACAGCCGCCGCGCTGCGTTCGGTCATCGTGCGTGAATGCAAGGAATCAGAAAGCCGCACAGCCCCTCCTGCGCCCTTTACCACCTCCAGCCTGCAACAAGCAGCTTCCAATGCGCTCAAGTACACGCCTAAACAAACCATGCAGCTGGCACAAAAGCTCTATGAAGGCGGTCACATAACGTATATGCGCACGGATTCGCCCAATTTATCGGAAGAAGCGATCAGCAGCATTCGCGCATTTTGTACAGCGCAGGGCTGGCCGCTGGTGGAAAAACCGCGCGCCTGGAAATCCAAAGAAGGCGCTCAGGAAGCGCACGAGGCTGTGCGCCCCACGCATATCGAGGTGGAGGACGCAGGGGAAACGACGGACGAGCAAGCCTTGTACCATCTCATACGCTTGCGGACGTTGGCTTCACAGCTGGCAGATGCGGTGTATGACGTGCGCACAGTTCGCCTGTACGCGGAGTTGCACGGTAAAGAGGCCACTTTTGAGGCCAAAGGACGTGTGCTGCGTGAACTTGGCTGGAAGATACTCACAGCGACCGATGCGGCCATGCAGGATGAAGAGGCCGACGCGGACGCTCCAGAAAATCCTGTTCCCATGCTGACCGAAGGACAAAGTCTCGGAGCCTCCGGCGGCAAGCTCCTGACCAAAAAGACCAAACCGCCCACCCGTTTTTCTGAAGCCAGTCTGGTGCGTGAACTGGAAAACAGGGGCATCGGTCGTCCGGCCACCTTCGCCGCCATTGTGGACACTATTCTCAAGCGTGAATACGTCCGCGTTGAAAAGCGTTTTCTCGTGTCCACGCCGCTTGGTGAACAGGTGGTGGATTTGCTCACCGGAGCCTTCTCTTTCCTTGATTTCGAGTTCACCAAGACAATGGAAGCCTCTCTGGACGCCATTGCCGAGGGCAAAGCCGCGTATAAAGAAGTGATGACCAAGGCCCATGCCCAGCTTGTGCGCGAAGTGAGCACTTTCACGGCCAAATATCCAGGGCAGGAACGCACAGCCCCCGAACCCACGGATTTTGCTTGCAAGGTCTGCGGCAAGCCACTTGTTCACATGAAGGGGCAGCGCCGGGATGGCTCCGGTGAATATGATTTCTTCGCCTGCTCTGACCGTGCCTGCAATACCAGCTATCCCAATGTGGATGGCAAACCAGGCGAACCCCGCAAAAGAGCCCCTGTTTCCAAGTTTACATGTAAATCCTGCGGCAAGCCGCTGGTGCGCCGCGAAAGTGCCAAAGGTGCGTTCTTTGGGTGCTCCGGCTATCCAAACTGCAAGCAGCTTTACCAGATAACCGAAGACGGCAAACCTGATTTTCCAGCCTCAAGTAAAACCAAGAAAAGGGGAAAGCCGTGAGAATCTTCTTTGTGATGCTTTTACTCGTGCTGTCTGCTGTGCCTGTTTTTGCGGGTTCGTGCAGTGATACTCAGAGCGCTGCCAGCACGGCCATTAAGGAGCGCAACGCTGCGGTGAAGGAAATTCACAACACGGCCATGCCTGATCCAGAAGAGGATCGGGGGGCGCTCTCCAGTTGTCTGGGCAGTGTGGCCAGCATTGGAGACGCCTTCTCCCTTGGCGTAAGTCTGCCGAGCATGGAGCAAATCATTTCAGGCATGTGCAATCGAGTGGATTCTGAAATTCAGAGCAAGATGAACGAAGCCTTGAGCGAAACCCGTTCCTCCATTGGCGGCATTGGACAGAATAATCCCTTTCAGGTTTCCGGTAGCAGTAGTGGTATTGTGAGCGGAATTATTGGAAAAATTAAGTGAATACAGGATATAAATATATGTTCCATAGAAAAATATATTTATATATTACTATGATGTTTTGCCCTGTTGTACTGGTAGGCTTGGCCGCGATAGCCCTCCCCTCGGTGGCCTTATCGGCTGTCCGGGACAGAATCGCCATGCCGGAGACACGCCCGCTCTCTTGGGAGTGCGTTGTGGACGCGGCAGCCCAATACAATCTGCCGCTGGCGGCACTGGTGGGCATTTTGGCCACCGAAGGTGGAAAAACAGGCGAGGCTTTGAGCAATACCAACGGCACATGGGATATGGGGCCGTTTCAGATCAATACCTGCCACGTCAACGAACTGCTTCAGGCAGGTATGGCCCCTGAAATTATTTTGCAGGACGGCTGCGCCAATGCGTATGCGGCTGCCTTTATTCTACGCAAAGAATACGACCGTAGCCGTAATATCTGGGATGCCGTGGGCGCGTACCATTCCCGAACCCCACATCTTCATGCAGCATATCTGGGACGGGTCAAAAAACATTTGGCCAAGCTCTCGCGCACGGGATTGGCAAGCCTGCTCTCCCACAGCACCGCAACCGGTGGAGATGAACAATGAATGGGCAAAAAGAAGATTCCGGCAATGCTTTCTTCATTCTGGTTTGCCTCATGATTGCCGTGCTGTTCGTACTGCCAACGTGGTATGCCTCCAGAGCTGGATACATTAACGGTACGCTGTTGGAACTGGCAAAAACGCAAATCGCCGCGTTCGCAGTCTTCTCCGATGAAGCCCAGCAAGCCTTGGGCTTGATGGCACAGGCTGACCCCGCCGCACTTTCCTGGGAGCAGATGACGAACGTCCTGCGTTACAGCGGCAAGTGGATACGCTGGCCCTATGCCGTGGTCTTGGCGGCGCTGGGTGTGGCAGCCATTTTCATGGAACGGACAGCTGGCCTTATCAGACGCCTGAACATGGACAGCTTGCTTGCGCATAATGCGGAATCTTTTGCTTGTCTGCGGCCCGTTGTGGGGCGTGGCAAATACCTTCTTTCACGAGAATCCTACGACAACGGCCCTTGGCGTATTGCCCGCACTCCGGTGCAGTTTGCTGTGGAGCATGGCCTGCTGCTGGACAAGGAGGGACAAGCATTCACTGCGGAGCAAGTTCTGCGGCGCGGGCTGCCCCATGCTGATCTTCCGGCCTATGGTCATGCGTATTTGGACGAAGAGCAAGCCGCTATTGTGCTGCAAGAACAGCTTGGTAAGAAATTCAGCGGCTTTGACGCGATGAGCCAGGAACGCAAAGTGCTGGCCAGCGCTTTTCTGGCCTATGCCGCTGGTGACAAGCACGCCTGTATGAGTCTGCTGGATGCCATGTCTGTCTCCTATACCGAGAATGAGAAACAGGCTCCGGCCTGTCCTGTGCTGGAGAATGCGACATTTCAAAAGCAGATGGAAGACCTGTGGAATACCCACAAAACACTGCTGGATGAGCCTATTCTCAAGCGTCACGCGGTCTTTGAGCTTCCTCTCTTCATGGCCATGCTCACGCTGGCCAGACGCAAGGGAGTTCTGGCTTCTTCGCAATTTTTATGGCTGCGGCCTTTGGATCGTCCTCTTTGGTACGCGCTCAACCAATGCGGGGGCCGGGCGGCTTGGGCTGAGGGCTTTGCCGCATGGGCGCAATACGCGGCGGAAGAAAAAGCCGGTACTTCATTCCCCGAAGCTCGCACTGCCCATGCCGTGCAGCGCCTCAAGGATACACTGGCAGCGCAAGGCTGGTTTACGAAAATGCCCAAACTTTTTGAACCGACAGGGCTTCATTTGGACAAAGACGTGGTTTTCGCGGCGGCAGAAGAAAACAGCGAATATGATGCCAATAACGATTCGGATTTATTGCAAGAGTATTGAGGTGAACTATGACAGCACGAAAGGTTCGTGGTCTGGAAGACAGAGAAGCCCAAGAGCGTAAAGCGCTGCTACGGGATGTACGCTCTCCCGTGCATCAACTGCTGGACGCGCTTAAAAATGGCACGGTGCAGACCTGCTGTGTGTTCGGGGCGGGGGTGTGTCTATTGGCTTTTCCTACGGCAGCTACGCCATTCTTTGGGCTTGGGGTCTTCTTTTTCCTGCTGCGCTGCCTTTGTGTGAGAAATGAACGTCTTCCTTTTCGTATGCCACTTGGTTTATCCGGCACAGATAAAGGCGATCCCTTGCCCGGTCGGCGGGGTTTTGCAAAACCGGAGGGCATTTTTTTCCTGGGCAACCGTCTGCAAGACGGCAAGGAACTTTGGCTCAAGGCCAAGGACGTGCTCACCCACACGCTGCTTTTCGGAACCACCGGCTCCGGCAAAACGGAAACATTGGTGTCGCTCTCCTACAATGCTTTGGCCACTGGCAGTGGTTTATTTTACATTGACCCCAAATCGTCACCCCAATTGTCCATGCAAATGTGGCAATTAGCCCGCTTTTTAGGCCGTGACGATGATTTTCGTGTGCTCAATTACGGCACGTCCGGCAAACCTAAGGGCAAATCACCGCGCCGTCTGTCCAATACCAACAATCCCTTCACCTTCGGCAGCGCAGAATCACTCACACAATTACTTGTGTCGCTTATGTCTGCATCGGAGGGCAACAATAGTATTTTTTCTGATAAAGCGCAGGCGCTCATTACTGGCGTCATGTATGCCTTGGTGGATTTGCGGGATAAGGGTTTTCTCAAACTTTCTACCGCTGTGATTCGTGACGCATTGGTGCTGGAAAAATGTGTGGAATTAGCCCTGCATCCAGAGCTGGACGCGGAATCCAGAGCATCCATCAAGGCGGCCTTGGCCACATCCGGCTGGATTGCCGGACGTGAGCTGAAGAATCAGCCGCCGTCCTTTGCGGAACAATACGGCTATGCCCAATCGTATTTCGGCAAGGCGTTATCGAGCCTGACAGATACTTACAGTCATATTTACGGCGCAGAAGATGGTGAAGTGGACTTTGCGGACGCCATCATGCAGCGGCGTATTCTTTTGGTGCTCCTGCCCTCGCTGGAAAAATCTCCGGCAGAGCTGGCAAGTCTTGGCAAAATCAGCCTGTCGGCTATTCGCAATGCCTGCGCTGTGGGCCTCGGCGCACAGATAGAAGGTGACGTTGCAGACGTGCTGGAAGCTCTGCCCACAAATGCCATCGGCATCGGCCCTTATCTGTGCATTGTGGATGAGTATGCGGCCATTGTGACACCAGGCTTTGAAGTGGTGCTGACCCAGGGCCGAGGGCTGGGCATTGCGGCCATCGTGGCCAGCCAGGATTACGCGGGCATTCTGGAGGCCGACAAAAAGGGCGCACAGCAGATGGTGGCCAATACCAGCATTAAAATTTTCATGAAAATGCAGGACGCGGAAAAAACATGGGAGCTGATACGCGGGCAGGCCGGACAAGGCACAGTGGTGCGCAGTTCCGGTTTCTCGGTCAATGACAAGTCCGGCTCCACCTACGCCGATACCATGAATACCACCATAGAAAAAGAAGACCGCGTGGATTTACGCGATCTTCAGGAACAAATCGAAGGCGAGGCCCATTTCATTTTTTCTGGGCAAGTTGTCCGTGGCGATATGTTTTACGCCAATCCTTCGCTCAAAAGGGCGCAGCTTCGTGTGCCGCAGTTCATTCAGTTGGGACAGGAGGCTGACTATGACACGGCGGCCTGATGTTTACAAAAACACCTTATACGCGATGTCAAAAAACTCTCCCAAACGCACAGCCATTGCCTTGGAGATAGAACGCTTTCCGCTTTCCATGTCGGAAATGCAGTTTTGGGTGGTTCCGAGCTTGTCTGCTAACTCTTGCTGCGTCCATTCCATCTTGGCACGAAAACCACGCAAGACCATTGCCGGATTGGCGTCAGGAAAGAATCCCTTGGCATTAACGCTAGGCAAGACATCTTCATCAGGCTTCGACATCATATACATACAGCCTTTTTCCCTATTCAAAAATTGGAGCCAGCTTGGCGAGTACTTCTTCCATGATACTCGCGGGAAGCTGTTCCAGTCTTTTGCCGTGCCGCGCCTTCAAATCAAGAACGCGGGGCTGATCGCAGCGCACAATGCCCTTTGTCCGTGTGCCGGCATCATCAAGCGAAACGGCAAATCCGGCAACACGAGCGAAGTTGCCGCCGCTGGTGATGGGCAGCACCACCGGCAGTTGCGTCACCTGATTAAAGGCTTCAGGCGACACAATCAAAACAGGGCGTGTCCCTTGTTGCTCATGGCCTGCGGTGGGATCAAGGGAGACAAGATATATTTCTCCACGCTGCATCAGATCAGCTCCTTGCCCACAGGAGCCGCGCTTGTCCACGCATCGTCAGCCTCCGATAAGGGGGCGCTGGCATCGCATTGTGTCAAAAGTTCCTGCAAGGAATACTTCTTCTTAGGTTCCGGGCTGACAATCAAGCGTCCGCTTTCCACCATCAGGCTTACAGAAGAGCCTGATTGCAGCTGCACCATGTCCAAAATGGCGGGAGGCACGGCCAGCATGACCGAGCCGCCTACTCTGCGCAACTTACTCGTGTACATTGTCTACCTCCATAAGTTTAATTTTTATATAACTCTTTCCCGCAAAATAGCAAGCCCTTTGGAGGTGCCACATGGTCGCATGGCGTAGTGCTTTTTTCATGGCAGCAATGCTGCTTTCGCTAACTGCGCCCTGTCTTGCCTATGCCGGAACCCCTTTATCGGAACGTGTGGCTGTGGAGGCCGGAGTACGGGCCGAAGTGAACAAAGATTTGGCCATTCCCGACAAAACCGACGAAGCACTCGCTGACCGGCACTGCCTGGACGGACGGGCAGTAAAGGATGTTCAAGGTGATTTGGTGGAATATTGGGTCAATCTTGAATGCTCATATTGTGGTATTCGTGAACCATTACAGGCACAAAGGGAAAACAGCGGTATGTGCATTGTTGTACGGCACTGGCCTTCAAAACAGTATGGCGAATCACTCAAAAAAGCCCTGAGCTATGAAGCACTGAAACAGTTTTCGCCCAATGCGGCCAATCTTTTTTGGGACAAGGTGCATCCCCAGACCGCTCTGGGCATTCCTGTACCCTATGAAGCATCGCTCATGCTCTCCTTTCAAGAGGCGGCCATCGATCCTGAAGTATTTGGCGAAGCTCTCACCACGAAAGCGAGCAGCACAGTCAACGCGGATATTTTGGCAGGCTTTGGGCGCATCACATCCACCCCCACCTACATTCTGGCCGGTATCCGTTTTCCTGCCTGCGACTTCGCAGCTGGCAAACTCCCCACGGCGCTGGGCTTGGCCAAGAAGGCCCGTGCAGGCGATAAAGACGCTATTGAACAGATTATTTCCATCATTACCAATGGGTTACTGAACGAACAATTACTTTGAGTTTTGCCTACCCCTGTTTTTCACTTGCTTTTTACTGTGTAAGGAATACAAGGAAAGTAAGAAATACAACAAAGGGGTAACGCATGAAAATGGAAGTGGCCACCATGACATCCAAGGGGCAAATCACCATCCCCGTGGCTGTCCGTAAACAACTCAATCTGGAACAGGGCGACAAGGTTGTCTTTATTGAAGATGATCATCCCAACGGGGGCGTCCGCATCCTGAACGCTGCGGCTTTGACCTTGAATCAAGGAGGTGTGGCTGTAGCCGATAAAAGGTAACACTCATGGCCCGTTCGCGCAAAAAGACCTATGACCCCAGACAGTTAACATTCAATTTTGACGTGACGGCAGATCAAATCGAACAACTGCGGCGTGAAAACACGCATGCTGACGCACAGGAGGCGCACAATGCTCGACAGACAAACAGCTCCGCTGGAAATAGCCCGCACAGTGCTGCGACCGGAAACCATTCGCGAGGTATGCAACGCGGGGTTCACCAATTCAGCTTATTTGATTTTGGACAGGTGGGCGCTGAACCAGCCGGACGAGCTGCGCTATCTGGAAGCGCTGAACACCTTGGGATTAATAGTAACCCTGAGCCAGCAACAAACACGGGAAGCGAACGTACTGAACAGCGATTCCGCGTGGAAAGCGAGTCGGCAGGGGATGAGCGACTGGGAGATTTTGCAGAACGCCGGAATAGATACCAGCCTGAAAATTACCATATAGTCCCTGAAGACCGGCTCGGCCACGGCGGCGCAAAAAGCAAGTTCGCCGACAATATTGCCGCTATCCGCCTGCTTAAAGACTTGCAGGAACGCAAGGTGGATGTGGCCGGGCCGGATGAGAAAAAAATATTAGTACGCTATGTGGGCTGGGGTGGTCTGCCCCAAGCCTTTGACGCCCGCAACGAAAAATGGGCCGCAGAGTATCAGGAACTCCAAAGCCTGCTTGCGCCAGACGAATATGCCAAAGCCCGCCGTTCAACGCAAGATGCCCACTTCACTTCTGAAACGGTCATTCGAGGCATTTATCAAGGGCTGAACACGTTGGGTTTACGCGAAGGTGGGCCGCTGCGTGTTTTGGAACCCTCGGCAGGTATCGGTAATTTTATGGGCTTGATGCCAGAAGGCTATCACGCCCAATTTCTTGCGGTGGAACTTGATCCCACCACGGCGGCCATAGGTCGATACCTCTATCCACATTCATGGCATATCAATAATGCCTTTCAGAACGCCGAACTCAAAGACGCATGCTTCGACCTTGTTGTCGGCAACCCGCCCTTCGGTAAGCAAACCCTCTACGATCCCAATTTCCCAGAACTGCGCAATTTTACCATACATAACTATTTTTTAGCAAAATCTTTGAGCCTGTTGCGCCCTGGCGGCATTGGGGCTTTCGTGGTCAGCCGCTTTTTTATGGATGCGGCAGACCCCACCGCAAGGGCGCACATTGCGGGATATGCCGACCTTTTAGGGGCCGTGCGCCTGCCAGAAACAGCTTTTCGGCAAAACGCCCTCACGGACGTGACCACCGACATTCTTTTCTTCCGCAGGCATGATGGGCCAGCACCCAGCCCCGAAGACGGACAACGTGCTATTGACTGGGTGCAGACCACCACGGTGGAAGCCGAAGACAAAAAGGAAGGCGGCACACGTCCGGCTGTCATTAACAACTATTTTACGGAGCGGCCCGGCCAAATCATCGGAAGCATGGTGTATTCCGGCGGGATGTTTCAAAACTCGCTCAACTGCGTGGCCCCGTCATCCCCTGATTTCGACCTTGGGCAGGAAATTGAAAAGCGTCTGCGTGTGCTCCCGCCCATGCAGTATACGCCGCGCACTGAAATAGTAGAAAATTCGACCAGCGAAGAACGTGATGAAGCTTTTATTGCCTCTGAGTATTTCCAATCCCTGAAAATGGGCGCGTATTGTGTGGAACCACAGAGCCGCAAAATCGTCTTCAAGGTGGCTGGGAGCTTTGGCGATGCCAGCTATACCGTGTTGCCGGTTAAAAATGACGGGGCGCGGCAACGGCTGACCCCCATGATTCAAATTCGGGACAGCTTGCGTGAACTGCTGAACGCCGAAAAAAATGATGCTGAAGAGCCGCGTATTGAGGCTGTCCGCAAGCAGCTCAACGTGCAGTATGATGCCTTTGTGCGGCGATACGGGCATCTCAATTCCCAGATGAATCGTTCACTCATGCGTGATGATCCAGAACATTCCTTGCTGGAATCATTGGAACTAGAATACGACAAGGGCCTTTCTAAAGAACTGGCCAAGCGCCAAGGCAGGGAGTTTCGTCCAGCTTCAGCGCGGAAGGCGGCAATTTTTCGCCAGCGGGTGCTCAAGCCGACACAGACAGCGGAAAAGGCCGAAACCACCAAGGACGCTCTGGTCATCTCGCTGCGCGAATCGGGCAAGGTGGATTTTGCCCGCATGACGGGTTTGCTGCATCGGCCAGCGGAGACCATCCAGAAAGAATTGCAGGATGAGGGCCTGATTTTTCGGAATCCAACCAGTGAGGACTGGGAAATTCGCGATAAATATCTTACCGGCAATGTGCGTGAAAAACACCGTGCCGCCTTGGCGGCGGCTGCGGAAAACCCGCAGTACCACGCCAACGTGGAAGCCCTTGCCGCTGCTATTCCGCCGGACATTGAAGCCGTGGACATCGGTGTCAAATTCGGCTCCACCTGGGTTCCCGGCAACGTTTTTTCAGATTTCATTGAAGAGCGCATTCATGGAGGCCGTGGCTACCAGACGATTAACTATGTCCCCATTCTGGGACGTTGGGAAGCCAAGGTCAGTGTGTATGACCACGCGGTCAATACGGAAGTATGGGGCATTCCTGAATATCCGGCTGCCAAGATTCTGGAATCTTTGCTCACCAACCGGCCTATCAAAGTAGAAAAAGAAAGCGGCCAGTACGATGACCATGACCGGCCCATTATGGTGGTGGATCAAGAACTGACTGCCGCCGCCATGCAGAAGGCCGATGAGCTGAAGCAGGCTTTTCTTGACTGGGTATGGACAGACGATGAGCGCCGCACCATGCTCACCACCTTGTATAACGAGCGTTTCAATACCCATGTGCCGCCGCGTTATGATGGCTCCCACATTCAGCTTGTAGGGGCGTCTTCGGATGTCTCGCTACGTCCGCATCAAAAGGATGCCGTCTGGCGCAGTATTCAGGAAGGCACTGCATTGTTTGACCATGTGGTGGGCGCGGGCAAGACAATGGCCTGCATCGCCACCATCATGGAATCCAAGCGCATGGGCTTTTTGAACAAGCCAATGGTCGTTGTCCCCAATCATCTGTTGTACCAGTGGCGTGACGAATTTTATAAACTTTATCCGGGGGCCAATATTCTTGTGGCCGACAAAAATGATTTCACCAAGCAAAACCGTGAACGTCTGTTCAGCCGTGTGGCCACCGGCGATTGGGATGCCGTGGTGGTGGCGCATTCCAGTTTCAAAAAAATAGATATGCCCCGTGATATGCAGGCGGAAATTCTGCAAGAGCAGATCGATGCGGTAATCACGGCCATTGAGGAATCCCAACAGAATGACGGAGGCCGAGCCACCATCAAGCAACTCGAAAAGCAGCGGGAAAAAATGGAAACCCGCTACGAGAAGCTCATGGCCGGAAACGGAATCAAGGATCGCGCCGTGGATTTTGCAGATTTGGGTGTGGACGCGCTCTTTGTGGACGAGAGCCACGAATTTAAAAACTTGAGCTATACCACTACCATGAATGTATCGGGCCTCGGCAATATCACAGGTTCAGCCAAGGCACTGGATATGTTCATCAAGTGCCGCTATCTGCAAAAGCAGCATGAAGGACGCGGAGTGTATTTCATGACCGGAACGCCCATCAGCAACACCATCGCCGAAGTCTATACCCTGCAACGCTATTTGCAGATGGATGAGCTGAAAGCCAAAAATATTGAGTATTTTGATGCCTGGGCTTCCACCTTTGGCCAAATCACCAATGGCTGGGAACTTGACGCCACGGGTGTGAATTACAAATTGAAGTCACGCTTCGCCAGCTTCCAAAACGTGCCTGAACTGCTCTCCATGTATCGCTCATTCGCGGACGTGGTGACGAAAAACGATTTGGACGAACAGGCGCAAAAGGCAGGCATGCGCCCGCTCACTCCGCCCGTGGACGGCGGCAAGCCTTTCAATCATGTGGCGGAGCGGTCTTCTACTCAAGCAGCCTACATGGAACAGATTATCGAGCGCATGGAGCATCTGCCCAAAGACCCGCGCCTTGATAACCCGCTGAAAATCACCAATGATGCCCGTAAGGCTGGTCTTGACTACCGCCTCATCAACCCCGAATCCGGCGATTATGACGGTTCCAAAAGCAATGCGGCGGTGGAGCGCATCTTCCAGATTTGGCAAAACACGGCGGCTGACCGAGGTACGCAGCTCGTGTTCTGTGATTTGTCCACACCCAAGGGCGGGGCTGGGGCGGCAGCGTCTGTTCCTTCCCCTCGGCTGGAATTTGAGGAAGAGAATTTTGCCGTACAGTCTGACGCAGAGCCAGGCACGGATGAACAGACCGGTGAAGATGCAGTGGAAACAGGTGACAGCGAAGGCGCTGACGATTCTGTCGCTGCGGATATGGATGCCTGCGTGGCGGATGGTTCCCGTTTCTCTGTATATGATGACATATGGCAAAAGCTCATGGAACGCGGCATTCCCGCCGATGAAATTGCTTTCATTCATGACGCCAATACAGACATACGCAAGGGTAAACTCTTTTCGGATATGCAGGCAGGCCGAGTACGCATCCTGCTTGGCTCCACGGCCAAAATGGGCGCGGGCATGAATGTGCAAAAACGGCTGGTGGCTGCGCATCATTTGGATGCTCCGTGGAGGCCCAGCGATCTGGAACAGCGCAACGGGCGCATCGTCCGCCAAGGGAATATGCTTTACGAACGCGACCCAGATAAATTTGCCGTAGGTGTCTATTATTACGCCACAAAACAAACATATGATGCCCGCATGTGGCAAACCATCGAGTATAAAGCGGCGGCTATTGAGCAATTCCGCACGGGGGATTTGCTTCAGCGCGTCATTGACGATGTGCAGTCCGAAGCCGCCAATGCGGCAGATATGAAGGCTGCTGCCTCCGGCAATCCGCTCATCCTCATACAGGTGAAGCTGGCCAGCGACTTGCGTAAGCTGGAAGCCTTGCACTCTCAACATCAGCGGTCACAGCACCGGCTGCGGGATCGGCTGAAGTGGCTTGGCGCGACTGAAGGACGTTTGGCCAAGGCGCAAGCTGGCTATGCCGCCAACTGCTCACTGCGAGATGGCAATACCCATACCGTTACAGAGAAAGGGAAAACGCGCATCCGCTTGGAATGGCTGAAAGACGGCAAGCTGCTTACTGAAAAAAATGGTGAGCAAATTCAGAATATTCTACGCGATGGCGTGAAAGACATCACGCGGGAATCACGGGCAAAGCCTGTCTTAGGCAAATATCGAGGTTTTGAGGTATCCATGCGGCGCACAGCACAAGCACCAGGCGGTGACGGCTTCCGCCTGACCCTCAAGGGCATGAGTGAGCAGGAATTTCAGCCGGAGAACCTTGTATATGGTTTTGACGAAAAATTTAGTCTGTCCGGCATGTTTCAGCGGCTTGACAATTTTCTTGATAAAGGTCTTGAGCAATCCTTCCAGAACTACCAGACTTCTGCGCGTCAAGAAATGGCTGAAATGAATACTGCTAAAGCCGCTTTGGGGCAAGAATTCCCGCAACAGGGTGAATTGGCCTTGGTGCGGGAAAACTATAGCGGCGTCATGCGAGAGCTCAAGCGTATGCAGGATGAGCCGGGGTATGTGAGTGAGTGGGAACCGAAGGAAAAACAATGGCAGCAGGTTGCAACTCCTTTATCGCTAAAAATATAATTTTCTGTAGACATATCAACTTATAACGATAAAAATGCTAGATCATACGCTAGGAGTCCTAATGTGGAGCAAGCCTTTTTCAGTATCTGTAATTGAATCAGAAAAGCACTCTCGAAAGTATGAAATATTTTGTGAATATTTTATAAATGCAGTATTATAAAAATTTCTCAATATAAAATCAATAAATTGATATGGTGTTATAGGGGCACTGACAGGAATTCTACAATTTTTATACTGACCTAGTGTAAGGTGTGATGCTGGATGCTCGACATCAGTCGCTACTCCTTTACGGCTATCGAAGTCAAAGCGTAAAGGGAAAGGAACTATATTTTTCATTACCACTTCAGCATAAATTTCGTCATCGATATAAACTTCAGGATTATTTTGAAATTCCTCTAGAGATGGAGAAGGAAAAAATGCAAGTCTGTAAGTTTCGACAGAATTATCTTTGAAACAATACATCATTTGAATAATTGCACCATCTAACATTCTAAAATTATACATATTGGTGCGATCAAGTTCAGTATATATTTCATAATAATGAATATTTTTCAATACAAGGCTTATATTTTTATCTTCACCTATGTCTACCTTTCTGTATCCTTGTCCCACATCCCGTAGAGTAGGAAAATTTTGGCGATCACAAAGGCTTAAGCCAATCATATCTGCGGTAAGCCTATTTACTTGATTATAAATTTTCTCAGGAGTCAGCATTGTCCTGCCCCCTAGCCAGTAGTGCCCTAAGCCGCTTAACTTGTTCGGCTCCAAGGTCTTCAGGATAAATCCTGCCAGATTCAAGATCTTCAAGAAGTTGTGCAACATCTCCCTTTTTCTTGTGAACTCGGTGACGTTCTTCTTCTGTCATGTCTCTGTTGACAATGTTTAAAAGTTTTTTTTGTTCTTCAGTAGGATAACAAAAATTTAAACTAAATGAATTTTTCTTTACAAGTTCAAACTCTTTCTTAAGAGCTTCCATATTTTTGCCTACACCTACAACTCGAACCCATGCTTTACTTCGCGTAATAGCCGTAAACAATCGATTTCGAACAGTGGCAATATTCCCAAACGATGAATAACAATCTTGGGCGTTAATAACGTAGACCATTCCAGCCTCGTTACCCTTTGCGCGAAAAATACCCGTGAAAGCGATAGATTCACAATTAGAATCAAAAAAAACGTCAGGAGATGTGTCAACACCAGCCAAGTGTGAATTCACTCCGTTTTCAAAAAGTTGCTTACGAATTGAACCAACAGCTTTTCTTGTAGAGAGAGGTTCCGGGTTGATGACTACAATATCATCTGGACGCAATTCATCATTCAAAATATTATCTTTGATTGCATTGCTCACCCATCTATCTTGCTCTTCAACTGATTCAAAGCAGTAAAACTGTATTAAATCTTCAAAATGAGAATGAGTCTCCAAAAAGACAGGGCTACTTTCTTCTGGCCTCGAAAGAGTTACATCGTGTCCATCAGCCAATTCTCCGCGTGTCACTTCGTAACCAATTTCAGTCCAAAGTTGATTATTGTCAAATATCTGAACAAGGCCAGTTCCAATGTCGGGGTCTGGCTCTCTATAAATACCAAAACCAAGCGCATGTGCAGTGACCAGAACAGGTCTTGAGTTCCTATAGCATTTCTCAAGGATTACATCTTGTTGAGGTTTTCCAGGTTGATTCCCAGTGAAACGAACCCGCGGCGTTCCATCAGCGTACTTCCCAAAAATTTCCTCTGGAGACGGTAAGGATTGTGAATTTAGGTTTTGAAGTTCATCGTAGGCATAGACAAGACGTTTTTCGGACTTAAGCAATTCGTAGCACATGCGTAGAAATGAAGGAGGAAAATCTTGAGCTTCGTCTACAAGAATGACATCATAATACCCTATGGGTGTTAAGCATTCACCTAAGGCTTTTAGACATGCTCCTTCAAACTCTTTTCCTGTCCCAAATTTACGTTTTGCAGACCCGTAATCATAATATTCGACACCATGAGTCTGGCAGAAGTTATAATACAGTCCATCTTTATCTCCCCCACCAGGCGCACCCCATGCATGTATTACTTGAATATTCTCCCAATCTGGTTCTTCGCTCGTTTGCTCAATTGTAAATGTGTTAATAAGTTGTCGAAACTGACTTTTCAATGATCTTGTATGAAATGTAACTGCAATTTTCCATTCAGGGTGTTGAGCATGAAGGTAAGCAGCTTTTAGCGCAAGGATAATAGTTTTACCGGAACCTGCAAGGCCGCGAATTCTCTGAACACCATCAACTGTTTCAATAACAGCACGTCCCTGAAGGTTGTCTAGGTTTGCTATTGAATCTTCAAGATTTTTCAGCTTTGCACCTCGTGAATCTTCCCTTTGAACGTCTCGCTTTTTACGTCCTTTTCGTATAGTAGAAATTGCTTGAATGATTGCAATTAAAGACTCATAATGACTAGGTTCATCCCACCTACATCTACAAAGCCATTCCCCAAGATTATCTTCATTACACACAGGGTAATCATTAGTACTCAAACTTGTGACATCATCACAAGCTGGAGCAAAAGTTACAGAATAAATAGGAACTTGGAGTTTGCGTCCACGCATTAAACTTTTGTAAGCTCGTAGTTTAGATTCTAATTTATTATAACTGTCGTCTTGAATATCTTCTACACCTATTATGTCACGACCTTCTATAATACTGAACACAATAAGTCCACTGCTTTTTGAAATAAGCAAGGCATCAATTGGATATGGCCCATCAGATGTGCCTATGATTGGATATCCGATATATAAAAAACCGTCATATTCTTCATGGGTCGAAAAAAAGTTAGCGAGCCTTTGTGATGAAACAGGTTTTTTCGTTGTACCTTGTATAATTGTAACCATATGATCTACCTTCCCTTAAAGACAGCTTCAATACTGTAAATTTTTTCAAATAAAGCATCCATTATGCTCTAAAAATCTTTCCTTCAGCAAAAAAACATCATGTTATTTGCGAATTTTTATACTGCCTTTTTGTACTAGCAGAAAAATATGGATTTTAAATAAAAACATCATAAAAAATTTACTTTGTAAATGTATACTTCGCAATATAGATTCATAAATAATCAAATGGTATATTGAATTAATTTATTATATCGACACATGCCCACATGCAAAATTTTTTGTCGTATGTCGTGCGTTCCCTCAACCTTCCGCCTGTGCTCCATATATCGCTCATGCTTCGCCAAGACCACGCCCCATAGACCTTGGTAGGGCTATCGCCCCCCCTTCACGGGAGTATATACTCTGAAGTTAGAGCAAAGCCTCGAGACCCTTCCTATCCAGCATTTCCAGCAGCTTGCAGGAAGGCCCGCCGGGATTTTTTGTACCCGCTTCCCAAGCGCGGACAGTGGCGGCACTGGTGTTGATGATGATGGCCAGTGCCGCCTGGCTGACATTCAGGCGCGAACGCAACGCCTTCACGCTGTCCGCAGTAAACTTGGGCACTTGGTTGGCTCGGTACAGAGTTTCAAATTCACGCATACGCCGCTCGTCAATCAGGCCGCCAGCGTGTAAGCCTTGCACAGTTTCATGCATTTCTTCAATAATACGGCTAGGCTTCGTCATGATGCACCTCCAAAAATTCCCCTTTGGCTATAGCTAACTGTAATTCATCGCTGGAATAGGTAAGAAAAATCTGAGCAATGCCTTGCAAATAGGCCAATTCAGCCTGTGTAATATTTTCTCTCTCATTCTTTTCAAACCCGTACATAAAAATCCAACGATCTTCACGATTTGTGGCAATGAGTGTTCTGGTACTTCCGCTTTTACCCCGCCCTGGCAAGGCCACCCGCTTTTTATAGACATTGCCGCCCAAGTCGGCATCCACAAGCCCCCGTTCCATTCCGGCAATGGCCTTGAGCAGTGCGGTGTTGCTCAAAAGAGTTTTGCGTAACCAGCGGTTGAATGTGCGCGTTTTCAAAATACGTTTCATAGAAAATCCTTTCTGGCGTAAATATACTACTTAGTAGCATAGCAGTCAAGGAGCTGCCTTGATTACAAGAATCTTACACTCGGCGCTTCTTGTCGTATGTCGCGCGTTTCCTCTATCTTCCGCCAGTGCTCCATATACCGCTCATGCTTCGCCAAGGCCACGTCCCCGGCTACGCTGAAGGCATAGGCCGCAGTTCGTTCCGCATAGCGTTGCCAATCGCGGCCTTCGTTTTTTTCTCTGATGGTAGGGGCGCACTGGCGCAGGGCTTCAGTCACGACCTGCTGACTATGGCCCGTAGCCCGCAGGCGCAAGGCGATCATGGCATCAACACGCGAAAAATCTTCCACAGTGAGATACTGGCGGATATTTTCATAGTGCACATAATAGGCCGTTACGGTATCAGTGCTATGTGTAGACGTGGGGACAATGCGCGGATGCTGCCGCCTGCGGGCTGCCATCGCTGCATATTCACGCTCAATCTGTCTGGCCAACTCTTGAGCTTTTGAGCATTCGCATTTCTCGGCCTTGAGCAGTCTAACCCTGGGGAAGGAGCCATCTTCGCGCCGGTGTTTGGGCTTGAAGTTGCCGAAGCCTGGCGCTCTGTGCGGGTGGATACAGCCGGACAGTTTTTTGTCACCGTACAGACGGTTGAGCCGCTCGGTAATTCGGTTGCCCACATCTTTATTGTGGGGACTTTGCAATTTCGGAATGGTGAGCACACATTGATAATTTTGGGGTGAGCTTTCCAGCACTACCGCAGGCCGGAAGCCATCCGCATAGAATTTTTCCAAGCTCTCCCGCGTCATGTCGTCTATGAGGATATGATGCCGATTTTCTGAAAGAGGCGTGTAGTAAATGTTCTCACTACGCTGCTGAAGCCGAAGCATGGCGGGCAGGTGCATGATCAGCTCTTCCAGCGAAAAACCTCTGCTCGCGCCGTCTTTTTTATCCAGAATGAAAGTTTTTTTATCGTCGTCCGGCTCCATGCGAATGCAGGTTACACGCACGTGATCCGCGTTTATGGCGGCAATATACTGCCGGAACAACGCCTCTTCTGTTGTCGAGGCTGACTTGTCCGGCTGCTGTACAGGTGACTCTGAGCGTAAATTTTCGATGTGCAAGCGATGTCTCCAGCGGTCAGCCTGTGCATGCAGACCGCGTCCTCGCAGCCAGCTCTCAAAGCGCGTTTTACCTTTTGGGGGATGCTGTCTGCGTCCCACTTGCAGCTCTGCATGCTGCCGCACATACTGCCGGAGCTGGCCCAGCTCGTCACGCTGGTGCATTTTTAGTCGATGCTGTTCGGCGTTGAGCACGGATAATCCGCGCCTTCCCAGTCCACTCAAGATAAGCTTTCGCTCGGCGCTCTGGCGGGCTTTGAGGGCGTCAATTTGGCGCTGTTTATTGATTGCTGGCTGTTCCGAAATATGTTCCGAACAGGCAGTCTGATACGCCTGCCATTCTTCCAAGTTGACCACACTCACAGGTTCCGGCTGTATTTTTTCACAAGGTGGCGCGGCTTCGGCAGGTACAAAATCCCCCAGTTTTTTGCACAATTTTTTCATGCTGAAATTCCGATCCACTGACGATGCCTTGACCGCAATGTCTCCCACAAAAATGATAGCGCCTGAACCTTTCTGCTCAAAACGCAACCCTTTTTCAGTCAATTTTTGATGCAATTCTGTCCATGACAAGGCATTTTTGATGATGGCATACCCTCGCTCCTGGGCAATACGCTGTGCGGATTTTTCGCCGCTGGCCTGTTCCACAGCCAAGGCTTCCTGTCGGGGCTGAACGCGCTTTGGCCTCCGGTTGCGGGCCAATTCACCATTTTCCAGCACGGTATAACGGGGATTTTGTTCGCTGGCCCATCCTTGCTTTTGTTCCACCACTGCCACAATTTTGTGCGCTTCTTCGATGTCAAAGCCCTTGTGAGGCTGTGCCACTTTCAATGTCAGCGGGTGCATTCGGTTGACGGCAATATGGACATGATAATTTTCCGTGTTGCAGTGCAGACCATACACGGTCTGGTGCTCGTTCAGCCCCATGCGCTCCAGAAATACGTCCACCAGCTCATCCACCTGGGCGCGTGTTGGCTGCTCGTTTTCCTGCCATGAAAATATCCAATGGCTCACCGGCATGTTGCTGTGGATGCTCTCCTCAGCAAGCGCGATCATTTCCACTTTTTGCCCAGTGTGTGTGGCGGTAAAGAAATTCCGGCTTCCGGCATGGGCGATTTTTTCCTGCGGGTTTGTGTTGTGCGGATAGCGGATGTAGTCCACCAAATCGCCAATTTGCCAGACCTTGGGCTTGTCTGTATTGGCGTACTTTACCTTCTTCACAATCACGACTTTTCGCTCCCCAATCTTTCGATGGCGCGGCTCAAAATTCGCAAGGTTTCCTCCTGTTGCTCAAGGAATTCACGCCTGGCCCCGGCTTCGCGTAGCGTCTCAAAATGATGTTTGAGCAGGCCCCCAATACGGCGCAATTCACGGATTGTGTTCATGTCCGTTTGTGCCACCACGGGCCTGCCGCCGAAGCCGCGCCGCCTGAGACATTCGGAAACAGAAAGCCCGGCCACGCTGGCTTGTTCCTCAATTTGTTTTGCCTCGCCTTCCGACACCCAGAGGGTGTACCGTTTGTGGAATTTCCGCTCCAGCTTTGCCATGCCTTTTCCCCTTTCTTTTGTTTAAAGCGCGTGAGAAGCCTGCGCCGAATGCGCTGCCTTTAGGAGTCCAGAGGGCGCGAGCCCTTTGGCAGGATAGTAGTTGGCGTCAGACAACTACCATCCTGCCACGAAGAACCCGTGACGGGGAGTGGTGTATTGATAGGGATTGAATATTTGTGTTATGCTGCCGGGAAATTCCAAGAATGGAGGCAACACCAATGGCAGTGAAGACAAAAATTCCAATGGAAAAGATTATGGCGGTCAAAAAAAAGCTCCAGAAGCTCCCCAAAAAAGATACGGGCAAAACCCGTGAGGAGGCTCTGGAGATACTGGCTGGAGATTTTCAGGAGGCTTTGAAAAAGGGCTATTCGCTGAAAGAAATACGCGAAATTTTGGGCGAGGAAGGGGTTACGCTGGCGTTGGCAAAAACAATGCAACAATCGTAACTATGGATAGAATTTATGTCATCACAAGTGGGAGTAATAAATAGTTTATTTTGAATTTTTTTGTGGATTTTTTGGACACCGCGCGCGCATATGTTTTTGTAAGTTTTTCTGCAATACATTCGCAGCGCACCAAGGGCATTTCACTAAAACTGGTGAATTTTGTAATTCCGTCAAACTTGTACCTTGTGTGTTGATGATAGAAGGAGAATGTGAAGAATTCGATGGCTCTGTAGTTTTGCTTTGTGGTTTTTTTGGGCAACGCGAAAGATGCTTTTTCTTGTTTTTAAGGGATAGTAGTGCATTACACCAAGGGCAAGAATTTAAAGTATTCCTATTATGATTTACAGGAGCAAGAGTTTGTGAACGCCGAATAGGGGGGTATTTAAAGGTATACATTTCTGAAAGCTTAAGCTTACTTCCCAATACTAATACAAATCCATTAATTGAGATGGCTTGAACACCGAAGATAATTTTGTCTTCTGTCCCGGCGGAATAATAATCATACTCATCTCCACTGTGATTTGAAACAGAGCATCTTAAAGCACTGGCAATGCTTGAATGTAATTCTGCCCAATCTGTGGAAAGAATTTCTCCATTCCGTTTGGATAGCCATGCTCTAATTCGATTGCAGCTACGTAAAACCGCAGTAGAAATAAGAAAAGAATTAGCACCAAAATCAAGACGCCATGAACCATTTTGACCTTGAATATTTTTGGCATGTCCACGTGCCCGGACAGGCCCAGAAGGATGACCTTCCCACCATGCACAGCCTTCAATAATCTCTTGCGCGAGGGTAAGCGATATTTTTCCACTATCAGTTACAAGAGAGCTAAGCCGGAGAAGAATTTCATCCTTCCACTGTTTCGTTGCAATCATCGTTTTTCTCCATACATAAGGTTCAGGAGCGTAGCTGCAATTTCACTAAATTATTTCGCAATAATTACCATAGTTTGAACTCTTTTCGGATAGTTGCCATTATACTGCCAAAGGTGACGTCTATATGCCCGCGTTCATAGTCAAGGCGGATAAGCCCAGAAATATTCGACGGCACCTCAACATCTTTTTCCACCAATATTATTGTTCTTTTATTACCAAACTTTTCTTGAAATTTGCCCAGCTCATGAATGACATTCTGCCTTGCTCGGAAGGTGCCAGCATCTGTTTTGTCTTCCCCAGAAAGAACGAGTATCGCCATGTTCGAATCAGCTCCAAGAGAAGCAATTATTTGTGGGATTGTTTCACTAGTGTGTGGCTCCATCTCAAAAGCGTCTACAGAAAAACCAAGTTGATCATGTAAATAATCCTTCACCTCACGCCATGCAGAATCACGGCCATGACCGATCACAATGGAAGGGCGGATATTGGGTTCATCCCGGCCCTGATGTGAATACCGATGATCTATTTCCGTCCCGGTTGCGTCATATAACGTAACCTTGAGGTGAGGCACAGAGCAGATGTGTTTTGGGCTTCCTGTAAAAATTACCCAGTGAGCTATTGGACATTTGGGGTCTTCGCCCGGCTTGCGAAATCTGTAATTTCCTGTCCCACTGGCAAGAAATAATTTCTCTCGTGGATCAAATGAGCCTGTACGTGGAAAATCAAAAACGTATGAATGCAACTCGCGCCCAGAAGGTATCTCTGTCCATACAACCTTCCATCCAGAAAGGTGGATGCTTTTTTCAGAAGAATTAGTAAGGGCAATAAACTCTTGATACCTGAAATCAGGATGACCAACACATATTGTTTCAATAGCCACGACTCTGCTCATAAAATTCCCTCAAGAGCTTGGTATTATTGTGTCACAACTTCCATCAGCTTTCCATAGCTATTCACAACAGAATACTGCACATGCTCAGGATTGATTTTGCGGTTCACTTCCGCAAAAAACTTTTGCGCACATTCAATTTTTTTCTCTTCAATTTTTCGTAGTTCCATGCTGGACATAGAGCCTTTGGTTTCTGCCACGAAGTAGATATGTTTGACAGAACCCTCTTTGAAGGAAATGGCCCAGTCGGGGTTATAATCACCCATGGGAGTGGGAATCAGGAAGCCCCTGGGAAGTTTTGCATACACAACCACTTCGGAGCTGGAATCCAACTCTTGAACAAATTCGCGTTCCACTTTTGAGTCTGTAACAACGTAATCATATATATGATGCTTCAGCTTCTCTCCTGCTTTGCTGAAATCCTGCTTGCTCTGGGCTGCGGTAAAAATATCAATGTCATGAGTCTCGGCAGTACTGTCGTAACTCAAGCGTTCAATAATCATTGTCGCTTTTTGCTCATTGATGAGACGCGATGTTTCCGCAATGAAATGCTCTGGGTTTTGCTTGAATTGCGCAAAAACGTCTGCACGAATGCCGCATAAAATAGCCGTAATGGTTTTTCTCGTCAGGTGAGTATTTTCAGAAATCTTTCCGGTCAAGTCATAGGGAACAGCAGAATGAACGGACGCAGTATGGGGTTCCGTTGTTGTGTTGATCAGTGTGAAACCGTCACCGCTTTTAAGCTGTGTTTCGGTAAGACGGTCATCTTGCAAGCCGCTTTGAATAGTATATTGCAGCGGCGTTACCCGAAGCTCTTTATCCAAGGCGTGGATACTGTTTTGGGCAAGCTCTGCGGAATCAAAGTCTACCTTGTAAATGGCTTTTTTATTGATGCGGCTCCAGAGCGCCTTGAATTCCTTTTTGTCAAAATTGGCATTCAGGGGGTTGGTTTTGGTTTTACGGCCATCGTCTGGTGCCGGTATTTGAGCTGCGCTGAAAACGCTGTTTATGAGGGCAAAAATTTGTTCTCCGTAGGGAGCAAGTTCTGCCGAAAGGGGAGCCAGCGTGCCCGCCGCCCTTGCCTCGTGGTAGGGAGCGGTAACGTGATCTACGTCATCGGTGTAGTCATTTTTGAGCAAATATTTGTAAATCTGCTTGGCCATCATCGGGGTAATTTTCACGGGGCCGCTCTCTGTGGTAATGACCTTGCCTGTGAAGTAGGCTTCATCCGCTTTACGCGGTCTTTCGGAGAGCGACTCGCTGATTTCCTGCTGCAAGTTGCTCACAAAGTCTTTGTAGCTTTCGCTGGCAACGACAGTCAGCACGTTTACGTCATGCACGGTTGCCGGATTATCCATGCGCTCACCATTCAGGTTGACGCTGATACGCAACCCCCGGCCCACTTCCTGGCGGCGTGAAATAGTGTTGTCGCTGTGCTTGAGCATGCACATGACAAATACGTTGGGGTTATCCCAGCCTTCGCGTAAAGCGGAGTGAGAAAAGATGAAGCGGACTTCCTTCTTTTTACGGCTTTCGGCGTCGTCACCGACGGTGGGAAAAGACAGGAGAGATTCTTTGTCTTTCAGAATTAAGTCATATGCGTCCACGTCATCAGAAAGTCCGGCGTCTTCTCCGCGCTTGGCAACACTGGGGTCAACGAGCCTTCGCGTTTTTTTATCTATGGAGAAATAACCGTTGTGGGTGCGGGCAACAGGAATGGCCCGCAAAAAATTACCGTAGGCTTCAAAGCCTTGCCCAAGCTCATTCAGGCATTCCGCCTTGAGGCTTTCGTATTCTTCCTCAAATATTCTCGCGTATTCCCCCTTTTCGTCGGGCTGGCCATAGTCACGGTATTTGGCCACCTCGTCGATGAAAAAGAGCGAGAGAACCTTCACGCCTTGGGCAAAAAGGGCCTGTTCTTTTTCCAGATGGGCCTTGATCGCCTCCCTGATCTGGATGCGCCGCATGGTCATTTCGGTAACGTCGCCGGTGGCATCGCCCGCGCTCAAAATCTGGCCGTTTGTGAACTCCACCGTGTCTGTGGTGGCGTCAATCTGGGCAATCACAAAGCCACGATACTGCTCAAGCTCGTTTGATTCAACGAACAGGTCTTTGCCGCGCTCCAGCCGCTTGAGCATGCGCTTGATGCCGTTCCCTTGGCGCACTTCCATCTCAATACGCGCAATAGGAGCTTTTTGGGAAATTTCAATGGACTCCAGGTACAGATAGGCATTGGTGCCAGCCAGCCCTTTGACGGCGATACCGCGCACGGCAATCTTTTTCACCAACTTCAAGTTGTAGGCGTCCAGTGCGTCCAGGCGGTGAACTTTGTTGTGTGTGGTGCGGTGGGTGGCGGAATAACGCAGAATCATCAGAGGCTTGAACTTGGCCAAGGCCTCCAGCGTTTTTTTGCCTTCCATTTTTTGCGGCTCATCCAAAATCAAAATGGGGCGGTTACTGCTGATGACATCAATGGGCTTGCGCGACTGAAAATCGTCCAACTCGTCGTAAATGCGGCGATTATCCTTTCCAGTAGCGTTAAAAGCCTGAATGTTGATGATCATGACATTGATGCCAGCATCAGAAGAAAAACTCTCAAGATGCTGCAGTTGCCGCGAGTTGTAAGCAAAAAAGCGTATTTTCTTACCGTAACTTTCGGTAAAATGCTCGGCAGTAATGGCAAGAGATTTCAGCACACCTTCACGGATGGCAATGCTTGGAACAACAATAATAAATTTGCTCCAGCCATAGAGCTTGTGCATTTCGAAAATGGTCTTGATGTAGCAATACGTCTTGCCCGTGCCAGTTTCCATTTCAATATCAAGATTGAGCCTGCACCCGGCGCTGGGCACCAATCCCGTGGATAGCGGCAGATTCTGGCGGCGTTGTACCGCCTGAATATTGGCCAGCACCTGCCCATCAGTCAGTTGGCAATCGGTATTCTTAAAGCCCTGTGTTTCGTGCAAGCGATTCACATACTCACTGTCGCCTAGCTTTTTCCGGCCCGGATCAACGCGGTACGCCATGCCAGAGCTGCGCACCTGCCCGGCAAAGCAGTCGATCACGGATTCCACGGCTGCGGTCTGGTAGGGTTGAATCGTAAATTTCAGTTTCATGATTTACTCGTGTCCCGATTTGGAATATTCCGCTGAACTCGCTGTTCAGCTTCGACAAAATGCTGCTCTACAGCTGTGGGTAACTGCCCTCTGGCGGTACAAAATTTGTCGTATTCGACGCGAGCTTTGTGCATAGCAGCTTCGTGGCTGATTTGCCCGGCATGTGCCAAGACTTCGCGTCCGGTCATGGTCAGGAATTGGTGCAGGCGCTCCATCCAGTCGCGCATGGTCATGGGAATGCGGTTCAAAGCCTGTATTTCCGCCACTTCAAGATAGGCAGTGACAATGCGATTGAGAATGTTCAGTTCTTCTTCTGTCAGGTAGTTCTTGGCAATTTCCACATCACGCAGAAGCAACGTGTTGCCCGGATAGTTGGTGATCCCCATATTGGGTTTTGTGGCATCCACCCTGGCGTAGATGAGCTCGGCAGCGGTGTGCCCGTGCGCGGCCCAGTGCATTTTATTCTGCACTTGTTTGAAGAAAAGCACGGATTCAGGCGCTTGTGGGTTATAGTCCACACTTGTCGCATAAATATCTAAAATTTTTCGCCAAAATATTTTTTCTGAACTTCGTATATCCCGAATGCGGGCAAGGAGCTCTTCAAAATAGCGATTGTTGCCAGCTTCTTTCAAACGCGAATCATCCATCGTGAACCCCTTGACGATGTATTCTTTCAAACGCTCCGTGGCCCATATCCGAAACTGGGTCCCCCGCAGGCTATTTACGCGGTATCCTACTGAAATAATAGCGTCAAGGTTAAAGTATTCCACTTGGTAGGTTTTGCCGTCAGCCGCAGTTGTTGCAAAAACTGCAACAACTGAATCGCGCTGCAATTCCCCGCTGGAAAAAATATTCTTGAGGTGGCGGGAAATGCCCGACTTATCAACCTGAAGCAGGTCTGCCAGTTGATTGAGAGAAAGCCATACGCTTTCATTGTACAGCCGCACTTCAAGTTGAGGGCCTTGGCCATCGGTCTGAAAAAGAAGTAACTCTCCCATATTCTCGCTGGGAATCATAGGCACGCTGTTCTTCATATGGCCTTGACCTCCGTGCTTGGAGAAAGTTGCTTAAAAATTTGTGTAGCGTTGATTTTGACGGCATCGGAGGCAAAACCATTATCGCGGAACACGGCACGGAGGGGGGCGAAGTGCGTAAGCTCTTTAACCAGTTCTTCGGTAATGCCAGTATCAAAGCAGGCCACAAGGGCATTTTCATCTACAAAAAAAACTGTCTTACCCTGAATGCTTTCTTTGCGGATGGGCAGGGTCAAGTCTACCCCCCAATCCAGCAACACCTGAAAGAGCAAGTCTTCTGGGGTTCGGCCCACCTTGATGTTGTCCGTCATCATATCAAGCATAGACTGGCTCAGTGCGTCTGGCGTGTAATATACGTCCGCCATATTGGAGGAGTCCACCTTGAGAACACGGAAACCAATATCCAGCGGCGTTGTGCGCGTGGAGTCTTCCTCCAGCAAGGAGCCTTGCCCTCTCTGGCTGGCCTTCTGCTCTAACTCGGCCTTGATTTTCGCTCCTGCGCGGCGGATGCGTTCCTTGCCTATTTCGGCGATAGTTTTGTAGCCAGCCTTGTAGGCTTCTGATTTTTCAGCGCATAACTCTGGCAACTGCACCATGATGAATTGACGGTTGCCGCCGTCTTCGGCGTTGAGTTGCATGACGGCGTGGGCGGTGGTGGCAGAGCCGGAGAAGAAGTCAAGAACAATCTCGTTTGGCTGTGTTGCCAAAATTAAAACTCGTTTTAACAAGCGCGTTGGTTTTGGATTATTGAAATATCCTCCGATTTCAAGGTTCTTTAATTCATTATTTGCCTCATGATTATGCCCTACTTCGTCATATGGCCACAATGTAACTGGAGTTACTCCATTTTTAACATCACATAGAAAACTTTTTCGAGATGGTGTTTGCTTTCCATCTATTCCAAACCAAATTTCATTATTTTCTTCCATATATTTCATTGATTCGTCATTAAATCTTCTATATGTCCCAACAGGAGGTTTCCATGTAACACCATTTTTAAATGTATACTCTGATGTATTTGATCCACTTTTCGCATGTAAAGGTGTAGCCTTCCACACACCTTTCGGGTGATTATCAGGATTTAAGTATGCAGATATTTGTTCATTAGTCCTCGGAAGCATGTTTATCATAGATTCATTTTTATTTTTACTATAACAAAGAATGTGATCATGATTATCTGAAAAATATTTCGCATCATTTGATCTTGTATACTTTTTTTGCCAAACTAAATTTGCAATAAAATTTAATTCACCAAAAATTTGATCCAATAATTTTCTTAAATTACCAACTTCACCATCATCAATACTAATAAAAATAAGTCCATCATCCCTTAACAAATTTCGCGCAAGCTTCAGCCTCGGATACATCATACTCAACCAATCAGAATGAAAACGTCCGTTGCTTTCAGTATTGGCAACAAGCCGATTGCCTTCCTCATCTTTCTGATTGGAACGGCGCAAAAATTCGTCGGTACTTTCAGCAAAATCGTCTTCATAAATAAAATCATTGCCTGTGTTATACGGTGGGTCAATATAAATCATTTTAACCTTGCCCAAGTAAGTCTCTTGCAGTAGTTTCAGGGCATCAAGGTTATCACCCTCAATGTACAGATTCTTGGTCGTCTCAAAATCTACGCTCTCTTCACGGCACGGGCGCAGCGTTTTAGCAATGGGTGCATTGGCGGTCAGCAGAGCCTCGCGCTTGCCCGGCCAGTTGAGCTGATAACTCTCTTGCGGCCCCTCTACGATGGATTCGGACAATTCTTGCCGCAGCAAATCAAAATCCACCGCCAGAGATGTCTGGCCGTCCTTTCCCTTGGCCTCGGTCACACAATTGGGGAAGAGATCGCGGATGCGGGCCATGTTGTCTTGGGTGAGATTGGGGGTGTGGAGTTTAAGCTTTTGCATAGTAGCATTGGTCATAAGAAATATCCTCATTGCTTAGTCAAAGTGAGAAATTTTTCCACAAGTTTCATGTGAATATTTAAGAAGTTTATAAATATTATCATTTAATTTGACTTGTAAAACTTCAATTTTCCATTGGCTTGTATTATTTTTTTCATGATGACTAGTTATAGAATAAAGAGTATTATCAAGTATATAATTATTAATTTGTGTCTCATTTGTAATGACAAAATCTGATACAACAAATAAATAATTATTACTATCAAGACAATTATTTATATTTTTTGTTAAAAGGCATGGTTTATTATTGTTAGTATTAATTAATTTTTTAATTTGTTCTCTTTTTTCTAATGGTAGTCCATCTACAATTTTAAAAATATTTTCAATTGATTCTTTATAATTATATTCATTTATTT
>ERZ791922.335-NODE-335-length-33425-cov-3.095055_pt1 | contig 33425 bp, 25 predicted proteins | sample MGYA00510134_ERZ791922 | MGnify/ENA primary metagenome ERZ791922 (study PRJEB30046, sample SAMN00792101) | human gut metagenome | study: EMG produced TPA metagenomics assembly of the A metagenome-wide association study of gut microbiota in type 2...
CACACACGCTCTGGATACGTATTCGACACACCCTGCTTCGGTGTTTTCGTCCGATTTACTCAATCTCAGGCTCCCAGGCAAATCCAGATTTATATCCAGCTATTCTACTTTTACGCGGCTGTTGAACTTATCCAGCGCCAGCGCGCAGATGATACCGACCACGATGCAGATCACATTGACAATCGCAGAACCTGCTGTCATAAAACTTTTCACAGGAATGATCATGACAGTAGCTGCGATAACGATGCCTACGATGCCGTGGAAAGCGATGGAATAGTAATTGTCAAACAATGCGTTGATTGCCTTGGCAAGCAGAATGACTGTCACCAGGGCTCCGATCCCGCCCGGGATCAGCACTCCCATGTCAAAATGACCAATACCGTCTACAAAAGGAGTGTAAAGACCAAGAGGCATCAGCAGAGTGGAAAAGCTCATGCCAGGAGCGATCACACTCAGGGCAAGGCAGAACCCGCAGAACAGATACCAGAAGAAGTTGGGCGCGATCTCGATGGATGTCATCTGAAGGCCGATGAGCAGCGCGAAAATGACGCACATGCATACCACGAGAGAGACCCATGAACCTTTTGTCCTTCCCTGCTCCCCTGCTTCACGGAACAGCGAAGGCAGCATGCCTCCGATCAGCCCGATAAAGAGGCAGACAGACGGATCCGGGTATTTATTCAGGAAAAAGGCAAGGATATTTGCAACGCCCAGGAAACCGATGATGCCGCCGATGAATACGGGGATCAGCTTCGGCACGTGTGTCCGGAAATTTTTAAAAGGGTTGGATAAAAGTTCCATGATTGGCTTATAGATGCCGAAGATAACGCTCAGCACGCCTCCTGATATGCCGGGGAGGACCGCTCCGAGTCCGATCAGTGCTCCCTGTATGACACGGAACAGAAACTGCAGTGGATTAAAATTGCTGCTTTGCTTTTTGTTCATATGTTCGTAAATCCTTTCTTTTATTCATATACTTATTTTACAGACCATAGTATTTATACTATTTTTCTGTAGTTTTTGCAAGAGGGATACATTTTCTGTACACATCCGGATGAGCCCCGTCTGTTTTGGAGCGTTGACATCATACCGTGAAATCCGTATAATGAGAGTCAGAAAAAAGGAAGGAAACAGCTTATGATCTACGAGAATAATGAAGAAAAAAGGAGTACTCTCTGGCGGACGGTCCTGACCGTCTCCTCAGTGGTCATTGTCATTATATTGATCTTTTTTATCGTAAAACTCTTTACGGGCAATCCTCTGGAAGGAAGCTGGGTCAGCGAGGACAGCGGCGCTGTGCTTGTCATCGGAGATGACGGGGAAGTGACTCTTACCGGAGATGCGGAAGACGAAGAGAATACGTCTATGTCCTATACAGTGGATACAAAAAACAAAATCTTTACTGTATACACGGATTCTGCTTATGCAGAAGGGGTCCTGTCGGGTTCATATGATTATAATATCGAGAAGGATACGCTGACTCTGACGGAGCGTGAGTACGGGGATCAGATGGTATTTACAAGAGAGTAGATAAGATAAAAAGAGGAGTTCCGTTTGGCGGGACTCTTCTGTTATACTAAAGGAGTTCTGTAATACTGAAGGAGGAGAAATGATGTACAGGAATCAAACGAAGGAGATTTCTATCGGAGGTGTGAAGATCGGCGGAGATAACCCGGTGGCGATCCAGTCTATGACAAACACCAGGACAGAAGATGTTGAAGCGACTGTGGATCAGATATTAAAGCTGGAAGCTGCAGGATGCGAGATTATCCGCTGTGCTGTTCCTACGATAGAAGCGGCAGAGGCTCTTCGCAGGATCAAGAGCCGGATCCATATCCCGCTCGTTGCGGATATCCATTTTGATTACCGACTTGCCATAGCAGCGATTGAAAACGGGGCGGACAAGATCCGTATCAATCCCGGAAATATCGGCTCGGAAGAGAAGGTGAAAGCTGTTGTTGACAAGGCGAAAGAATATGATGTGCCAATTCGCATAGGAGTGAACAGCGGCTCTCTGGAAAAGCACCTGTTGGAGAAATACGGCGGCGTCACCGCGGAAGGTATTGTGGAAAGCGCGCTGGACAAGGTGCGCATGATCGAAAAGATGGGCTATGACAATCTGGTCGTTAGTATCAAATCTTCAGATGTGATGATGTGCGTGAAAGCCCACGAGCTGATCGCAAGAGAATGCCCCTATCCTCTCCATGTAGGTATCACCGAGTCCGGCACAGTGTATTCCGGCAATGTGAAATCATCTGTCGGCCTCGGAATCATTCTGTATGAAGGAATCGGCAACACCATCCGTGTCTCCCTGACCGGGGATCCTGCGGAAGAGATCCGTACCGCAAAACTTATCCTCAGGACGCTGGGTCTGAGAAAAGGAGGCATTGAGGTCGTTTCCTGCCCTACATGCGGGAGAACGAAGATTGATCTGATCAGCCTTGCAAATGAGGTAGAGAAAATGGTGGAAGATATTCCGCTTGATAACATTAAGGTCGCTGTCATGGGGTGTGTGGTGAATGGTCCTGGAGAGGCAAAAGAAGCAGATATCGGCATTGCAGGCGGTATCGGCGAGGGATTGCTCATTAAAAAGGGAGAGATCATAAAGAAGCTGAAAGAAGAAGAGCTTCTTGAAACATTGAGGCAGGAGCTTCTGAACTGGGAGAGATAAGGTTGGAGCAGGTTAAGAACGATAAAGTATTTTTTCATGTATTCCCTACACTGAAGGCTGAGGAGGATATACAGATCCTCTTTGCGGATGTAGAGGTTAAGAAAATCACGACGAATTCACGCCGTGATTTTCTTCGCGTACATATTTTCAGCCGGCACCTGATCCAGAAAAAGCAGATCCGGCAGATGGAACAGAGAATTAAAGAGCAGCTTTTTGCGAAAACGCCGGTGAATATTCAGATTCTGGAGGAATATGCGCTGTCGGGGCAATATACTCCGGAAGCGCTGCTGGACGAATACAGGGAGAGTATCATTTTGGAGCTCAGGGAAAGCAGCATGCTTGCAGCCAATATGTTTGCACAGGCAGAGATCCATTATGAGGAAGGCAGTGTGGTCTGCCTTGAACTCCTTGATACGATCGTATCAGAAGGACGCAGGGAGGAAATCCTGAATTACCTGGAAAAGATGTTTGCGGAACGTTTTCATATGAAAGCTGACATCCGTATCTCCTGCCGCAAGCCGTCAGGGACAGGAAGCCGGGAATATGACGAGCAGAGGATCCAGCAGGAGATCAATGCCATTTTTGAGCGGAGGGCAAGACAGCGAGGGGAGACGCCGGAAACGGAAAAGGGCAAAACGGTAAAAGACGCGGAATTGCAGTCAGGCGCCGGAGAGAAGGGCGCGGCAGGCTCCGCTTCCGGACACAGCAGCGGAACAGGCGCGGGGAAAGGTCAGGCGCGCGGCGGTACCTCAGAAAAAGGGAAAAAAGGTTTTGCCAAGGGTGGATTTAAGAAAAAGGATTTCTATCGTCCGGTTAAGACGGGAGATGATCCGAACCTGATCTATGGAAGGAATTTTGACGATGAGCCCATTACCCTGGACCAGGTGGTCACAGAAATGGGAGAGATCACTTTCCACGGAAAGATCATCAGTTTTGAGACAAGAGAGATCCGCAATGAAAAGACGATCATCATTTTTTCAGTCACGGATTTTACGGATACGATCACTGTGAAAATGTTTGCCCGTAATGACCAGCTCCCGGAAATACTGGGAGAGCTGAAGAAAGGAGCTTTCGTCAAGGTAAAAGGCGTGACTACCATCGATAAGTTTGACGGGGAATTAACTATCGGTTCAGTCGCCGGGATAAAAAAGATCGGGGACTTTACGGTATCAAGGAAGGACTTAAGCCCGCTGAAAAGAGTAGAGCTTCACTGCCATACTAAAATGAGCGATATGGATGGCGTATCTGAAGTGAAAAACATTGTAAAACGCGCCCATGACTGGGGACATCCCGCCATCGCGATCACAGACCATGGGGTAGCGCAGGCTTTCCCCGATGCAAATCATTATATAGAGACATTAGACAAGGACGATCCTTTTAAGATCATTTACGGAGTGGAAGGCTATGTGGTGGATGATCTGACAGAGATCGCAGTCAATGCGGGGGATCAGTCGCTGGACGATACATACATCGTGTTTGATATTGAGACTACGGGCTTCAGCTCGATCCGTGATAAGATCATCGAGATCGGGGCGGTCAAGGTGTCGGGCGGGGAGATCACAGACAGGTTCAGTGCTTTTGTGAATCCGGAACGCCCGATTCCCTTTGAGATCACCAACCTGACCGGCATCACGGATGAGATGGTCATGGATTCGCCTAATATCGAGACTGTACTCCCGCAGTTCCTTGAATTTGCGGGGGACGGCGTGCTGGTAGCGCACAATGCCGGATTTGACGTGGGGTTTATCGAACAGAACTGCCGGAATCTCGGACTGAATGACAGGTTTGTCTATGCGGACACCGTGGCGCTTGCGAGGGTGCTTCTGCCGACCTTGTCTAAATATAAACTGAATATCGTGGCAAAGGCTCTGAATATCTCACTTGAAAACCATCATCGGGCTGTGGACGACGCCGGGGCGACGGCGGAGATATTTGTTAAATTTGTGGAAATGCTGAAAAAAGACCACATTACGACCTTAAAAGAAGTGAACCGCTATGGCGACCGCAATGTCAATGCAATCCGCAAGATGCCCACCCATCATATTATCATCCTCGCGAAGAATGATATAGGAAGATATAATCTGTACCAGCTTATTACAGAGTCTCATCTGACCTATTATGCAAGGCGCCCCAGGATTCCGAAGAGCCTGCTCAATGAGCACAGGGAAGGCCTTCTGATCGGAAGCGCCTGCGAAACCGGCGAGCTGTATCAGGCGGTGCTGGAGAAGCGTTCTTCCGAACAGATAGCAAGACTGGCTGATTTTTACGACTATTATGAGATCCAACCCCTGGGGAATAACCGGTTCATGATCGAGAGCGACCGTACGCCGGATGTGACTTCAGACGAGGATCTGCGAAATATCAACAGAGAGATTGTGGAGCTGGGAGAAAAATTCGGGAAGCCGGTCGTGGCGACTTGTGACGTGCATTTCCTTGATCCGGAGGATGAGATTTACCGCCGTATCATCATGGCCGGAAAAGGCTTTGATGATGCGGACACGCAGCCGCCGCTTTTCCTGCGTACGACGGAAGAAATGCTGGATGAGTTCTCTTACCTGGGCGCGGCCAAGGCACGTGAGATCGTGATCGATAACCCGGTGAAGATTGCCCGGATGGTAGAAAAAATCTCTCCGGTCAATCCCAATAAATGCCCTCCGGTCATTGAAAATTCAGATCAGGAACTGAGAAATATCTGTTACCGAAAGGCACACGAAATGTACGGAGAAAATCTTCCGGTACAGGTATCATCACGCCTGGAAAAGGAATTGAATTCTATCATATCCAACGGGTATGCGGTCATGTATATCATTGCACAGAAGCTTGTGTGGAAATCCAATGCGGACGGATATCTGGTGGGATCGAGGGGATCTGTCGGCTCCTCCTTTGTGGCTACCATGGCGGGGATCACGGAAGTAAATCCATTGAGTCCGCATTATTACTGCAGTAAGTGCCATTACAGTGATTTTGAATCTGATGAGGTAAGAGCGTTCGCCGGAGGCTGCGGCTTCGATATGCCGGATAAGGACTGTCCTGTGTGCGGGGAACCTCTTGTAAAAGCGGGATTCGATATCCCCTTTGAGACTTTCCTCGGATTCAAGGGTGATAAAGAGCCGGATATCGACCTGAATTTCTCCGGTGATTATCAGGCGAAAGCCCATAAATATACAGAGGTGCTGTTTGGAGAGGGTCATACATTTAAGGCAGGGACGATCGGTACGCTTGCGGATAAGACGGCATATGGCTTTGTGAAGAATTATTACGAGGATCATGAACAGAGAAAGCGAAAGTGTGAGATCGAGCGTATCACAGAAGGGTGCACGGGTATCCGGCGCAGTACAGGACAGCATCCGGGAGGTATTGTCGTACTTCCCCACGGGCATGACATCAATGAGTTCACGCCTGTCCAGCACCCGGCAAACGATATGGAGTGCGGGATCATTACAACTCATTTTGATTATCACTCCATTGACCATAACCTCCTGAAACTGGATATCCTCGGACACGATGATCCGACCATGATCCGTACTCTGGAGGACTATATTACATCTGACGCCATGGACAATGAATATAATGCTGACAATCCGTTTATTGCCACAGAGATCCCCCTGGATGACGAGAAGGTGATCGAGCTGTTCCACGGGACAGAAGTGCTGGGGATCAAGCCGGAGGACATCGACGGCTGTAAACTGGGATGTCTCGGAATTCCTGAGTTCGGTACGGATTTTGTTATCCAGATGGTGGAAGACACGAAGCCCCAGACTCTGTCAGACCTGATCCGTATTTCCGGTCTGTCCCATGGGACGAATGTATGGCTGGGAAATGCGCAGGAGCTGGTAAAAACAGGAAAGGCGACTATTTCTACCGCGATCTGTACCCGAGACGATATTATGATCTATCTGATCAACAAAGGCGTGGAGAGTGCGCTTGCCTTCACGATCATGGAGAGCGTGCGTAAAGGGAAAGGTCTGAAGCCGGAGTGGGAGGAAGCAATGAAAGAGCAGGATGTGCCTGACTGGTACATCTGGTCGTGTAAAAAGATCAGCTATATGTTCCCAAAGGCACATGCAGCGGCATACGTCATGATGGCCTATCGTATCGCCTACTGCAAGATCAATTATCCTCTGGCTTACTATGCGGCATACTTCAGTATCCGCGCGGATGCATTTTCATATGAGATTATGTGTCAGGGAAAGGAGAAGCTGAATTACTATATCCAGGATTACAAGAAGCGCAGCGACAGTCTGAGTAAAAAAGAGCAGGATGTCATGAAAGACATGAAGATCGTCCAGGAGATGTATGCAAGAGGATTTGAATTTACGCCCATCGATATTTACCGTGCGAAGGCAAAAATGTTCCAGATCGTTGACGGAAAGCTCATGCCGTCTCTGGCAAGTATCGAGGGAATGGGTGACAAGGCTGCTGAGGCGGTGGAGGAGGCTTCCAAGGACGGACCATATCTGTCGCTGGATGACTTCCGGCAGAGGACAAAGGTCAGTAAGACGGTTATAGACCTGATGGCAGACCTGGGTCTTTTCGGCAATCTGCCCCAGAGCAACCAGATCTCCCTGTTTGACCTGGTATGAGGCGGAGGGCACGGCCCGGGCGGTCAGGAAGCGCAAAGCATGCAGTCAGGAAGTGTAAATCATGCGTAGACGAAGCGGCGGAAGCTGTGCTATAATGGCAGAAATACGTTTTTGGAGCAGAAAATATTTAATGGAGGACAATCAGAATGTACGACTTTGAAGAAATCAGGAACACAGACCCGGAGATCGCAGACGCGATCAAAGCTGAGATGGAAAGACAGAATTCCCATATTGAGCTGATCGCGTCCGAGAACTGGGTAAGTAAAGCTGTAATGGCTGCTATGGGCAGCCCGCTCACCAACAAGTATGCAGAAGGGTATCCGGGCAAGAGATATTATGGCGGATGCCAGTGCGTGGACGTTGCCGAGAATCTGGCAAGAGAGCGTGCGAAAGAATTGTTTGGCTGTGAATATGCTAATGTACAGCCGCATTCCGGCGCGCAGGCCAACATGGCGGTCTTTTTCGCTATGCTTGAACCGGGTGATACCTTTATGGGTATGAATCTGGATCACGGCGGACACCTGACGCATGGATCGCCGGTAAATATGTCCGGTAAATATTTCAATGTCGTACCGTATGGCGTCAATGACGAAGGTGTGATCGATTATGACAATGTGCTGAAGATCGCAAAAGAGTGCAGACCGAAACTGATCGTGGCAGGGGCAAGTGCGTATGCGCGTACGATCGACTTCAAACGTTTCCGTGAGATCGCGGATGAAGTGGGGGCGTATCTGATGGTAGATATGGCGCATATCGCCGGACTCGTGGCAGCAGGACTCCACCCGAGCCCGATCCCGTATGCTCATGTCACAACGACTACAACGCATAAAACGCTGAGAGGACCGCGTGGCGGAATGATTCTTTCCAGCAATGAGATAAATGAAAAGTTCAACTTTAATAAAGCTGTATTCCCGGGCATTCAGGGCGGACCGCTCATGCATGTGATCGCGGCGAAAGCTGTCTGCTTCAAAGAAGCACTCCAGCCTGAATTCAAGGAGTATCAGGCTCAGGTGGTAAAGAATGCAAAAGCGCTCTGCGAAGGACTTAAGAAACGCGGGGTGAAGATCGTATCCGGAGATACAGACAATCACTTGATGCTGGTAGATCTGACAGAGAAAAATGTCAGCGGAAAAGAGCTTGAGAAGCGTCTTGACGACGCGCATATCACCTGCAATAAGAACACTATCCCGAACGATCCCCGTTCCCCGTTTGTCACAAGCGGCGTAAGACTTGGCACGCCCGCAGTAACGACAAGAGGGATGAAAGAGGACGACATGGATAAGATCGCTGAGATCATTGCGATGGTGATCGATGGAGAGGAAAACGTTGAGGCTGCCAGAAAGATGGCGGCAGAACTCACGGAGAAGTATCCTCTTTGCTAGAAAATCTGGATTCGTCGGGGAGCCTGGGGTTGAGTAAAGCGGACGAAAACACCGAAGCAATATATTGAAGACGTATTCAGAGCGTGTGTGCGGAGCCGATGCCAGCCATACCTCCGCACTGAATATGTCCTCGACACATTTGCTCAGCGGTTTTCGGACGTTTTTCCGCCTCCCGTCCCCGCACACAAATCCAGAATTTGTTCATTCTGCCGGATTGTTTTACCACGCCTTTTATGCTATTATTTTTTCACTGATACGGGAGGAATTCTATCTGACCGTCACTCATGCCGCAAGGCTTCTCATTTTCGGAAGATCCGTTTCAGGACATTTACCCGATGATGGACGTAACCCGCTGATTTTATGTTCGGGAAAGGGGGATAATTGGAAATGGTAAGAGCAGTTTAAGCAATGTTTGGGTGAAGTTTGGGGATAAATTGCTGAATTTTATAGAAAAGTCCGTTTTATTGTACATGTAAAACTGTATAATAAAAAAGTAAAAATCTTGTTGACATTTTACAAGAGCTATAATACTATAATACCAGATGCGAACAATTGTTCGATGCGAGAAAAGGAGAATTTAATTATGGCAGTGAATGAAGAAAAGAAAAAAGCGCTGGACGCGGCGATTGCGAAGCTTGAGAAAGATTTTGGAAAAGGAGCAGTTATGAAGCTTGGAGAGTCCGGAGCGCATGTGGCTGTGGAGACAGTGCCGACAGGGTGCTTAAGCCTTGATCTTGCCTTAGGACTGGGCGGAGTGCCGAAGGGGCGTGTGATCGAGATATACGGACCAGAGTCCAGTGGTAAGACCACTGTCGCGCTTCATATGATCGCTGAAGTGCAGAAAAGAGGCGGTATCGCGGGCTTTATTGACGCGGAGCATGCGATGGATCCGGTGTATGCGAAGAATATCGGCGTTGATATCGATGAGCTTTACATTTCCCAGCCGGACAGCGGTGACCAGGCGCTCGAGATCGCAGAGACAATGGTACGTTCCGGAGCAATTGATATTATTGTTATTGATTCCGTGGCAGCCCTTGTGCCGAAACAGGAAATCGAAGGAGATATGGGGGACAGCCATGTGGGGCTGCAGGCAAGGCTGATGTCCCAGGCACTCAGGAAGCTGACTCCTGTGATCAGCAAGTCCAACTGTGTCGTTATCTTTATCAACCAGCTTCGAGAGAAGGTCGGTGTAATGTTCGGCAATCCGGAGACAACGACAGGGGGCCGCGCGCTGAAGTTTTATGCTTCAGTCCGCATGGATGTAAGAAGGATCGAGACACTGAAGCAGAGCGGAGAGATGGTAGGAAACCGCACACGCATTAAAATCGTGAAGAATAAGATTGCCCCGCCGTTCAAGGAAGCAGAGTTTGATATTATGTTTGGAAAAGGAATTTCCAGGGCAGGCGATATTCTTGATCTTGCCACAGGTATTGATCTGATTAAAAAGAGCGGTGCGTGGTATGCATATGAGGGCGAGAAGATTGGGCAGGGCAGGGAGAATGCAAAGACCTATCTCGAGAATCATCCGGAATTGATGGAAGAGCTGGACCGGAAGGTGCGCGCGCATTATAATCTGTCAGGAGCTGACGGAGAAGGCGAAAAAGAGAATGCGGATAAGAAAGATGGGGGAAAGCCGGATGAAAAAAAGCAGGCAGCCCAGAAGAAAGCGGGGCAGGACAGTGATCTTGCTCTCAAAGGCGGAAAGGCAGAATGACAGTCACAAAGATCGAACCGCTGACAAAGATCAAATTTAAAGTATATCTGGACGGCAGCTTTGCGTTTGTCCTTTACAAAGGGGAGTTGTCCAGGTTCGGTATCACGGCAGGCGCTGAGATCCCCGAGGAGACAGTGGAAATGATCCGCGCGGAAGTGATCTTTAAGAGGGCGAGGCTCCGTGCCATGCATCTTCTGGAAGATATGGACCGCACGGAGGCAGGCCTGCGGGAAAAGCTGCGTCAGGGGCTTTATCCTGAGGACGCGGCAGAAGAGGCGGTCCGGTATGTGAAGTCTTTCGGATACCTGGATGACTCCAGATATGCAGAAAATTTTGTGCGGAGCAGACAGGGCGGCAAGAGCCGGAGAGAAATCCAGGCTCTTCTGCTCAGAAAGGGGATTTCCGCTGATAAGATTGAGGCAGCTTTTGAGGCATGCTACAGTGACGATGAAGGCGGAGAAGAGGAGGCCGTCCGGAAGATCCTGAAGAAAAAACGGTTTTCCACGGAGAACTCAGATGAGGCGCAGATGCAGAAAATATACGCCTATCTGGCACGGAAGGGGTTCCGCTATGACACCATCCGTCAAGTGATACAAAACTATAATGAGAATGCTTGACATTGTTGTGAAAACAGTATAAAATTTAACTGTTGTATTTAAGTAATATGTACAATGAAAATTAAATAAGGAGGTGCTCCTGTGCAATTAAGTTTAGGCTTATGTATAGTAATTGCCGTGGCCCTCGCGTTGATAGTTGGGATCATTTCCCACTTTGTTACGATTTCCAATCTTAAGAAAAATGCTCAGAGCAAGATCGGGAATGCGGAAGCAAAGGCGAGAGAGATCATCGACGATGCTGTGAAAACTGCTGAGACAACGAAGAAGGAAGCTCTTTTGGAAGTCAAGGAAGAGTCCATCAAGACAAAGAATGACCTTGAAAAAGAGACGAAGGAAAGAAGAGCTGAACTGCAGCGCTATGAGAAAAGAGTGCTTGCGAAAGAAGAAGCGGTTGACAAGCGCTCCGATGCCCTGGAACATAGGGAGTCAAAGCTTACAGCAAAGGAAGAACAACTTCGCCAGCGTGAAGCCAAGGTAGATGAGCTGAGTCAGAAACGTGTACAGGAACTGGAACGAATCTCAGGACTTACCTCCGAACAGGCAAAAGAATATCTGTTGAAAACTGTTGAAGAAGATGTTAAGCATGACACTGCGAAGATGGTCAGGGAGCTGGAAGCTCAGGCAAAAGAGGAAGCTGACAAGAAGGCGAAAGAGTATGTAGTCAACGCTATCCAGAGATGTGCCGCGGATCATGTCGCAGAGACGACTATCTCCGTCGTACAGCTCCCGAGCGATGAGATGAAAGGCCGCATCATAGGGCGAGAGGGACGAAATATCCGGACGTTGGAGACGCTTACAGGTGTAGAGCTGATTATTGACGATACGCCGGAAGCTGTCGTTTTATCCGGGTTTGACCCGATTCGCCGTGAAGTGGCAAGGATCGCTCTTGAAAGGCTGATTGTGGATGGGCGTATCCATCCGGCGAGAATTGAGGAAATGGTAGAGAAGGCGCAGAAAGAAGTCGATACCATGATCAGGGAGGAAGGAGAGGCGGCTGCACTTGAAGTGGGCGTGCCTGGTATCCATCCGGAGCTGATCAGGCTTCTCGGGCGCATGAAGTTCAGGACGAGTTACGGGCAGAATGCCCTGAAGCATTCCATTGAGGTCGCGCAGCTCGCCGGGCTTCTGGCAGGAGAGATCGGTATTGACGTGAGAATGGCAAAACGCGCCGGACTTTTGCATGATATAGGCAAATCGATCGACCACGATGTAGAAGGGTCACATATCCAGATAGGTGTGGATCTCTGTAGAAAATATAAGGAGTCCGCAACTGTTATTAATGCTGTGGAAGCACATCATGGGGATGTGGAGCCGCAGACTTTGATCGCGTGCGTGGTACAGGCTGCTGACACGATTTCAGCGGCGCGGCCGGGCGCAAGACGCGAGACCATCGAAACATACACAAACAGATTGAAACAGTTAGAAGAGATTACCAACCAGTTTAAAGGTGTGGACAAATCTTTTGCCATCCAGGCAGGAAGAGAGATTCGTGTTATGGTAGTTCCAGAGCAGGTATCTGATGATGATATGGTGCTTCTGGCCAGGGATATTGCAAAGCAGATCGAATTCGAGCTTGAGTATCCTGGGCAGATCAAAGTAAATGTAATCCGTGAGTCGCGGGCGACAGATTACGCGAAATAGCAATGAATCATAACAACAGATGAAAGATCAGCCCTTGTCGCAAGACGGGGGCTTTCTTTTTTACATGATGAAAGAGAAGAAAAGGAGAAGAGGAGCATGAGCGAGCAGATCAAACGTCTGAAAAGGGAACTGAAGTTTAAGGGGAAGATCATTGATTTTTATCAGGATACAATGGAGATCAATGGGGACCACACAGTGATCTGGGATTTTATCAAGCACAAAGGGGCTGCTGCGGTTGTTCCTGTCACTTCGGACGGCAGGATCCTGATGGTGAGACAGTATCGCAATGCACTGGATCGGTACACCCTGGAGATCCCTGCAGGAGCGCTCGATGCGGAAGATGAACCCGGAAGAGACTGCGCGTCCCGTGAGCTGGAGGAAGAGACAGGGTACAGAAGCGAGAATCTGGAATGGCTGATCACGCTGCGCACCACGGTTGCTTTCTGCAATGAGAGGATCGAAGTGTATGTGGCTAAGGATCTGATCCCTTCAAAACAGCACCTTGATGAGGATGAGTTTATTGACCTGAAGGCATATACCATAGACGAACTCAAAGAGAAGATTCTTACAGGAGAGATCGAAGATGCGAAGACAGTCGCGTCACTTATGGCTTATGCCGTAAAATATCACGTATAAAAGAAAGACCCCGGCATATAATGAAATATCCGGCGGGACCGGCAGTCAGGGTCCCGGGGTGGAACATTCCAGAAGGGATCAGGAGGCGCCATGAAGATATTTCGTTCCAGAAAACAGTTTCTGATTTTCTTTATGCCGGGGTTTTTACTCGGCATTGTTTATGTGAATTTTATTGCCCGGAAATATATGGCTGAACCAGGTATATTCAGCGACTTTTTTTTGAATCAGTTTCAGTCGGTGAGTATTGACGTAAAGGAATATATCTGGTATCTCCTGCGGCTTCGGGCAGTGCCTATCCTCGCTCTGGCAGGACTCTCCTTTACAAAAGCAGGAAAAGCCGCCGCTGTCCTGTTCCTCATTTGGACGGGCATTTCAGCGGGAATCCTGATTTCCGCGGCAGTATTGAACATGGGGATTAAAGGAAGCATATTGTGCCTCATAGGACTGTTTCCTCAGTTCCTGCTTTACATACCGGCGTATGTGGTGCTTTTGTGGTATTGTTATACGGTTCCTCAGACCCACTGGAACCGCCAGAAAACGATCTTTGTGTCTCTTGCGATGTCAGTGGGGATCATCCTGGAAATGTACGTGAATCCGATAATTGTCAAAGCTTTTCTCTCCGTGCTGTGATCGATGCGCCGCACGGAGTTTTTATCTATGCATGGTGTACGGGAGGGCGGGCAGAGGACAGAAGGACAGCGGCGGCCAGGCCGGATATAATGAACTGGCTGGCAAGAAGCCCCCAGAGATATCCCTGGATTCCAAATCTGGGGATTGCCAGAAAAACCCCGGCGATACGGACGAGCAGACCAGTCACATTGATCAGGAATGTAAAAAGTGTCTTTCCGAGACCATTGATCGCGCTCATCAGAGCAGTATTTGTATACAGGAACGGACAGATCCATGCAAGAGTCAGGATAAACTTTCCGGCTGTGGCACTGTGAAAAAGAACAGTCCCGATCAGACTGCCAAATATAAGGAAGAAAAGACAGCAGGACAATCCCAGGAGGAGGCAGCTTCCTGCTGCTTTTTTGAGCAGTTTAACCATAGAGGCACGGTTTCCGGACGCCTCTGCGGCGCTGACGGCAGGCAGGAGTACAGTGCCCACGGAGTTGGTGATAGCGGAGGGGAAGAGGATGCAGGGCAGAGCCATGCCGGTCAGAACCCCATATGCACTCAAGGCAGCGCTCCCGCTCATGCCGTAGAGTTTCAGGCAGGCAGGGATGGAGGCAGCCTCCACGCTCTGGAGAAGAGTGACAGCAGCCCGGTTTGCAGTCAGGGGTGTGGACAGGGCGAGGAGCTCCCGGGCGTTTCGTGACACAGACGCAAGACTGGGAATACGACCGAAAGGTTTTTGCGCGGCGAGCATTTTGGAAGAAAACACAGCGGAGACGAATTCCCCTGCTGCGATTCCTGCGGCGGCGAGGCGGATCGAGGGAACGCGTCCCGTATCCTTCATAAATATAAAAAGAAGAACTACGAACAGGATTCTCGCAGCCTGTTCGACGAGCTGGCTTATGGCGGGGAGTTCCGTGCGCTGCATGCCGAAACTGTACCCGCAGATACAGCTGTGGACAGCGGCACATGGCAGGGCATAGGAGATGATGACCAGCATCTCAGCGCATCTGGGATCGCCTAAAAATGTCTCAGCGATGAAAGATGCGTTCTGCTGGATCAGCAGGACTTCAGCCAAAGACACGATGAGTGTAAGGCAGAGAGCGATACGCAGTACGTTCCCTGCCTCTTCCTTTTGCCCGCGGGAAACTTTTTCCGCTGTCATGCGGGAGACCGCGGTCTGCAGGCCGGCAGTGCTGACCGACAGACAGAGCGCATATACAGGGAAAATGAGCTGATAGAGACCGACACTTTCTTCACCAAAAGCATGACTGAGAAAGATGCGGAAGAAGAATCCCATGAGCCGGGAGATCAGCCCCGCGGCTGTGAGTATCACGGCACCCTGGAATAATCTGTGTTTTGTAAACATTTGAGCCACCTCTTATGGCACACTTTTTACAGCATATGTCAGTTCACGGCTTGACAGAACAATGCAGGAGTGATATTCTACAAAGGCAAATCCTAGTAAATTACTAGGAGATAATTACAAGATCAGAGAAGGTGAGAAAGTGAAGCTGTCTACAAAGGGAAGATACGGACTGCGAGCCCTGATCGATCTTGCGCAGTACAGTGGCGAGGCGCCAGTCTCGATCACCAGTATCTCAGCGCGCCAGGAGCTCTCTGAACGTTATCTGGAGCAGCTGATGTCCATGCTGAAGAAGGCAGGACTGGTGAAGAGCATCAGAGGCGCAGGCGGCGGCTATGTTTTGGCAAAGGATATGGCGGAGATTTCTGTGGGCGACGTGCTGCGCGCCCTGGAAGGAAGCCTGGAACCCGTGGAGTGTGCAGGGCTTGAGCCGGACGGCGGGTGCAAGGCAGCTGACTACTGCGTGACAAAGTATGTCTGGCAGAGGATCAATGACAGCATCAGCCGGACAGTAGACGAGATCAGGCTCGATCAGCTTGTGGAAGAGAGCAGGAAAAGGCAATGTGCCGGCGTGGACCGTGCATCGTGTAAGAATTAAACAGGAAAGCCTTTCAGAAAATAGCTGTAATATGATACAGTAAAAGTTCAGAAGATATGGAGGTAAAGATGGGAAAATTGATTTATCTTGACAATGCAGCGACGACAAAGACATCCCCTGAAGTGGTGGAGGCAATGCTGCCGTATTTTACAGAGCACTACGGGAATCCGTCCAGTGTGTACGGGTTCGCCGCCGCGAATAAAGAAGTGATCACAAGACAGAGGGAGATCATTGCTGGTGTTCTTGGGGCAAAGAGCAATGAGATCTATTTCACAGCAGGAGGCACGGAGTCTGACAACTGGGCGCTGATCGCTGCTGCGGAGGCTTATGCCGGTAAAGGGAAACACATTATCACAACTAAGATTGAGCATCACGCGATCCTGCATACGTGCGAATATCTGGAGAAGCGCGGATATGAGGTGACTTATCTTGATGTAGACGAAAATGGTCTCGTGGATCCGAAAGTGGTGGAGGCTGCGATCCGCCCGGATACGATCCTGATTTCAGTCATGTTCGCCAATAATGAGATCGGCACAGTGGAGCCGATCGCAGAGATCGGAAAGATCGCAAAAGAGCGCGGCGTGCTGTTCCACACAGACGCAGTGCAGGCGTTCGCCCAGATCCCCATCAATGTGGATGATTGCAATATCGATATGCTCAGCGCCAGCGGACATAAATTGAACGGTCCGAAAGGGATCGGATTCCTTTATATCCGAAAGGGCGTGAAGATCCGTTCCTTTATCCACGGCGGCGCCCAGGAACGGAAGCGCCGCGCGGGGACAGAGAATGTGCCGGGCATCGTGGGACTTGGGAAAGCTGTGGAACTGGCTGCGGCTTCCATGAAGGAGCGTGGAGAGAAAGAATCGCGCCTGAGGGACCATCTGATCAGCAGGATAGAGAATGAGATCCCATACTGCCGTCTGAACGGTGACCGTGTGAAGCGCCTTCCGAACAATGTGAATTTCAGCTTTCAGTTTATTGAAGGAGAGTCACTCCTCATTATGCTGGATATGAAAGGCATCTGCGCGTCCAGCGGCTCAGCGTGCACATCCGGTTCTCTTGACCCGTCCCATGTGCTGCTCGCTATCGGGCTGCCTCATGAGATCGCGCATGGGTCGCTGAGGATGACGCTCGGGGCAGATACGACGGAGGAAGAACTCGATTATGTGGTGGATTCCTTAAAGGAGATCGTGGCCCAGCTGCGTAACATGTCCCCGTTGTATGAGGATTTCGTCCGCAGGCAGGAAAAGAAAGAAAATTGAAGCAAGCATTAAGTGAGTAAATATATACAGACCAGGAGGAAGAACAAATGTATACAGAGAAAGTAATGGATCATTTCCAGCATCCGAGAAACGTAGGAGAGATCGAAAACGCCAGCGGTGTCGGCACGGTCGGCAATGCGAAGTGCGGAGATATTATGAGGATCTATCTCGATATTGATGAGAACCAGATCATCCGCGATGTGAAGTTTAAGACATTCGGCTGCGGCGCGGCAGTGGCGACCAGCAGCATGGCGACAGAACTTGTCAAAGGAAAGAATATCCAGGAGGCGATGCAGGTTACGAACAAAGCAGTCATGGAAGCCCTGGACGGACTTCCGCCGGTGAAGGTACACTGTTCCCTTCTGGCAGAGGAAGCGATCCACGCGGCGCTCTGGGATTATGCGGAGAAGAACGGCATCAAGATCGAAGGACTGGAAAAGCCGAAATCAGATATCCATGAGGGAGAGGAAGAGGAAGAAGAGGAGTACTGATGAGCAGAGTGGTCGTCGGAATGTCCGGGGGCGTGGACTCTTCGGTTGCCGCATATCTCCTGAAGGAACAGGGATATGACGTGATCGGAGTGACCATGCAGATCTGGCAGGAAGAGGATGCCTGTTCCGTGGAGGAGAACGGCGGATGCTGCGGCTTAAGCGCTGTGGAGGACGCCAGGCGCGTGGCGGCAGCCCTTGACATTCCTTACTATGTGATGAACTTTAAGAAAGAATTCCGTGAAAATGTGATCGACTATTTCACAGAAGAATATCTCAGCGGGCGGACGCCCAATCCATGCATCGCCTGTAACCGGTATGTGAAGTGGGAGGCTCTTTTAAACCGCAGCCTGACCATCGGGGCGGATTATATCGCCACCGGGCATTATGCGCGGATCGAGCAGCTTGAGAACGGCAGATATGCGCTCAGGAGATCGGCGGCACTGGCAAAGGACCAGACCTATGCCCTCTATAATCTGACCCAGGAACAGTTAAAGCGGACTCTTATGCCGGTGGGCGCGTACTCAAAAGACGAGATCCGCTCCATGGCAGAGAAGATCGGCCTTCTTGTGGCGGACAAACCGGACAGCCAGGACATCTGTTTCGTTCCGGACGGAGACTATGCTTCCTTTATCGAGTCAGAGGTGAGAGAGAGGACGGGAAGGGATATCCCGACAGGAAACTTTGTGACCCCGGACGGGCGCGTTTTGGGACGGCACAGAGGAATCGTCCACTATACGGTGGGACAGCGCAAAGGGCTGGGTCTGGCTCTGGGATACCCGGCGTTTGTGCTGGAAATTCGCCCGGAGGCGAACGAAGTCGTCATAGGTACTTACGAGGAGTCTCTTACTCATACTGTCCGCGCGGATCGTCTGAACTTCATGTCAGTGGAGAATCTGACGGAGCCCAAACGCGTCTTTGCCAAGATACGTTATAATCACAAAGGGGCGTGGTGCATTGCGGAAAAGACGGGGCCGGATGAAATTGTCTGCCATTTTGAGGAAGCGCAGAGGGCAGTGACGCCGGGACAGGCACTGGTGCTCTACGATGGAGAATATGTACTGGGAGGAGGAACGATTCTGTGAGTGGGAATATATCACTACCTGGAGGAATCTTCTGTGACGCTCATATGCATACCGAGTTTTCCACGGATAGCCAGGCGCCTGTTAGAAGTATGCTGGATGCAGCGATAAAGCGCGGACTCGGAGGGGTCTGCGTTACAGATCATATGGATCTGGATTTTCCACCGCAGGACAGCGAAGAGAGCATAGGGGAGTATCCCCCGTTCTGGTTTGATGTGGAAGAGTATTTTAAGGTGCTTACGCCGATCCGGGAAGAGTACAGGGACCGCCTTGATGTGAGGATTGGGATCGAAATCGGACTTCAGCCGCATCTGGGAGATAGATACCGTGAGATGGTACGGGTATATCCGTTTGATTATGTGATCGGTTCTGTGCATCTTATCCGGGGGATGGACCCCTATTACGGAAAGCTTTTTGCGGGAAGGCCGGACGCAGAAGCGTACAGAGAAGCTTTTGTCGAGACACTGCAGTGTCTTGAGGGAGTTCGGGATTTTGATGCCCTTGGCCATCTGGACTACGTGGTGAGATACGGAAAGCATCAGGCGGAGGAGTATTCTTACCGGAAGTTCGCAGATGAGATTGATGCAGTGCTGAAAAAGCTGATCTCCATGGGAAAAGGACTGGAGATGAATACGGGCGGACTGAAATATGGACTGGGATTCTGCAACCCACATCCGGATGTGATGAAACGCTATCGGGAGCTGGGCGGAGAGATCGTTACCATTGGGGCTGACGCGCACCGGCCGGAACATGTAGCTTATGATTTTAAACAGGCCGCAGAGATCCTGAAGACATGCGGATTTCGGTATTATGCGGAATATAAGGACCGCACGCCCGAGTTCAGGAGCATAGACTTCTAATAAATTAGTATTTAGTACTTGAATTTTTGTTTCCATTTTAGTACAATTATTCTAGTTGATGAATCCTTAACAATGTTTTGCCTGTAAGGATTCATTGTTATGACTGTAACACAGTCAAATATTTTCAAATTCTTAGGAGGAATTAATCATGGCAGTAAAAGTAGCGATTAATGGATTTGGACGTATCGGACGTCTCGCTTTCAGACAGATGTTTGGAGCAGAAGGATTTGAGATCGTAGCAATCAACGACCTTACATCCCCGAAGATGCTGGCTCACTTACTGAAATATGACTCAACACAGGGCAAATATGCACTGGCTGACAAGGTTGAGGCTGGAGAGGACTCCATCACAGTTGACGGAAAAGAGATCAAGATTTATGCAAAAGCTGACGCAAAAGAGCTTCCGTGGGGAGAGATCGGCGTAGACGTTGTTCTTGAGTGTACAGGATTCTACACATCCAAAGCAAAAGCTCAGGCACACATCGATGCAGGCGCTAAGAAAGTTATCATCTCCGCTCCGGCAGGAAATGATCTTCCGACAATCGTTTACAATGTAAACCACGAAGAGCTTACAAAGGATGACGACATCATTTCAGCAGCATCCTGTACAACAAACTGCCTCGCTCCGATGGCTAAGGCTCTGAATGACCTTGTACCGATCAAATCCGGTATCATGTGCACGATCCACGCTTACACAGGCGATCAGATGACACTTGACGGACCGCAGAGAAAAGGCGATCTGAGAAGATCACGTGCTGCAGCTGTTAATATCGTTCCGAACAGCACAGGTGCTGCTAAGGCTATCGGTCTTGTTATTCCGGAACTGAACGGCAAGCTCATCGGATCCGCTCAGCGTGTTCCGACTCCGACAGGATCCACAACAATCCTGACAGCAGTTGTTGACGGAGAGGTTACAGTTGATCAGATCAACGCAGCTATGAAAGCAGCAGCTAACGAGTCTTACGGCTACAACGAGGATCAGATCGTATCCAGCGATATCGTTGGTATGACATATGGTTCTCTGTTCGACGCTACACAGACAATGGCTCTTCCGGTTGGCGACGGCACAACAGAGGTTCAGGTTGTTTCATGGTATGACAACGAGAATTCTTACACAAGCCAGATGGTAAGAACAATCAAATACTTCGGAAAACTGCTTGAGGCTTAATTCATTCTCGGAATGAGGACAGGCACTCAGATGATGATTCTGAATAATTGACTCACAATGGGGTCCGGTCTTATTGTAGGACCGGACCTTATTTAGTGTAAAATATGCATGGGAGAGATTTCCGGCATAATTGTTTTAAAAAGTATCAGGAGGCTATTAAAATGGCAGCACTTAACAAAAAATCAGTAGATGATATCAATGTAAAAGGCAAAAGAGTCCTTGTAAGATGCGACTTTAACGTACCGCTTCAGGATGGAAAGATTACAGATGAGAACCGTATCGTTGCAGCTCTTCCGACAATTAAGAAGCTGATCGCTGACGGCGGAAAGGTGATCCTCTGCTCACACCTTGGTAAACCGAAGGGAGAGCCGAAGCCGGAACTGTCCCTTGCACCGGTTGCTGTAAGACTTTCCGAGCTCCTTGGACAGGAAGTGAAATTCGCAGCTGATCCGGAAGTTGTAGGACCGAACGCTAAGGCAGCGGTAGAGGCTATGAACGATGGAGATGTTGTTCTTCTTGAGAATACGCGTTACAGAGCAGAGGAGACAAAGAATGGCGAAGCGTTCTCGAAAGAGCTTGCTTCCCTCTGCGATGTATTTGTAAATGACGCATTTGGTACTGCTCACAGAGCTCACTGCTCAAATGTAGGTGTTACACAGTACGTTGATACAGCGGTTGTCGGATATCTGATGCAGAAAGAGATCGATTTCCTCGGCAATGCAGTAGAGAACCCGGAGAGACCGTTCGTAGCGATTCTCGGCGGATCTAAGGTTTCCAGCAAGATTTCTGTTATCAACAATCTTCTTGAGAAGGTTGACACTCTGATCATCGGCGGCGGAATGTGTTTCACATTCACAAAGGCACAGGGAGGGAATGTCGGTAATTCTCTTCTCGAGGAAGACTACCTTCAGTATGCTCTGGATATGATCAAAAAGGCAGAAGAGAAAGGTGTAAAACTTCTTCTTCCGGTTGACGCTGTAGCGGCAGATGCATTCTCTAATGATGCAAATACAAAAGTTGTTCCGCAGAATGAGATTCCGGACGGCTGGATGGGACTCGACATCGGACCTGAGACAGCGAAGATGTATGCAGAGGCTGTTAAGACAGCTAAGACAGTTGTATGGAACGGACCGATGGGATGCTTCGAAATGCCGAAGTTTGCTGACGGAACAAAGACAGTTGCAGAGGCTCTTGCTAACACAGACGCTGTAACGATCATCGGCGGCGGCGATTCTGCGGCAGCTGTAAATCAGCTTGGATATGGTGATAAGATGACACACATCTCAACAGGCGGCGGCGCTTCTCTTGAGTTCCTTGAAGGAAAAGAACTGCCGGGTGTAGCTGCAGCTAACGATAAGTAAAAAGCTTAGTGAAGCCGAGCCGGAGGCGAAGGCTGAGCTTAGCGTTTACTTAGTTCGGCGCACTTGGCGAGGTATTTTCGAGCCTGGTAAGCCGAACATACACTTAAAAGCTTAGTGAAATAGGAGAAGAGAAAATGGCAAGAAAAAAAATTATTGCAGGAAACTGGAAAATGAACAAGACTCCGAGTGAGGCAGTTGCGCTTGTAGAAGAGCTGAAGCCGCTCGTAGCTAACGAAGAGGTTGATGTGGTATTCTGCGTGCCGGCGATCGATATCGTACCGGTTGTTGAGGCTGTAAAAGGAACCAACATCCAGGTTGGCGCTGAGAATATGTATTTCGAGGAGAGCGGAGCATACACAGGAGAGATCGCTCCGGCTATGCTCGTAGACGCAGGCGTGAAATACGTTGTTCTCGGTCACTCCGAGAGAAGAGATTATTTCGGCGAGACAAACGAGGATGTAAACAAGAAAGTCCTCAAAGCGCTTGAGCACGGCATCACACCGATCATGTGCTGCGGCGAGACTCTGGAACAGAGGGAGCAGGGCGTGACAATGGACTTCATCCGCCAGCAGGTGAAGGTTGGTCTTCAGAACGTAACGGCTGACCAGGCTAAGACAATGGTCATCGCTTATGAGCCGATCTGGGCGATCGGAACAGGCAAGACGGCTACAACAGAGCAGGCTGAGGAAGTATGCAAGGGTATCCGTGAGTGCATCGCTGAAGTATATGACGAGGCTACTGCAGAGGCAATCCGTATCCAGTACGGCGGGTCTGTAAATGCAGGCAATGCGGCAGAGCTGTTTGCACAGGCTGACATCGATGGCGGTCTGGTAGGAGGAGCTTCCCTGAAGGCAGATTTCGGAAAGATCGTAAATTATAAATAATAATGTTCTTTATTGCAGGATAGAGAATAATAGAGTACAGCCCGGCAGAAATATATCTGTCCGGGCTGTGTCTGTCCTCCGGCTGATCATCAGAAAAAAGATGTACACCAGAGGGTTGTGTAAAATTACTAAAATCACGTTTTGCTTATGAAGTGATGTGTTTTATGTCTTGGGGAGCTTTTTTATTGGAGGCAAAGATGCGTGTTATAAAGAAGCTTTTCTGAAGCATGCAAAATATGCAGACGGCGTGTCTTGAAAATTCTGCAAAAAGCGGGTACAATAATTAGCGGGACAAGATCCAAATGTAAAGATAAAGGAGATATGGATATGAGCAAGAAACCAACCGTATTGATGATATTAGACGGCTACGGCTTAAGAGATGACAAACACGGCAATGCAGTTGCCGAGGCAGCGACGCCGGTCATGGACAAGCTGATGGCTGAGTGCCCGTTCGTGAGGGGAAACGCCAGCGGCATGGCAGTCGGTCTTCCGGATGGACAGATGGGGAACTCAGAGGTAGGACACCTGAATATGGGCGCAGGACGTATCGTATATCAGGATCTGACGAAGATCACGAAAGCAATCCAGGATGGGGATTTCTTTGAGAATAAGGCACTCCTTGCAGCATGCCAGAATGTGAAGAAAAATGATTCCGCGCTGCATCTGATGGGACTTGTATCTGACGGCGGCGTGCACAGCCACAATACACATATTTACGGGCTGCTTGAGCTGGCTAAGAGACAGGGAATCGAGAAAGTTTATGTGCACTGCTTCCTTGACGGACGTGACACTCCGCCGGCATCCGGTAAAGAATATGTGGAAGAACTGGAAGCAAAGATGAAAGAGATCGGCGTCGGTGAAGTCGCGACAGTCGCAGGACGCTACTATGCAATGGACCGTGATAACCGCTGGGATCGTGTGGAGAGGGCTTACAAGGCGCTTGTAAAAGGTGAGGGCGTTGAAGCGGCCTCCGCGACAGAGGGCATCCAGGATTCCTATGACAACGAGAAGACGGATGAGTTTGTTGAGCCTATGGTAGTCATGAAGGACGGAGCTCCGACAGCTACAGTAAAAGACGGAGATTCCATTATCTTCTTTAACTTCCGCCCGGACCGTGCAAGAGAGATTACAAGGACATTCTGTGACGATGAGTTTACAGGCTTTGACAGAGGAGAGCGAGTAAAGACCACGTATGTGTGCTTTACAGAGTATGATGTGACGATCCCGAACAAGCTGGTTGCGTTTGTAAAGGAAGAGATCACAAACACATTCGGCGAGTTCCTGGCTGCACATGGTCTGAAGCAGGCTCGTATCGCGGAGACAGAGAAATACGCGCATGTTACGTTCTTCTTTAACGGCGGTGTAGAGGAGCCGAATCCGGGAGAGGACAGGATCCTTGTAAAATCCCCGAAGGTTGCGACTTACGACCTGAAACCGGAGATGAGCGCATACGAAGTGTGTGATAAGCTGGTAGAGGCGATCAAGTCTGACAAATACGATGTCATCATCATCAACTTTGCAAATCCGGATATGGTTGGACATACAGGTGTTGAGAATGCCGCGATTCAGGCGATCGAGGCTGTGGACAAGTGTGTTGGCAGAGCGGTTGACGCTGTCAAAGAAGTGGACGGCCAGATGTTCATCTGTGCTGACCACGGCAATGCAGAGCAGCTGATCGATGAGGAGACCGGGGAGCCGTTTACAGCTCACACAACAAATCAGGTGCCATTTATCCTCGTCAATGCAGATCCGTCCTACAAGTTAAGAGAAGGCGGATGCCTGGCAGATATCGCCCCGACACTGATCGAGCTCATGGGAATGGAGCAGCCGAAGGAAATGTCAGGAAAATCTCTGCTCGTGAAATAGTGGATCATATATGAATGAGAAAAAAATACAGGGACGTTTGAAAAAAACGATCACAGCTGTTGCTGCCACAGGAGGGATCCTGCTGGCAGCAGCTGGATTTTTCGGCTTTTTTTTGTTAGATTCTGTCGAACGATCAGAATCATCGGTACGGATATCAGTCATTGCTCTGGATGTAGTCCTTTTCCTGCTTCTTTTGTGGATGCTTGTATCATATGCTGTATTCAGGAATCATATCCGCAGTCTGCGCCGACTGGCGTTTTATGACCGGCTGACCGGCGCGTGTAATTTTGTACGGTTCCGCGCGGATGCGGCTGAGGCTGCGGGAAAAAACTGCAATTGCACACTGGTGGCTCTGAATATCCACCAGTTCAAATTCATTAATGAAATATTCGGGAAAGAGCAGGGAGACAGGGTGCTTAGAGCAGCAGCAGATATCATTTCCGAAAATCTTAATGAAAATGAGATGTTCTGCAGAGAGAGCGCGGATTTTTTTTACCTTTTTCTGAGAGAGACAGAAAGGGGAAGGATAGAACAGCGTCTGGGACTGATCATGTCAGCTCTGTCAAGGTACGGAGAAAAGGCAGGATGCCATATTTTTATGTATTGTGGAGCAGTGATCTCTGATGAAATGAATGATATATATAACCTGGAACAGATGCTGACCCATGTGATGTTTGCCCTGGCAAAAGCAAGAGAAACCCATCAGAATAACGTTTGGTTTTTTGATGCGGGACTGCATGAGAAAGAACGTTTGGACCATTATATAGAAAGTCATATGTACCAGGCACTCAGGAATGAAGAGTTTACTCTCTGGCTTCAGGTGAAGAGAGATTTGAGGACAGGAGAGACAGCAGGTGCAGAAGCTCTTGTCCGCTGGGAGGAAAAGGACGGGCAGGTATTCCGTCCGGATCAGTTTATCCCTCTGTTTGAAAAGAACGGGTTCTGTACAAAACTGGATATGTATATGGTTGATAAAGTATGCGAGTGCATCTGCGGCTGGATGGAGCGGGGATTTAAGCCCCTTCCGGTGTCTGTGAATCAGTCAAAGGCGGCGTTTTATAAGGCAGATTATGTCCAGAGGCTGTCAGACATCACAAGTCATTATGGTATCCCGGCAGAGCTTATTACTCTGGAGATCCTGGAAGGAGCAGCACTTGAGAATGCAGACGAGTTTAACCGAACGATATGTGCCCTCAGGAGCAAGGGCTTCCGTGTATCTATGGATGATTTCGGAAGTGGATATTCCTCCCTCAATACACTGGGCAGTCTTCATATTGACGAGGTAAAGCTGGACAGAGGCTTCCTAAAAGAAGTGTCAGCGGGGGCAAATGAAAAAGTGTGCTTTATCATGGAACAGATCATAGAGCTGTCCCGAAAGCTTCAGATCCGGACCGTGGTTGAAGGCGTGGAAACAGCAGAAGACGACCGGATGATCAGAGAATGGGGCTGCGATACAGGACAGGGCTATTATTACGGAAGACCGGTCAGAGCGGAAGAATTTACCGCTCATTATATGGAGAAAAGACGATAAAAGAGAAAATTAGAGCAGAAGGGGCAGAAGTGATGGGTGAAAGACTGACAAAAAGTGATGTAGAAAAGATACAGGCGGAGATCGACCACCGGAAACTGGTGGAGAGGAAAGAGTTGATCGAGGCTGTCAAGGAGGCTCGTTCGCACGGCGACCTGAGCGAGAATTTTGAGTACCATGCGGCAAAGAAGGAGAAGAACCGGAATGAGAGCCGGATCCGTTACCTGGAAAGGATGCTTAAGAATGCGGTGATAGTGGAGGATCATTCTGCTTCAGATGAAGTGGGGCTGAATAATACAGTAGAGATTTACTGCGAAGATGACGATGAAGTAGAGACATACCGGATCGTGACATCTGTGAGAGGAAGCTCTCTGAATGGACTGGTCAGCATTGAGTCCCCGCTTGGGAAAGCCCTTCTGGGACATAAGGAGGGAGATCGTGTATTTGTGAAGGTAAATGCGGACTTCGGGTATTATGTGGTAATCCGCAAAGTAATAAAGACCGAGAGCGAGGCGGAGGATCATATCCGCAGTTTCTGACAGAGAGGAGAATATCATGAAATATAAAATCGCGATTTTTGATCTGGATGGAACGATCACAGATTCGGGTCCCGGCATTATTAACAGTATCCGCTATGCTCTGGAAAAGTACGGGCTCCCCGTTCCGGAGGAGAAAGTGCTGCGCACATTTATAGGACCTCCGCTAAAAGAACAGTTTCAGGCTGTGTGCGGTCTCAATGAGGAGGAGAGCGCACGTATGGTAGATGCATACCGGGAATATTATACTGAGAAAGGCATTTTTGAGAACAGTGTGTACAGCGGTGTGCCTGAAATGCTGGAACAGATGAAAGAAGCAGGAGTGCGTATCCTTATGGCAACGGCAAAGCCGGAAAAATTTGCGAGACGGATCGCAGAGCATTTTGACTTTGCAAAATATTTTGAATTTATCGGCGGCGCGTGCATGGATGGCAGGAGGACGGACAAGTATGAGGTGATCGAATATGTGATCGATCAATGCGGGATTTCTGAAGAGGAGAGAAAGCGCGCGATCATGATCGGAGACCGATCTCATGATATGATCGGCGCGGGAAAGGCGGGACTGCACAGCCTGGGCATCCTGTACGGATACGGAGACCGGGGAGAGCTTGAGGCGGCAGATGCTGAGATGATCGCAGAGACACCTGAAGAAGTGTGCGAGCTCATTTTGTAAAAGATTTTTTACACAGATTTTTCATCTTCTTCCGTATAGGATTTACATCCCCTGATTATAATGTACTCAAAAGCAGAGATATAGCATAAACGGGGGAATGGATGATGTACAAAGGATTATGGAAACTCATTACAAAATATACGGATAACAGCCATGCTGTGTCTATCTTTCTGCCTGCGCTGATCGTGCTGTGGACGCTGGCGGGCGTTGCGGCAGGTCTGATCTTTTGTTCTGTTATAGGTGCGGATATGATGACTATGCTGGCAGATCTGATCTGTGCCGGCGGATATGCGGGACTGATACTGGGACTGTTTGGAGGATGCTTTTATCTTTATCGGCTCGGCGTGTAAAAAAAGATTGACATATAAACAGAGTATACTCTATAATAATTCCATTGACAGGAGATAGCAAGGGAGCTGTAACCTATAACAGGGGACAGCTCTCTCTTTTTTTATTTATTCTGCGCATGCAGGGGCTCCTGCTGAGAAATGAGAGGAGATAGTGAGTTATGTGTTCAATTATGACGTGGTGTTCTGACGAAGCGGATATGGAACGTTTTATGGAAGGTTTTAAGCGCACGGAGTCCCGCGGGCCGGATGGTATGAGAGTGATCGAGACAGGAAAAGGGATCATGGGATTCCAGCGCCTTTCTATCATGGGACTTACAGAGGCAGGCATGCAGCCCTTTTCCAGGGAAAACCGCTGGGTAGTATGTAATGGGGAGATCTACGGATTCCGCAGGATCAAAGAAGAGCTGACAAAGAAAGGGTATGTCTTTTCCAGTGGAAGTGACTGTGAGATCCTGCTTCCTCTCTATGAGGAATATGGCACAGATATGTTTGCCATGCTGGACGCTGAATATGCGCTGGTGATCTATGACGGTGAGACCGGATCGTATATTGCGGCAAGAGATCCAATCGGCATCCGTCCCCTGTACTATGGATATGATGAGGATGGTGCTATTTTGTTCGCCAGCGAAGCAAAAGACCTGGTGGGGCTGACTGACAGGATCATGCCTTTCCCACCCGGATATTATTATATGGATGGAGAATTTATCTGTTACAGAGATATCACAGAAGTGAAGGAAGTATGCACAGACGATCTGGAAACAGCGTGCCGGAAGATCCGCGAGAAGCTGACAGCCGGGATTGAGAAGAGGCTGGATGCGGACGCGCCGCTGGGATTCCTGCTGAGCGGAGGGCTGGATTCATCCCTTGTGTGCGCTGTCTCAGCAAAACTGCTGAAGAAGCCGATCCGTACCTTTGCCATTGGTATGGATAAGGATGCCATTGACCTGAAATATGCGAAAGAAGCAGCAGACTATATCGGAAGCGAACATACGGAAGTGATCATTACGAGAGAACAGGTGCTTTCCGCGCTTGAGGAGGTCATCAAGGCTCTCGGCACATTTGATATCACTACGATCCGTGCCTCCATGGGTATGTACCTGATCTGCAAGGCAATCCATGAGACGACAGATGTCCGTGTCCTCCTGACAGGAGAGATATCAGATGAGCTCTTCGGATACAAATATACGGATTTTGCGCCGTCTGCAGAAGCGTTCCAGGCAGAATCCGTGAAGCGCGTCCATGAGCTCCACATGTATGACGTGCTGCGGGCGGACCGGTGTATCAGCGTCCATTCTATGGAGGCGAGAGTGCCGTTTGGGGATCTGGATTTTGTCTCTTATGTGATGAGCCTGGATCCGGCGATGAAGATGAATGTATATAACAAAGGGAAATACCTGCTCCGTCATGCGTTTGAGGGTGACTATCTGCCTTATGACATCTTGATGCGGGAGAAAGCGGCGTTTTCAGATGCAGTGGGACACTCCATGGTAGATGACCTGAAGGAATATGCGGAGACCCTGTATACGGAGGAGGAATTCCGGGAAAAGGCAGCGCAGTATGAACATGCGGCTCCGTTTACGAAGGAGTCTCTGATGTACAGAGAAATTTTTGAGAAATATTATCCGGGACAGTCTCAGATGATCGCGGACTTCTGGATGCCGAACAAAGACTGGGAGGGCTGTGACGTGGACGATCCTTCCGCAAGAGTGCTGGCAAACTATGGGGCGAGCGGAGTGTAAAACCTGCTGGAGTTTATCCCGAAATCAAAGGTATAAATATCAAAAATGTAAAATATAGAAGCCCCCGGGTCTATGAATCTTTGTACTCATAGATCCGGGGGCTGTTTCTGTCTTTTATTTCTGCGCTTCCAGATTTTTAAATGCTGTGGACAGCATCAGCTTGATCCTGTTGAGCTGATTTACTTCACTTGCGCCCGGGTCGAAGTCGATCGCCACGATATTTGACTGTGGATAGCGTCGTCTCAGTTCTTTGATGACTCCCTTTCCTACCACATGGTTTGGCAGGCAGGCAAACGGCTGTGTACATACGATATTGCCTGCACCGCTGTGGATCAGCTCCAGCATCTCTCCGGTCAGGAACCAGCCCTCTCCGGTCTGGTTTCCGATGGATACAATCTCGGATGCCATTTTCGCCAGATCCTTTATGTGCGCCGGAGGATCAAAATGTTTACTCTCGGCAAAGGCCTTTGTTGCAGGAGCGCGCAGCCACTCGACTGCTTTGATGCCCAGGTTGCCGATCAGTGCTTTTGACTTTTTGAATCCAAGGTGAGACACTTTGAAGTTCTGGTTATAGAAGCAGTACTGCATAAAGTCGATCAGGTCAGGTACCACAGCCTCAGCGCCTTCCGCCTCAAGCAGGTCTACCAGATGGTTGTTCGCTGCGGGCAGGAATTTGACAAGGATCTCACCGACCACGCCGACACGCGGTTTTTTGATATCAAGGATTTCAATGTTGTCAAAATCATTGATAATATCGCGGCACAGTTTTTTAAATTTTCTTCGGGACGGATATCCCTCGGATACAAATTTTTGGCACACGCTCACCCATTTGCGGTGTACTGTATTGGTCGTTCCTGGCACTGCCTCATAAGGACGCATCCGGTAAACGCATTTCATAAAGATATCGCCGAACACTGCCGCATAAGCAATACGTACGGCAAGCGGAAGCGTGATCTTGAAACCGGGATTCGCCTCCAGTCCGCTTAAGTTGATGGAGATGACAGGAATATGTGCATATCCTGCTTTTTTCAGCGCGCGGCGGATGAAGCCGATATAGTTGGATGCACGGCATCCCCCTCCGGTCTGGCTGATGATGACCGCAAGATGGTCTGTATCGTACTGACCGGACAGGATGGCGTCCATGATCTGTCCGACCACGATAAGGGACGGATAGCAGGCGTCATTGTTTACATATTTTAATCCCATGTCCACTGCCTGACGGTTGTCGTTCGGCAACACTTCAATTTTGTATCCTGCCGCCTTAAACGCAGGCTCCAGCAGTTCGAAGTGGATCGGAGACATCTGCGGGCAGAGAATAGTATGGGTCTTGCGCATCTCTTTGGTGAACGGCACTTTCTCTATGGAAGACGGACGGATGGTCCGCTCTGCCTTTTTCTGTTCTCTCACGCGGATGGCGGCGAGAAGAGAACGCACGCGGATCCGGGCAGCTCCCAGGTTATTCACCTCATCGATCTTCAGTGTGGTGTAGATCTTGTCGGAATTCGTCAGGATCTCCGCCACCTGGTCAGTTGTCACGGCATCCAGACCGCAGCCAAAGGAGTTGAGCTGGATCAGATCCAGGTTCTCTGTTGTCTTTACATAATTTGCCGCGGCATACAGGCGGGAGTGGTACATCCACTGGTCCATGACATTCAACGGACGCTCAACCTGATGGAGGTGGGACACTGAATCCTCAGTCAGCACGGCGATATTATAGGAGTTGATCATTTCCGGCAGCCCGTGGTGTACCTCAGGATCAATATGGTAAGGACGTCCGGCAAGGACAATCCCGCGGTTCCCTGTGTCATTCAGGAATTTGATAGTTTCCTCGCCCTTCCTGCGCATATCTTCGCGGCAGGAGGCGAGCTCATTCCATGCATCATGGACGGCCGCCTTGATCTCACTGTCAGAAAGAGAGAACTTTTTGCCGAGCTCTTCGATCAGACGGTAGGAGATTGTCTCCTCGCTCTGGAGGGACAAGAACGGGTGGATGAAATCCACCTCGCCATGTACGATTGGATCCATATTGTTTTTAATGTTCTCCGGGTAGGAGGTGACGATGGGGCAGTTGTAGTGGTTGTTCGCCTCTTCAAATTCATTCCGCTCATAGGGAATGGACGGATAGAAGATGTGCTTCACGCCTTTGTTGATCAGCCACTGTACATGCCCGTGCGCCAGCTTCGCCGGATAACATTCGGACTCGCTGGGGATGGACTCGATGCCCAGCTCGTATATCTTTCTTGTAGAAGCCGGAGAGAGCACTACCCGGAAGCCCAGTTTCGTGAAGAACGTAAACCAGAACGGATAGTTTTCATACATGTTCAGCACGCGCGGGATACCGATGACGCCGCGTTTTGCCTCTTCCTCGGAGAGCGGCTCATAATCAAAGTAGCGGTGGAACTTGTAGTCAAACAGGTTCGGCATGGTGTTTTTGGATTTCTCCTTGCCGAGACCGCGCTCACACCGGTTGCCGGTGATAAACTTACGTCCGCCGCTGAAATGGTTGATGGTCAGACGGCACGTATTGGTACAGCCGCGGCATTTTGTCATGGTGGTAGAGTATTCCAGATTTTTGATATCCTCAATGGAGAGCATGGTCGTGCCCTCGCAGTCGGTATACCGTTCCCGGGCGATCAGGGCGGCTCCGAACGCGCCCATGATACCTGCGATATCCGGACGGATAGCTTCGCAGTCCGCGATCTTTTCAAAGCTTCTTAAAACAGCGTTGTTATAGAAGGTTCCGCCCTGTACCACAATGTGGTTTCCGAGTTCGGAAGCGCTGGATACTTTAATAACCTTAAACAGAGCGTTCTTGATGACAGAGTAGGCAAGCCCGGCAGAGATATCTGCCACGGAAGCCCCTTCCTTCTGAGCCTGTTTAACTTTAGAGTTCATAAATACCGTACAGCGGGTTCCCAGATCGATAGGATTCTGGGCGTAGAGCGCCTCGTGGGCAAAATCTTCCACTGTGTAGTTAAGTGACTTTGCAAAAGTTTCGATGAAAGATCCGCATCCTGAAGAACATGCCTCGTTGAGCTGCACACTGTCCACAGTCTGGTTTTTGATCTTGATACATTTCATATCCTGACCGCCGATGTCGAGGATGCAGTCTACGTCCGGCTCAAAGAAAGCCGCCGCGTAATAATGTGCGACCGTCTCTACTTCGCCTTCGTCCAACATAAGTGCTGCTTTGATGAGCGCCTCGCCGTAGCCTGTGGAGCATGAGTGAACGATCTCAACGCCCTCCGGGAGCTGAGCATAGATATCCTTGACCGCCCCGATGGTCGTTCCCAGCGGATCTCCGTCATTGTTGTGATAGAAGGAGTATAAAAGCGTCCCGTCCTCGCCCACCAGCGCTGCCTTTGTCGTCGTTGAACCCGCGTCTATGCCGAGGAAGGCCTTCCCCTTGTATGAGGCAAGATCTTTGACGGGCACCTGGTGTTTTGCATGGCGCGCGGTAAATTCTTCAAATTCTTCGGTCGTCGCAAAGAGAGGATCCAGCCGCTCGACTTCGATTTCCATCTGAATGCGGTTCTCCAGGCGGTTCTGGAGCTCGCGCAGAGCGACAGGCGTATCTTTCTTCGAATTCAGCGCGGAACCGATGGCTGCGAATAAGTGAGAGTGGTTCGGCGCGATAATGTGTTCGTCATCCAGCTTCAGTGTACGGATGAATGCTTCTCTTAGTTCTGAGAGGAAATGGAGCGGTCCTCCCAAAAACGCAACATGTCCCCGGATCGGTTTGCCGCAGGCAAGTCCGCTGATGGTCTGGTTGACCACTGCCTGGAAGATAGACGCCGCAAGGTCT
>ERZ791922.338-NODE-338-length-33306-cov-3.646477_pt1 | contig 33306 bp, 25 predicted proteins | sample MGYA00510134_ERZ791922 | MGnify/ENA primary metagenome ERZ791922 (study PRJEB30046, sample SAMN00792101) | human gut metagenome | study: EMG produced TPA metagenomics assembly of the A metagenome-wide association study of gut microbiota in type 2...
ATATTCATTAATATAAATGCATATAAAATTGTTAACGGTAATACTAAAAGAAGTAGTGTTATATTTCCAAATATAAGTAAAATATTTTTGACAAGGTAAAATACAAAAAATAAACCAATGGCAATTATACTAAATAACCGACTCCATGAATATGCATATATACTTTGTGTTTGGCTTTTTATTCTGAACTTATTTTCTTGCATCAGTAAAAAAATAAGAACACATAATGCAATATTCAAAAAGATTTCTAATAACACTATCAAAACAATATTAAGATTAAATATAGTATTAGCTTTTATTAATGGATAAAAAAACACTACCGAAATAAGACTTAATAAAGTAAATATTGAAATTTTATTATACATCTTAAACAATCTCCAATCTACCGCTGACGGCACATATAATAATTAAAATGGTATGCGTCCTCCACCACTTTGTTAATAAGTTTCCTACAGTCCATAAGTAAGTACTTTAAAAGCTGTAACAGGATACCCCGCTCTTTTTGCTCCTTCTATGTTAATACTTTATCTTTTCTATATCTACTTGATTAATTATACCTCGAAATGACATTAAATTCTCTAATATTAATACTTGCCCTTCTAATATTCCCATCTTTTTCTCCTTAACTTATAGAAATCTTTTAATTCGATGCCTATATCCATAATATTACATTTTGTATATAATTGTAAGTTGGCAAAATAGACAATAAAACATAAAAGGGAAAATTATTATAATATCCATTTTTTCCGAAGCAATTTTTCACATTTATCAATTTTTTACTTCTATTTATGCTATTTTTATTTCTTATTAGTGTAGATATATATGAACTTTTAAGACTATTATCTCTTTTTATGGATTTATAGATTTTACAATTTTGTACAAAATCACTAAAATGATTTCTCTTCAAACCATCTAACGGCAATCAGGATATACCACAGAATAAGAGGTAGAGATTTTTCCCTACCTCTCATTCTGTGATTAATGCAATTTTTCTTATTTCTGTACCTGTCCTCCTTCATAATCATCAAATCACTAGATGACTAAACTGATAAAATACGACTTCGCACCTTTATTCATAAGCTATTTTCGATTGAAGGATGATTTTATGTAACCTGCTAATTCATAACTTTGTCGTTGCTAAACTAATAATTACTATCCTAACCCTGCTCTTAGAAAAACTTTTGCTTCCTTGCTTAACATTTTAAAAATGAACTTTTAATAGTTTCTATGTTTAAAAGGAATGTATGATTGTTTAAGTGTCCCTTTTCTCAATTCAACTGTGATATTCACATTAATTTACTTTATTTTCTTGTTTTATCATTTTTACCCCATTCATCAATATGCAAAAGTAAAATGAAAAAGTAAAAAATAAATAATAAATAATAATTAATAGTAATAAATAGTATCCCTAGAACTATAAATCTAATTTAAAGCAGACTAGAGAAAAAATATCACTTACTACCTATTCAGCTGATAAGATACCTCTAGTCATAGAGTAAGAGCCAGAGCATCTGCCCTACCTTATCTTGTATAATTAATGCAATTCACTTATTTCTTTATTTGTCTCCCTTCATGATCCATCTCATAATTCTCTGTATAGATCAACTCAGAAATCGGCACAATCTCATACCCTTTATCTTTTAACCCAACAATTAATTCTTCCAACGCATCTGCTGTAAATTTAGCACCATTATGGCAAAGTATGATAGAGCCGTTTCCTAAGTGTTTGTTATCCACAACCTGTTTTACAATATTATCTTTACCGTAATCTTTCCAATCAAGGGAATCCACATCCCACTGAATACAATAATAACCACATTCTTTTGTTGCTTCAATCAAAGTATTATTATAATCACCATAAGGTGGTCGAAAGAGTTTCATATCTTTTCCAGTAAGTGCTTTTACCTTATCATGTGGTGTCATGATTTCCTTTACCGACTGCTCTTTCGTAAGCTTAGACATCTGCTTATGGTTTTCACTATGGTTGCCCAAATCATGACCTGCTGCCGCGATTGCTTTTACATCGTCTGGATATTTTTCAACCCATCCACCAGTCATAAAGAAGGTAACCTTAACATTTTGTTTCTTTAATATTTCTAATATTTTAGCAGTATCTTCATTCCCCCAAGCTGCATCAAAAGATAGAGCCACTTGCTTTTTCTCTGTTTTTACACAATAAATCGGTAACTCTCGTTTCTCTCCTGCTGCCCTCGCTATCATCTTTGGGACAAAATAAATTCCTGCTACTATAACTAACATGATGGATAGTACTACAATTCCGGTTTTGCACCATTTCCCCAGTTTTTCTTTATCAATCTCAAATTGCATGGTAATACCTCAATATAATATGTATTAGTATATTTATATTGAGAAAACAAGTGGTTATGCCTTCCTATATACATTATTTTAATGTCCCCCTGTATAATTTCGCCAGCTTTATGGTGACAAGGATAAAATATGAATTGTATTACCTCAATCTTTAAGTATCCTTGTTAAAGAAGCTATAAAAAGCATCTTGTATGGACTTGTCCACTGCAAGATGCTTTTTATATACACTTCTAATTTTCTTCGAGCCACAATCCTATATAAATTATTCCCATAAAAACAAGATACGTTAGAATAACAAAATTCTCTACTCATCAACTCTCATAATGCGTAACGCTATAAATTCTTTACCTGGCAGAGATACTGTTGGATTATAGTTCTCCGTTTTTACCAACTCCGTTAATTACCCACCATCTATCTACTGGCTCAAGCTCACTCTGTCCACTCTCTTCGACTATTTTTCTCAAAAATGCAATTCTTTTTGGACTTTTTCCTCGTAGCGTACCACCCTTTGCCCACCAAATAATAACCTCTGGATGTGTAAAGGTTTCTCCATGGGTCATGTAAGTTCCCGATGTTATTGCTTGCCAGAACTTATCTACTAATTCTTCTGCAGATAATCTTCCCCAGCGCTGGCTGAGATTCCCTTCATATCCAACTTCATCATAAATAACGGGGTTCTGATAAGCGTCCTGGCATAAAACGAATCCTATAAACTCCATTCCCATCATAGAATCCTTCCACCTCTATATGTTTTTCATTGCTTTGAAAAACAGTATATGGGAAAAACAGCAGTTTCACGCCTAATACAACTGATGAATGAGCCAACCTCCCCTAAAGTTAAAATAGAAATGACAACGCAATTAAACATAAGGAAAAGTGTTATCTGATTTGCAACTACTATTTTAATAGATAGTGAACCTTATGAATTAAAACTCTCAGTTACGACGAATACCTGCAATCAGAACCAGCTATTCATCGTAACTGAGAGTTTTTTTGTTTTACTATAAATGATATTTTCTTTTGGAAGACTGTGTAAGCTTAGCATAAAAATCTTCCAGTATAAATCTGGCGTCAGCATTTTAGTAAAACTTAATTGGCTGATACCTGCCACTATGGCTCTACCTTCACTGTTTTATGCCTCTTATAATCAAAATAACTACCTTCTAGCATTGGTAATAATGTATTCGTTACTCTTATCTCTACCTCATTCTCATGCCGTAACAAAGCAAAAGGGCAAAGCCACTCGTAAGGAGCAAAGGCTTTGACTCCAAGAGAAGTACCATTTACCAGCAATTCAATACAATCAACTGCCTCCTTCGCAAAATCTGGTATCAATTTTATATTCCCGTGATCGAAAAGCTGATCTAATTTAAAATTAGTATAAAAGGAAAATGTTCCACTATACCAAGGAAATCCTTCTATATAAGTATCTCGGTAGGAAGCTTTTTCTGGCATAGCGCAAATCCTTCCTTGTGAAACTCCAAATTCACCTAAGATATACATTGGATCGCGTATTCCGTCCCAATCTTTTGCTATCGTAACTTGGACTTCCATCATATTTTTCCCTCTCTGGATGAAATGTGTAATATCACAAATGCAATTACACCGATCATTTATAAAGGTTGGATAAAACTTCGTATTCTCAATTAACTTGCCATTGATATGAATCTCATACTCTGAACCAATGGTTCTTTCATCCTTCATTAAATATAGCTTACTACTTATATCATCGACCCAAAAATCTGTTTTGTAGTACAATTGGAATGGATATTTTACTTGCAAACGCTTTGGTGTACCAAATCTACCGGTAAATGAGAGTGTATTTCCAGATAACCATTTAAATTCATCACATAACTCGATAAACGTTTTTGGTTCACAGCATCTCCAATTCACCTGATCTATTGATACCAAAAACTGCTCCAAACGATATACATTTTTTCCAACTATCGATATCCTCATCGGATTTGAGGTTTTAAGTAAAACAGTCGTAAGGATTTCAGGTGATTCTACTATTCTATCCGCCATTCTGTCGCTAACCTGCGAATTTGAGCGACAGCACGAATTCAAGTGTGAAAAATCTTGATTTTTCACACTACCTTCTCTTAAATCAAATGTGAGAATCTTAGATTCATACGCTTTTAGAGTAATACGGAATATCTTCTGTTCTTTTCCTTCATATAACCTTATTATGTTCCCTGTTTCAGCATCCATTTGAAAAACCGTCGAAAATGGTACTTTTAACTGAATCTCAACCATACATTTTTTTCGTCCATGATTTCCTATCATGATATAACGGTTTTTCTTATAATCTACTCTTACGGAAGTATAGAGTTCTTTGTCATCCCCTTCTAACACACAAAATTCTGCTTCATTTACAGATGATTGTCTTAACAAATCCAGAAATTGATTATAAAATGCTTCTTGACTGAGGGAACCGTCAGTTGCAAGAAACGATACCTTGCCATTTTTTATTACGTTCCATCTTCCCGAAGAAAATCCCTGCCAATATTCCGTTCGATTTGAATTCTTTGCTCCAAATATTTTGCAATAGGTACTTTCTACTTCTAAATCCTCATCGATTACCTCATAAGGTAGCATACCTGTCGCTATTACGTTACCCCCTTGTGCTATAAACTGCTGTATCTTTGCAGTCGCAAAGCTTTCAATCGATGTGAGTGGTGGTAAAATTAATACTGAGTACTTTGCCCGTCCTATTAAAATTTGACCATCTTCAATTTGAGCTTCCTTCAAAATTTCAGAATCTAAAAAATCAAAACCAACATGAGCAAAAAGCATGGTTTTTGCTAAGTACATCCAGTCATCCAAGAGACTTTTTAGTTCTTTTTGCTCCTCTTTATCAGTTCCGGCGTAAGTAAACCCTTTTCTTGGATTTCCAAGATGCGTCCATAACGAAGTTACAGGATCAAGCAATGCCACATTGCAGACTGCTTCCGTATTACTAACAAAGGCACTTAACCTAGCTGAATAATCAGCTAAAATATGATAATATGGCCAATATGGATTCTGAATAAATTGTGAGGGAGGAGCATCGTGTTTTGTGATACTATCAATGGTATAATAAAACGCATGTGCAGTGAAAAAATTGATTCCCATAGCTGCCATCCAATCAATCATCCACTTCGCATCCTGTATGGTCATAGACCAACCTATGCTATGAAAACTCTCTGCCATAGCATAGGTTCGGTTTTTCTGTCTGGCTAAGGAAGCAATTCCAGGTACACAACTTCGATAATTTTTTAAATAGCGATTATATACTTCTTCTAAGGAAATCCCTAATTTTTCATGGCAGGCATCCCCCCCTGGTACATCACTATAGATCTGTGTACTTCTTCTCATGGATGGAAGCTCTGTTACAAACATCCATCCATGTTCCCCACACCAATCTGAAACCTGCTTGTGGTAAGATTCTTGTAATAATTCATGAGCTGATTGATATAACTGATATCTGATTTTTGCAGCATTTGGATAGCTTTTATCATGAAGTGCCGGAAGAACTTCTAAAATATTGTAATTATAATGATTCCTTATATAATCAACTAAGTGTCTTGACCATGGAATTTCTCCTAAAAAGCTTACTTCATCAGAAAAAATCCCCTTGATTCTTGTACCTAATTCTTTCCCTAAGAATTGAAAATAACGCTCATGTGTGGTACGAAGGAAAGTTTTCACTGCCTGCTTATCACATGGATCAAAAAAATTACCATAATATTTATAGTCATCTAAGGTTTCCTGTAGGTAAATCTCTAACCGCCACGTCCCTTCTGGAAGACAGAAATTTATAATCTTTTGGGGCCCATAAGAAAAAAAACGCTTATTTCCATACGCTGTTAACCCTGTTCGCTGATAAATCTCTTGTTCTTGTCTAATACCAATTGAATCAAGAAGATTTATTGTATTACCTCTCATTGGTTGATTCTTTTCATCTAATCTGACTGCTGCAGCATATAGAACTTTTGACCAGCCTAAAGTAATCTCCTGTTCTTTTTCTCCTTCTATCATAAAACATTGATATTTTATCTGCGTATGCACAGCATCTGGCTTCTCCAACAGAACCTCTCCACCGCTCATACCACTTGGATAAGGATATTCATCATAAAGCCATAACTCTAACTCATATTCTTCTGCTTTATTACAAGCATAGCAGATTCTTTCAAACCACCTCTGACCTAAGTATGGTATTTTCTGACCTTGCCGCGGACAAATAAAAGCACCCGCTAAACCTTGTTCCTTCATTTGCCGTAATTGAACATCGATTTCCTCGCAAGTCAGCTCACCATTCCAGAACCAAAAAGGTTTCATTCTATATTGGTTTGATGGGCGAACCCATTCAGATATAAAATCCATATACCCTCCCTCCTTATACACTTTTTACATTTCCGAATAATTAATTTCACCCTTAGCTAATTCCGCAGCACAAAAAACTACTTTTTTATCCAACGTAACTTTGTAATATTCCGATTTCTGATATTCAACGCATAACTCATGTCCGTTTAACTGAACCTGACTAAGAGAAAAGAATTGCAATCCGATATCGATAGGATCTATCTTTATCCCATTCTCTGTTGGTTCGATTCCTGCCACATGTCTGATAATTAAATCAATATAGTAAGAATGCAAATAGTCGACTTCATCACTAAGCATCTCCCCTGTCACACTGTCATAGTGCTCTACAAGATATGGTTCTTCCAAGTTGTGATTCCGATAGTGTTCCAAGGAGTATTCCTTAAGATATTTTGCAAACTCCTTATCATATTTATGATCTTGCAATTTACTCTGTTTTGCAATCGCATCTAATGCGATGCACGTTGTATACGGCCAGGATGGTCCATCCCACATACATCCATTTCTGCCTTTAAAAAAGTCACCTTTCCAACTTCCCTGCGGCATAAATACGGGACAGTCTTTCGAGACAGATGCAAAAGCAGATCCTACAGCAAAACTATCCTCTGAGAAATAATAATCCAAAAGTTTTAGATGCGAATCATTCGTTATTTCTGCCCACATCGGATAAATCCCTACTACATTTTTTACAAGTGCCATTTCTTCCGTTTCATAATGAAGGTCATAAAAGAAATTACTTTCTTTATCCCACATTTTACTTAACACTTCTCTTTTTATGTTCTCTGCAAGCTGATAAAACTCCGCCGCATCCGAATCTTTTATTTCGTCACATAACTTTGCAGTTCCGAGTGCATTTAAATACAGATAGATTGCTAAATCAACCCGTTTTAAATAAGTATAACTTCCTTCCTCTTTGGCATTATCCGGATAGTCATTAAAATACCAATAAGAAGGTTGATATTCCTTTCCTGTTCTTCGATGATTATAGCAAATCGGCAGGTTATCCATGTTATTTTTAGACTTCTCCCACACGCTGCGTACATTTTTCTTAAAACCAGGGAGAATTTTTTTCATAAATTCAATGTCCTGATGGATTAAATAATATTGATAGATCGCCCACTCTGAAAAATTACCATAAGCAACTCCAAAACGATCCAACATCATAGTACAAAATATCCCATCTTCATCTGCACAATCTAGCAAAGAAAGAATGGCTTCTTCGCATTCTTTTTTATGATTTCTCCATTTACAATCCGTAATATGTAACGGAGTCGACAATGGGATTAATTGCGTAAATTCATGACCTTTTGACTTATATAATTCTTTTGATGTTTTATGAGAACGTCCCTCATAAAAAGTTCCGTGCTTAAAATTTCCACAAGAAGGTTCCGCATAATTATGCCGCAACAAGAACCAACGATACCACCATGTTTTATTCAATAGGGCATCGTCAGAAGAAAATACTGGTACCTCGGAAAACCATGAATCATATTCGGACTTTTGCTTTTCTACATAGGAATTTTCATCCCGATTATCCCTAATATAGTTCTTTACTTCCAGGTTTTTGTCTTTGAAACAATCAGTTTCACTTTCTCCGATTGCAGCTATTATCGTGAACTCTATGCTGGAATTTGCAGGTAAATTTACATAACCATCCCTATGAATCCCATTGTCAGAGCATACGGTACCGATTAACTTTAACTTATGGTTCTCACAGTCATTGTAAATATTGATGCAGCCATCTTCTCTTTCCCAGCTCCAAGCCTCTGAGATCGAAAACTTAATTTTTTTCTCGAAGGATGTCTTATTCGTCCATCTCTGACAAGACACTGCATAATCCTTCCAAGTAATAAATTTTTGTTCTTCAAACTCTATCCTTGAACTCTCATATTTTATAAACAAATGACTGGGATACCAGACTGCCTCAAGAGGTTCCAATACATTCGATATTCCTTCACATTCCGTTGTAAAGATGCCAGGCAAGTTCATCTTGTGAATAAAATCAATCCTTCCAGAAAATCCAGGCACCGGGTCAAGGTAGTCAGCAAATAACCTGGCTCCCGTAGCTCCTAATAAAAGTTTTCCGGGAAGGGTTCTTAGGGTACGATTTTTATGTTGTAAATAATGATCTATATGTTCACGCTTCATATCGATTGCATCTCCTATTCAAGACAGATAATAATCACTTATTTTGATAATAATAGTACGATAAGGGGCTGTGATAGCAGCCCCTTATGAATCATAGCAATCCTTTACTTATTTTGTGTCCCACTGTACCATTCATTCGCTTCTTTGGTTAATTGTGTACCACCATTCTTGTACCACTTCTCAATGGTAGCATCCCAAGTCGAATCAATATCAACATCACCACGAATTGCTTTTACAATATATTCAAGTGGATAAGCATAGATTAAATCCGGATTCTCAGTTGCTGCTTTTAAGGATACCTTTACCGCATCCGTAACCGTATTTAACTTAGAGAAAGTTGGAAGGTCGATTTCATAACGTTGATCCATTCTCGCTCCACCGATAATTGAAAGGAAGTCTGCATTTGCGTTATACATTGCCCATAAGCATTGTCCATTACCGATTGCCTGTCCCTGTGCATTATAGTTTTCTTTTTCACTATAATTATCAATCCACTGTCTTTGTGTTTTATCCTCATTCCATTCCCATATATAGCCTTCTGGTCCATAATGGTTGACAACGATATCCGAATTGGTTGATTGCTGCTCTAAGATGTTCATAATCTTGTACATTTTTTCACGATCTTCTTCTAACTGAAGACCAAAACATACATAACCGGAAATATTGCTGCCTGCATAATATCCTGAATTCTCACCCGCAGGTCCTACAATCTGATCAATCAGAATGTAATATGGGTCAATCATATCGCTACTAAAATCTGTAACATTCTTCTTACCATAAAGTGCTTCCTCATTTCCCTCATTGGAAGCAAAGAAATTCTGCCAGCTTTCATTCGAAGCTACCCATTTTGCATTTACATGTGCATCATTATCCCACTGATAATCATCATAGGCAAAACCATCTACAAAACCAGTGATACCATTCGCAAATTTATATGCAATGTCTGTTCCTGAAGTACGGCTCTCATCTGTTACAAATTCTGGATCGATTAAGCCCTTTTCATACCAACTGTTTAAAAGTTTTAAAGCGTCTTTACATTCCTCTGTTACAAAACCAAACACTGCCTCATTGTCTTGTACCGTCCAGCAAAAAGGATTGATGCCATAGGCCCCAAAAATGGAGGAAAAGTATCTCTTTCCATTCTCTTTGTCTGATCCTGAGGTAAGTGCATAAGTATCATTGATTCCATTTCCATCTGGATCATTATAGGTAAATGCTGTGAATACTTCTTCCAGTTCTTCTAATGTGGATGGTACTTTATCAAATCCACAAGCTTTCAACCAATCAGCTCTAATTACTGCTGCCTGAGCAATACCACTTGCTGCTTTTATTTTTGTTATTCCATAATTTTTTCCATCAATCATGGAATACGTGAAGAAGTTTTCATCTTGTTCTTTACACATTTCATAATAGGATGGCATATTCTCTTTAATTTCATCTTCTGTAAGACTAGCCAAGATGCCAAGATTTTGATAAGTTCCAACTTCTTCAATTGTACTTAAAAACATGACATCCGGAATCTGTCCTCCTGCCAGTAAGGTACTTAATTCATCTGCATTTTCAGCACGTACAATTTCTACATCCACTCCAAATAATTCTTCAAAAGCCTTTTCTCCCCAGGAATCATCTTCATAAGGTGGATACTGATTATACCACACTATCGTCATGGGTTCTTCCACGGATGGAGTTGTCCCATCGGAAGAATTATCCGTACCATTCTTCTTGGAGCATGCTGAGAAAGTCAATACAAGCAATACACTACATAGTAACAATGCAACCCATTTTCTTTCATTTGTTTTTTTCATAAACTACCTCCTATGCATTAATATATACTGATTAAAGTACAAGTACTTTGAATCCATCCTGAAACTTTAATTTTCGAATACTACAAAGTAATGTTAATCAAATTATTCTTTTACCGCACCAAGTGTCATCCCTTCCACAAAGAATCTCTTAACAAATGGATAAATAATCAATACTGGAAGCACCGTTACCATAATACCTGCTGCTTGAATTGAGTTTTCTGTTGGAAGATTTGCTTTACCGGTTGTCATCCCTGTTAGCAATAAGTTGCTCTGCTCAATAACAAGACGACGAATCTGTACTAATACAACTTGCTTTTTCATGGTAGTAAAATATAATTGAGAATCAAACCACGAGTTCCAGTGAGTAAAGAATACCCAGGTTCCTACGGCGATTAAAGAAGGAATGCTTAGAGGTACGATTACTTTTCCAAAAATCTGAACCTCACTTGCACCATCTATCCTAGCCGCCTCTTCTAAGCTTTTTGGTATCGTCGAAAAGAAACTCCTTAATATAATCATATAATACGTATTAAACAATGGTAGTAAAACTAAAAGCCAAATATTATCAAGTAACCCCAATTCTTTAATCATAAGGTAGGTAGGAATCAATCCACCCTGAATAAACATATTAACCATAAAAAACATCGTAAAACCTTTACGTCCTGGCAAGTTAGACTTTGATAAAGCGTACGCAGCCAGCGCCATAAAAAAGATAGATGCACTGGTTCCTACTACTGTTCGAAATATTGTGATTAAGTAACCAGATTGAATATATGGTGATGAAAATATATTTTTGTAGGCAGTTAGCGTAAAGCCTGCCGGCGTTAACATAAATGGATTGTCACTCGAAGATATTCCCCCATAAGTGGACAATGACAGCATGAACAAATACCAAACTGGATAAATAATGGAAATTGCAAAGCAGAGTAGTAAAAAGCCTATCACATAATCTGCAAATGTGTATTTTTTCTTTTTCTTCTTTGATTTTCTCTGCATTACACTACCCCCTCCTGACCGGCACGCTTCACTATTTTATTCACTGTAAATACCAGTAACAAGCCAATCACATTCTGAAATAGATTCACTGCGGATGAGTAACTATACTGCATACTATTAATACCAAGTCGATACACATAGGTATCTAATATATCTGCGACATCCATAACTGCTGAATTATATAAGTTAAAAATCTGATTAAAGTTACCACTTAACAATCCACCTAGTTTTAATATTAATACGGTACAAATAGTTCCAGACAAGCACGGTATGGTAATACGAAATAGTTTCGACCATCTTCCCGCCCCATCAATTGATGCAGCTTCATATAATTCTGGGGAAATACCTGATATTGCAGCAATAAAAATCAAAGCATTCCAACCAGCAGATTCCCAAATGTCGGATAAAACAACCCAAACGATAAACCATTTTTCTTCTGCTAAAAAGTAGATTGGTTCTCCTCCGAGCATAACAATAATTTGATTTACAACACCTGTATTCGGTGAAAGCATTACTGTCATGATTGATGCAATGATAACCCAGGAAAAGAAATGAGTTAACATAGAAAAGCTTTGAACTGCGCCCTTAAACAACTTATTCTTTACTTCCGAAAGTAACAACGCCAGTATTAAACCACTTGGTGTTACAAATATTAATTTTAGAGCACTGATAAAGATTGTATTTTTAAAGGCTCTAGCAAAATTAGCATCACTAAATATCTTACGGAAATTATCAAGACCAACCCATGCGCTGCCCCATACACCTTCTACAATGTTATAATCTTTGAATGCAATACTAATTCCGTAAATAGGGAGATAGGCAAACAAAATATACCAAATTACTGCTGGTAGCAAAAACAAATACATCCATCGATAATGATATAATTGCTTCCCTATCAATTGAAATTTGCTCTTTTTTTGTACAAGATTCATCTGATTTGGATCTTTTTTCAATTTAGTCCTCACGCTACTCACATTCCCTTCTCATATTTTTCTCTCGAATGTTTTTATTTCATGGCAATTCAGTCATCAATAAATCTTCTAAATAAATTGGAGGCTGCTTAGAAAAATAACGATTTTAAAATTGATATTTCATGCCTTCATCTAAAGCCTTCTCTCCTCTGATCCAAGCTTCATCAATGCGTATGTACTTCATGCATTTACGATTCCCCCACGTATAAGCTACGTGAATTTTTCCATCCCCACTTTGCATCATCACTGGATATTCATACCTTTGATTATTCACACTATTTAATCGTCCACAAAATCCTTCTGCACTTTCTATAATTCTGCGATAGTCCCAAGACTCACCATTGTTATCAGAAATTGCAACCGTAATTGGGGACCTCTGTCTTGGCCATTTTGTTACATCACGATTTTCACTAAAACTGCAAGCATTATAGACCATTGCTACTGCTCCACTTTGTAAAGCAATTGCAGAGATACTTGCATTATTATTGGGAAGTTCCGTCTTCACTGGTATCGTCCAATGCTCGCCATAATCATTGGAGGTGGACTTATAAATAAAATCTGCACCACGGCTTCGAAATAAGGCAAGTAACTCCCCGTTTTCTCTCTCAATAATATTGCAATGCACTAAGCTTCTACTTTCAGGTACTTCTACACTTTTCCAGGTCTTACCTTGATCATCCGAAATCTGGATAACCGTGATATCGCTTCCATTCTTAGTATCATCATCAAAACAAATCCAGGTCCCAAACACCAGACGTCCATTCGATAGAATCTGAATTTTCTGTCTGCAAAAAGATCCTGCATCCGAAAACATTGTTACTGTATTTCCCCATGTATATCCATTGTCTACTGACTTTCTGCATCGAATCTCTGAGGTATATTGCAAATTACAATGTGCAGGTAACTCCTTCGTTTTTGAAAGCATTGCAGTATACATAACCCATAGTTCTCCATTGGGGTGCAAGAATAGAGAAGGATTTTGTTCTGCTCTAGCTGCATCATCCGATATAAGTATTGGCTGTGTCCATTGACTTTCTCCGGCAGGTAACCTTGACAGGTAGATACTGACATCTGCATATCCTTCTCCTTTTGAACCAGCAAACCAGCAGCACAGTAAATCCTTATTTGGCAATTCTAAAAGATCTGCAGCATGACAAGTCTGATATGGATTAGGTAGTAAGGATTCTACTGTATCAAGTCTATTGTTATGGTATAAGTAACCATCTACCTCCATCCTATTAAGTTCTATATACTCTCTCGCCATATCCTTTTCTCCTTTCCTTAGATCGTTTTTGTTCTCTGTTATTAGCAAAACAGATAGCATAATCGATTGCATTTTGTAAACTCAATTCATTGGCTGTTCCACGACCAGCCTGCTCAAATGCTGTTCCATGGTCTACAGAAGTTCGAATTATTGGTAATCCTAACGTTATATTCACACCTGCAACCGCATCCCACTGTTGTTTTTTAGAATCATATACAAAGCCAACAACTTTTAAAGGAATGTGCCCTTGATCATGATACATAGCAACTACAATATCATACATTCCACCTCTTGCTTTAGAAAATACAGTATCGGGCGGTATCGGTCCTTCTGCAAAAATACCCGCTTTTACAGCTGCATCAATGGCAGGTGAAATTTCTTCTACTTCTTCATTCCCAAAGAGACCACTTTCGCCAGAATGTGGATTTAAACCAGCTACAGCAATTCTTGGTTCCTCTATTCCTAGATTGATACATGCATCATGAGCAATTTGAATCACTTCTAATATTCGGTCTTTTTTTACCAGATCACACGCCTCTCTTAAAGAAACGTGGGTAGAAACATGTACTACTCTTAAATTTTCATGAACCAACATCATCGTATATTTTTTTGTATTCGTATAGTTTGCATAAATTTCGGTATGACCAGAAAAATGGTGACCAGCTAGATTTATAGCTGCTTTATTGATAGGATTTGTAACGGTTGCATCGATTTCATTCCTCATGGCCAGTTCAATTGTCTTTTTCACATATTGGAATGCAGCTTCACCTGCTTCCTTTGAAACTTCACCAAGCTTTAATTCCTCAGCCTTTATTAGCCCCATATCTAAAACATCAATTGTTCCATAAGTAAATGTTGCTTGTTTGACACTTTTGATTGCATGTATCTTTAGCTCTGATTTATTAAGAAAACTCAAGACATTTTTCAAAACAGATGCATCTCCGATTATAATTGGCTTACATCGTTTATAAATCAGTTGACTACATAGTGCTTTTACTGAAATTTCTGGGCCAATCCCAGCTGGATCTCCCAATGTAATCCCTATAATTGGTCTATTGTCACTCATTTGTTATCTCCTATATTATTTCATTCCAAGTTTTTCATTTGCAGTTAAAACACATTTTATTGCTTCTATTCCTTCTTCTGAAATATGATAAAAAGGACTCCTGCAATTTCCTACTGGATAGCCTAACATAGCAACTGCTGTTTTTACAATTGTGTTTGGATTTCCAAATCGAAAACAATTACGGAAACTACGAATTCTATCCTGTGCCGCTCTAGCCTGTTCTAAATCGCCTTTCCTAAAAGCTTCATAGATATTAACCATATTCTCTGGATAAACATTCGCACAGCCTGCAATTCCTCCACTACCACCAGCAAGTAAATTCCAAAGAATTAGAGAATCGTTTCCAGATAGTACTGTAAAATTCATATCCTTTGTTGCCTCTATATACTGTAACATCTGATCAAAATTCCCACTGCTGTCTTTTACTCCAACGATATTATGGATAGCAGCAAGACATTCAACCGTTGATGTCGCCAATGCATTTCCAGTTCTAGCGGGAATGTTATACAACACGATCGGAAGCTGAACCGCTTCTGCGATAGCTTTGTAATGTTCATATAATTCTTCCTGGGAAGCCTGTGCAAAGGATGGAGTAATAACTGAAAGTACATCACATCCCATCTTTTCCGCTTTGCGTGCTAAACGGATGGTATCCCTTGTTGTAATGCATCCAACTCCGGCATACACAGGCACTCTTTTTGCGGTTTCTTCTACAACCGTTTCTAGCACCTTTTCCTTCTCATCCTCATTTAATGCATACCCCTCACCATTGGTTCCTATTGCAAAGATTCCATGAACCCCAGCATTTATCAAACGATTTACCTGATTTCTGAGTTCATTTAAGTTAATACTTTCGTCCGTATTCATTGGTGTTACTATTGGTGGGATGATTCCTTTTATCTCGAACATAACTACATTCCTCCTAAATTACTTGTAAATACAACTCTCTTGCAGCTTCCCTTGTAACTTCTCTTTTATTATTCACCAACAACCTTTCTACCTCCATTCCTACTTGTACTAAGGTATCTAAATCACTTTCTTTAATACCATAAGAACGAAGTGAGGTTTCAATTGATAATTTATGAAGGATTTCCTCCAACCGTTTTAATAGCTTCTCTGCTTTTTCATCCTTTGATAATAGCTGAACTTCCGGTGAATGAACAAAATCATATACTGTCGCAAACTCCTCTAGGCAATAAGGCTTATTATATTTTAATACTGGTAACAGCATAATTGCATTCGCAATTCCATGAGGAATATGATACTTTCCTCCCAACGGATACGAAAGAGCATGTACCGCTGTGGTACCAGAAGCAGATATTGCTACTCCGGCATAAAAAGATGCCAATAACATGTTACCTTTTTCTTTTATTGCATTAACGTCCTCACATGCCTTTTCAATATTAGAAAATATTAGTTTAAGAGCCTCTAAAGCAAATAGGTCACTAAATGAATTTGCTTTATTCGAAGTATAACATTCAATTGCGTGTGCGAGAGCATCAACTCCAGTGGATGCTGCAATTTTTTTTGGTAGATTTCGTATCATACGACCATCCAATAGAACAAAATCTGCAATCATATCGGTATGAACAATTCCTACCTTCAATTCTTTTTCTGGTATGGCTACAATACAATTTGGAGTTGCCTCTGAACCTGTTCCTGCTGTCGTTGGTATCATGATAGTTTTTATTGTCTTTTTACACAAATGCGGACTTTTTAGAAGATCTCTTACTTTTAGTGCCCCATTTCCAGTAACAGAAGCCAGTTTTGCAATATCCATTACACTGCCACCACCGATAGCAATAATAATATCCGCTTTCATAGTAATAAATCTATCTATGATTTTCTGCGCTTGATCGCAAGTTGGTTCGGATGGCAATTCATTTAATATCTCTAAACTTACACCGCCCTGTGTCAAATAACGGATTGGTTCTTCTAAGATACCTGCCTTTTCAATGCCTTTATCCGTAAATATAACTGCCCGATTGTATTTCCCCTGGACTATACTTACCAAAGATTCTAATGCATTCTCACCATGATAGACTACACCAGGCATTCTTAGTTCATAATTTGAATTCATTCTTTTCCTCCTGTTATGTCAAAAATTATACATCAAATTTATGATTTTGTTCCTCCTTATGGAAGATAAAATTATCTGTTGCGAATCATTTCTCCCTGGAAGGTAAAATTAACTACTTCGAATCATTTCTCCCATCTTAATTTCTTGAAGTAACGTGGTTAAAAGTTCTACACTGCCAAAACCACCTGACTTTGAAATAAGCCAAAGCTTCTTATTACCAATCTGTATAGTGGAGAGCACCATTCCTTCATTTAATTCGCAAACTATATTGATATCATTGCAATTTGTATACTCTATAAAACTTAACAGCGTATCTCCTCCTATTATCATCAGCGTATTGTCAACTTCTAGTTCCAGCAGCTTGCCAACTATTTTTCCTAATGAAGTTGCTATGTTAAGCCCTAGCTCTCTTCTATCTGATAGTTCCTCAGTGAAAGATTCATTTAGATTAACGGTTTCTGTATCAATGATACAATGTTCTCCATTCAAACATTGTTGCTTTAATTTTTCTACCCACCGCTTCCCCTCTTCTGTGCATAGAAAGTCTTGTCTTAACTGCTGATCTACAGAAAGAGTAATTCGGTGAAACCCATGTAATTGTGCAAATTCTACCTGAGCTTTCGAAATTGGGTTTACACTACCACAGATAACTAATAAAGGCTTGTCCAAAACCGGCATGTTTTTTCGCTTCCGTTGAAATCCAATAACTTCTGCCAATGCTGCTGCAAACCCTGCGCACCCTGCCATAACGGATAGCATATTTTCTTTCTTTAAATGTCTAGCGATACGTTGTAAATCTTCCTCTGTATCTGCATCAAAGATTCCTATTGTCTTCTTCTTTACTTTTGTGTAATAACTTTCTGATTTATGATAAACACAAACATCGTCATCTGTGTTTTGAAACAAATCTGGTATGTATGAATACTTTACTGGTTCAAAAGGATCTTTTCCAAAGACACTCTCTTTTAGCGGTACACCATCAATATAATGTGAGCCACCCACTGTCACGCGGTTCATTTTCGGGAGAGCAGGTAAAAATGCAAGAAAATCTTTTCCACTTGCATGGAGTAGAGCGCTTAATTCGCTACAAATATTACCTCTCAAACCAGAATCTGTTTTTTTATATAAGTATTGAACTCCTACTTTTACCGCCGCTTTTACTATTTGATATACAATTTTGTATGCTTCCTCTTCACTTACGTGCCTCGTCTCTGCATCTACTACTAGCACTTCGATGAAATTATCTTTATATTTTGTAAAATCCACCTGCCTATGTACTAAAACAGTAGGCATGATACCATAATTCACAAATTGTACTCCGGTATCTAACGCTCCTGTAACGTCATCTGAAATAATCAAAAGCTTAATCAATTAATTCCCCTGCTTTCTTAGTGTTTATTTTTGAAACACTTTTATGCTGTTATTTCATTTTTACTTCTTTTTCTTTTTTCCGTTTCATTATAGTCTATATTACACTCGCTTTTTCATGTGGTCAATATAAAATAGTTTAATATATAAGTTTAAAGTGTTTATATTTGAAACATATATATTTTCGCTTGATTATTTTACATTTTATGATATTATTGTATTAAATTTAAACACTAAGGGAGAGTATTGAGAATGGCTGAAAAAATTAAAATTCTTGTAATTGCTCCATACAAAAGCCTTCAGGCTACTATGGAGAAACTTGCAAACAATCGCACTGATATAGAATTAACTATTTTTGTTGGAGATTTGCTAGAAGGTGTCAAGATTGCTAAAAAGTTCAACTCCTCCAGTTACGATATTATAATATCAAGAGGCGGGACAGCAGAGCTTCTTCAAGAGTCGGTATCCATACCAGTTATTGAAATACCTCTTACTATTTATGACATACTCCGTACCATTAAGCTTTCTGAAAATTATAATAGTAAGCACGCTATTGTAGGGTTTCCGAGTATTACAAAAAGTGCACGTTTTTTATGCGATTTACTTCAATATGATATTGGCATCTATACAGTTCATAATTCTTCTGAAATTACAGAAACCTTAGAACTTTTACGCAATAAAGGTTATCGTATGATACTTGGTGATATGATTACAACCTCCATGGCGAAGGACTTTAATCTAGATTCTATATTAATTACTTCTGGCACAGAAAGCATTGAAGCCGCTTTCGATCAGGCTGTTAAGACATATCATGACATCGCACGATTGGAAGAAAAAAAAGAGTTCTATAACTCCATACTAAAAAATTTATCTTGTAAAGTGGTCGTATATGATGATCAAAAAGAGCTTGTCTACACTAATCAGGATGGTCTCACACCCGACATGCTATCTGTATTAAAAAACAACATTGATAAAGTTATTGTAGAAAAACAACGAACCTTTTTTAAAGAATTTGACAAGCAACTCATGCATACGATTGCTACTTGCATGAGCTATCAAAGCCAAAACTATGTCGTTTATAGTATAAAGCTGCAAAATATGTCCTTTATTCCGTCACGCAATGGTTTACGATACCTCAGCAAAGAATCAGCCTCCAACAAATTTTACGAAAGCTTCTATGGTATCTCAAATACAACAAGCCCACTTCGTACATCGATTGATCAGTTCAATCAAACCGATTATCCTATTATGGTGATTGGTGAAGAGGGTACTGGAAAAGAGCAGATGGTCTACCTCGTCTATTCCCAGAGTAAACTACAAGACAATCCACTTGTTATCATCGATTGCCCAAAGTTAAATGATAAGTCCTGGAGTTTTCTTATTGATAATTACAAGTCTCCTTTTAATGAAACAAATATAACAATACACATTAGAGGCATAGATATATTACCAGAACGTCAATACCAAGAACTTTTTACAATCATCAATAGTACAAATCTATTAAGTAGAAACCACCTGATTTTCACTTACAGTTGCAATGAAAATAAAGATATGGCGGAACGATGTAAGCAAATTGTGAATGAGTTTTCCTGCCTCACTTTACACATTCCTCCATTGCGTTCTAATTTGAACAATATTCCAAACCTAGCAAGTCTTTATATTGGTTATCTGAACCTGGAGCTCGGAAAAGAGATATCAGGATTTGAACCTGGCGCACTAGATTTATTAAAATCCTTCTCATGGCCTCATAATTATAACCAATTTAAGCGAATACTGAATGAACTTGCCGTTATTACAACTACACTTTATATAAAAACTGAAGATGTTGATAAAATACTTAAAAGAGAAAAAAGACAATTTGAACTAGAGAATTTAGATACGAATAATTTAGATATTTCCAGAACACTAGAGGAAATCAATATTGATATTGTCGAACAAGTATTACATGAAGAAAAAGGGAATCAAAGCAATGCTGCAAAAAGACTAGGTATCAGCCGTACTACCTTGTGGAGAATGATACAAAAGCTTTAAGATCTTCCTTCCGCTATTCTTACAGTGAATCTAGTGGTTGAGGATAGAAAAAGTAATAGGAAAAAGTTTGAAAGGAGATGGCCTTGCCATCTCCTTTCACTTTGCATATCTAGCAATTCTGGCTTGCCTAAGTTTACCAGCTTTCTCCTATCAGACTGTACCAGCTGCAAAGGTTGTAAACTGAGTATTTTGCTGTCCTGAAACCATATTACCTATATGTGTATATAACTTCGCAATGTTTAACGATATCTTTTTCTAGTGTTAATAAGTCTGAAGCAATGGATCAACAGCAAGAGAATTTGCTATCTCAGTAAAGATTACACCTAATGCATAGGCGCCTGCATCTGGATATCCAATACTTCTATCACCTACCGTACCAGCCCTTCCCATACGTGCAGCAATTTCCTCTGTTTTCTTTGCACCTTCTACAGCCTTAATAGCTCCAAGCGTAAATGCTTCCACAAAATCTATAGTGCTCTTATCAAAGGATGACCAAGCATCTGCGCAAGGAACAAGTGCATCAATCAGCGTTTTATCTCCCACTACAGCACCACGTCCAAAAGAACGTTCTCCAGTAGCTTGGATTCCTGCTACCGTTGCTTGTAACATGGATGCAAAATCTTCCATTGTTAATTCATTTTTATCTAATACATTTCGACTAGCTGCTCGAAAAGCTGAACCCCAAATTGGACCTGATGCTCCACCACAATGTTCCATAATAATTAGGGAGCAAGCATCTAAGAAGGAACTAATGGTTAGATCTTTAGTTGCAAGAATGGATTTCCACTCCTTCTTTAACTGCCGAAATCCTTTTGCAACACTCATACCAAAATCTCCATCCCCTGCATGAGAATCAAGTTCGCAGAATGGGATTTCATTCTTTATGATAACATGACTCATCGTATCTACAATATATAGCATATTTTGAAGATTGATGTTTCCGTTAATTTCGCTATACGCACTAGGAGTTTCCATCTCATAAGATAATACTTCTTCCGTTTTATTACGTTCAAATGGTTCATAGTATGGTGCAGCAGAAGTATTACTATCTAATTTAAGTGCAGGAGTATTACAGGAAGCCTTATATAAGGTTTCTAATTCATCATCTAGTTTTAAAATCGAGATAGAAGCTCCTTCCATATCGATACTAGTCATATAATTACCTACTAAAGTATGAGCAACCGTGATTCCTTTCTTATGCAGTATTCGATTTACAGAAGCATTCAGTAAATATAACTCCATCAGTGGCGTTGCTCCAAATCCATTGACTAATAATGAGATTCGATCTGGTTCTTTTGTAGTCCCTAGATTTAATTCCTTACATAAGGATTCTACCATTTTACTTGCTAATTCGTCAGCACTCATTACATTGCAACGCTTAATTCCTGGTTCTCCATGGATACCAACACCGTATTCCATTTCACTTTCTTGTAATGTAAACGTTGGTGTACCCTTTGCTGGTACGGTACAAGAGCTAAAAGCAAATCCAATGCTTTTTACATTAGCTATGGCTTTATTCGCTACTCGTTTTACCTCTTCTAGTGAACTACCTCGTTCCGCCATTGCGCCTGCAATTTTATGAACAAATACAGTTCCTGCAACACCTCGACGTCCAACGGTATACAAACTGTCTTTCACTGCTATATCATCGTCTACTTTAACATAATCAACTAAAATACCATCTTCCGATGCTAAATGTGCTGCATTCTTAAAATTCATCATATCGCCGCTATAGTTTTTAACAATAAGCAAAACACCTTGTTTTGTTTCCATTTCACGAATGGCTTGATATACCTGAATTTGGGATGGAGATGCAAATACATCACCACAAACCGCAGCATCTAACATGCCTTCTCCGACAAAACCAGCGTGGGCCGGTTCATGGCCGCTTCCTCCACCACTGATCAGACTTACTTTATTCCTATTTTTATTTTTTCTATATAATACTTTATACTTAGGCAGCATTTCTAATTCTGGGTGAGCTAGTACAATACCATGACACATTTCTTTCACTACATTTTCTGGATAATTAATTATTTTCTTCATAAGCTTACTCCATTTTTTTCTTGAAGGCTTTACCAATGCTATCTGCTGTTAAGATTGCTGCTAGAACTTGCTCCTCAGTAATCGGAAATGGCATAGAATGTATGGATTCTTCTGGTATACATGCTTTTTTTGCAACTTGTCTTAACTCTTCTTCCGTATAAGAATCAATCCCTACATCACTTAGGCAAATTGGAAGTCCAACAGAGAAACAAAACCTTAGAACTTCCTCTAATTCCTCTTTTGGTGCATTTTCTAATACTAATTGCACAATGGTTCCAAAGGCAACTTTTTCACCATGATAGTATTTGTGAGTACCTTCTAATATTGTCATACCATCGTGTATGGCATGAGCACCCGCAAGTCCGCCACTTTCGAATCCTAATCCAGATAAAAGTATGTTAGCTTCTATGATATTTTCTAATGCAGGTGTTACTTGATTGTTATCACAGGCATATTTTGCATGTAATCCATCTTCTAATAGGGTTTTATAACATAATTTAGCTAACTCAAGAGCTGCTTTTGTTGCTTTTGCGGGACCACACAGATTTTCTCTAAATCCACATGGTAATCCTGCATTCACATTAGAATAAGAATTACTTGTTGCACGTGCTTCAAAATAAGTGGAAAGAGCATCTCCCATACCGGAAACAAGAAAACGTGTTGGTGCTTTCGCTATAATCGTTGTATCGATTAAAACAACATGGGGATTTTGTTTAAAATATGCATAATCATCAAATGCTCCCTCTTCTGTATATAAAACTGCAGAATGACTTGTCGGTGCATCTGTAGCAGCAATGGTTGGAACTATAATTAATGGACCACCTTGTGCAACACATTTCGAGGTATCGATGGCTTTACCACCACCTAGTCCAATAATACAATCGCAGTTGTACTCTGCGGATACTTCTCTAAGACGAGCAACCTCAACACGAGAACATTCACCACCAAAATTACTTTCGATGAAAACAACTCCATATTCTTTACTTGTCTTATCTAACTGATTTTTCACACGCGCAATATCATCCTTATGTGCTATTAACAATGCTTTTTTACCATAGGTGGATACAAAATATCCTAAGTTTAATAATTCGTTCTCCCCTTGTACATATTTACTAGGGCATATAAACGCTTTTCTCATCTTAAAAACCTCCCTGTCCTTAGTTTATCTGATCTAAGGCTATATCTCCTTGAACCATTACCATTTGAACATTAATATTGTCATCAAATACTATAATATCTGCATCTTTACCAGGAGTAATGCTACCCTTTTTATGATCAATTTGCATTACTTTTGCAGGGGTAAGACTAATCATCTTAATTGCATCTACTAAAGGAACCTCTGCTAATTGTATCATCGTTCGCACAAGACGATCTGCGGTGGCAACACTTCCTGCAAATGCACTTCGATCTAATAGTTTAGCAACTCCTTCTTCTACAATAACCTTCTGACCTGATGTCAAATTGCCAAGGATGGATTCCCCTTCTGGGCATCCTGCTGCCCGCATGGAATCCGTTACAAGGCAAATCTTATCAGCACCTTTCGTTTTATAGATTAGTTTTAATAGGCTTTCTGGCAAATGTTTTCCATCTGCTATAATTTCCAGGTACATATCATCAATTAAATAACCACTTTCTACGACTCCAGCATATCGATAAGAATTAACTCTCTTTACCATGGACATCCCAGAATAAAAATGTGTCATCAAGTTATATCCATTTTCAAAGGCAGTTACTACCTCTTCGTATATAGCATTGCTATGACCTATGGAGCATACAATCCCTCTTTTTCTTAATTCTCTACCCATCTTAAGTGCTCCTGGTAACTCTGGTGCAATGGTCCATCTTACAATGTCATCACTATAATTGATAATTTTGGTATATGCTTCTTCCTCTGGGTCCTTAATGTGTTTTGGATCTTGTGCGCCCTTTTGTTGCATGGAAAAATAAGGGCCTTCTAGATGAATGCCAAGAATATTAGGGATACCTTTGGTACCTTTACTTTCCTTAATAAAATCTAACGTACGAAATAAATCCTCCATATTACTGGTTAATGAGGTTGGTAGAATGGATGTGGTACCAAAACGCATATGTGCTTTCGCACCTTCTAGAATGGCTTCGAGCGTTCCATCCATAAAATCATGCCCGCCACCACCATGGGTATGTAGATCAATAAATCCTGGTGATATATACTGTCCTTTTACATCAATTACTCGTTCAAAGCTATGTTCATCACCATATTCTCCAACAAGTATTTCTTCAATCATGCCATCTTTAACAATAACACTAGCATTCTCAATTACTCTCAGTGGAGTAATTACTTTTCCATTGGTTAAGACTATTCTCATCTCTTCCTCCCTTAACGTTAGCCCTGAAATAGTATGAACTGTATCAGCATAGATAAATTTCATAAGCTTCTAATTACTTACTATCCACTAATTCGTAGTTACTAAAGTGGGAAGGAGTTGGTATCTACATAGAACTTACATTTTTTATGAGTTCTAAGTATAGATGCTGGACAATCCGTTGTAATATGTCCTCTTAAGGCATTCTTTACTGCTTCTCTTTTGTTTATCCCAGGAACCATACAGAATAGATTATCTCCAGATAGCATTGTTGGAATGGTCAAAGTAACTGCATGAGTTGGTACATCATCGATTGTTTTAAAACAACCATCATTCACTTGTTGTTGTCTACACATCTGATCCAATTCCACAATCTTTACCTTTTGGGGATCCTTAAAATCTGCTACCGGTGGATCATTAAATGCGATATGACCATTTTCTCCAATACCAAGACATATAATATCGATTGGAGCTTCTTCTAACAACTGTGTATATCTCTCACATTCTACTTTCGGCTCTTTGATGTTTGGAGTAAGTAAATTTACTTTTCTTGGTTTTACTATGTCAAATAAATTTACCTTTAGGAAATTACTAAATCTTTGGGATGCATTGTTTTCAAGCCCAATATATTCATCCATGTGGAAAGCATCCACTCTATCCCATGGAATATCTTTTATCCTAGTTAAGGTAGATAAGAATTCACTTTGAGAAGGCGCTGCTGCAAAAACCATTCGTATGATGTCTTTCTTCTCTAATAAAGCCTTCATACAATCAGCAACTTGATTCGCTGCACTTCTTCCCATATCATCTCTTGTTGTATATACAAACAATTGTAGTTCATCTATTTTATCAGTAAAAATTGGGTTACACATAATAGTCTCCATTCTGTCACAATCCTGCGAATTTGGGCAACAGCACAAATCCCTGTGTGAAAATCTTGATTTTTCACACTAACCTTCTGCTCTAAATAGGATTTACTATGATAAATTATAGAAATTTTCATTAAAATGAATCATTATTGATTTTTGAATTTTTTATTTTATGTAAGATTTACTTACTTTATATTCACGCGCCGTAACACCTGTATGCTTTTTAAATGCTTTCGAGAAACTTCTTGGATCCGTATAACCTACACGAATACATATTTCAGAGATTAACTGTTCTGTTGTAGCTAACATGACTTTAGCTTTTTCCATGCGAACTTGAGTTAAATAATCTGAAAAATTCATATTGGTTTTCATTTTAAATAAACGACTAATATAATATAAATTTAAGTGAAATAATTCGGATATAGTCTCTAAGCTTACATCTTCATAATTCTCGTCAATATATTTCTTAATACGTTCTATTATGTTTAAATCCTCTTCGCATTCCTCTATATTCTCCATATCGCATTCCATATGAACTTCAGAAAACACTTGATTTAGTTCTTCATACTTGGTCGGCTTAAGAACATAATATCTTACTCCATATCGCATACTAGCTCTTGCATAATCAAACTCACTATGGGCACTAATCATTACCACCTTTATTTTAAGCTTTTTCTCATAAATGTACTTGGCTAACTCAATACCTGTTACATTAGGCATCATAATATCACTAAGTAATACATCTACTTGATTATTCTCAATAAAATCAATGGCTTCTTTGCCATCGGCACAGATTCCAACAACTTCAAATCCTATTTGTTCCCAAGGAAAATAATTAGCTAAACTTGTACGAATCGTAACTTCATCATCAACAATGAGTAATTTATACATAGCAATCTCCTATATCTCTTATTAAAACTAACTCATCCTACCCTTTTTTATTATCTCTTCTTTAAAAGAATCCATATCTACAATAACACCTTCTTGTCTAGATACTTCTGCAGCAAATGCCATAATATGGCTATCTACCGACTTACTAGCATTTGTTCTTGCACTATCCCAATTACCACTACGTGCAATTTCAACTACATCTTTCATAAGCATGGCATCTCCACCGCTATGTGCTCCTGCATGTACTTTGGGACGTATGGTAGTTTCTTTTTGGCTTCCAAAGTGGCGTATCGTGATATAATTTTTTTCCATATTGGCACGAATATCACCTTTTGTACCAAGGATACGAATTTCACGAGTTTCTGTGGTGTTAAAACCATTTAAGTTAAAAGATACAGTAATATCATCCTCATAAAGTATATTTACAATCTGATGATCTACCACCGCATTATCACAATGGAATACGCAACGGCCATAATCTCCTTCTCTAACGGCTTTGGTACGTGCTTCTAGGGAAGTATCCACACTAATCATACTGGTTGGCCAACCTGTTTCCTCTGTTAGATATTGCTTTAATGCAGAGAATGGACAATCTTTTTCTATGGAACATTCCATACAACGTGTTGCAGAACCAATTGGAGCATTTTCTTTTTTAAAATATGTTAATTCACCAAAGGAACTGATTTTCTTGCATTTCTTACCTGTTAACCAATTTAGAATATCTAAATCATGACAAGATTTTGCAAGAATAATTGGACTTAACTTTCTAAAATTACCACGTACATAACTATGAGCGATGTGAGTATAGGACACATTCTCTGCGTGATGTATGGATATTATCTTTCCCACTTCTTCTCTATCAACAAGTTCTTTTAGCGTACTAAAGATAGGTGTATAACGTAGTACATGACATACCAATAACTTGCAGTTGTTTTCCTCTGCTATTCTTACTAGTTCTAAGCATTCCCAAGGATCTGGTGACATTGGTTTTTCAAGCAAGCAATGAAATCCTCTCTCTAATGCCATCTTTGCCATCTCAAAATGATCCGCATCTAGATTGGCTACAATAACAATATCAATGTCTTTTACTTGTTCTAACATGGTTTTCGCATCCACGTATCTGTTTTCTTTTGGGACATGATATTTATCCCCAAATTGTTCTAACCTACCTGGAAGTATATCGCAAGCACATGTTACTACTGCTTCTTCTGGATGGGAAAGAGTATAATCTGAATAAGCTGTCCCTCTAAACCCACATCCTATAATACCGAATCTTACTATATTATCCTTTTTCATATCAATCTCCATTCCGCCGCCTTAACTTCAATTTATGGCAGTCCTCTACTTTCTTTCACACTAACATATCTACTAACCTTTTAATCCAGTTGTAGCGATACCTTCAACGAAATAAGGTTGTGCTATGAAGAATATCAAGATACTTGGTATTAAACTCACTAGGGTATTGGCAAGAAGTGGTCCCCAAGATACACTGGATGTACTATCAATTAAACTTCTTAGGAATAGTGAAACTGTAAATTTGTTAACTGAGCTTATGTAGATTAACTGATTGATATAATCATCCCATGTCCATATAAAGGAAAAGATTGCAACAGAGAATAATACTGGTTTACATAGTGGCATAATGATAATTCTATAGATGCCAAAGATATTACATCCATCAATATAAGCTGCTTCATCAAGGTCTTTTGGTATACCTCGAATAAACTGAACAATTAGGAATACGTGAAATCCATTAATTGCACAAAATGCTGGTACGATAAATGGTAAATAACTATCCACCCAACCAATTTTACCAAACATAAGATATTTAGGAATTAATGTTACCTGAGCTGGAAGCATCATAGTAGCTAACATAAACATAAATAAGATTCCTTTAAATTTAAAATTAAGTCTCCCGAATGCAAACGCTGCTAATGAACTAGAAAGCACTGTCCCTAGGATAACTAGTCCCACCAATAAAAATGTATTTCCTAAAAAATATCCAAAACTATAGGAAGGATTAATATTCCATCCGTCAATAAAATTCTGAAATGTAAAGTTATTACTTATTAGTTTAAAATCACTGGAAAAGATCTCCGAACCAGGTTTAAACGCACTACTAAAGAGCCAAATCATAGGAAAAAGCATTACAAAGCTTCCTAGAATTAATATAATATGGCTTATTATACTTTTTCTTGATTCTTTCATTGAAAAGTACCTTCCTTTTCATTAATTTTCATAATATACCCACTTCTTAGAGGACCAAAATATAATTACAGTAAATGCAAATATAATTAAAGTTAATATCCAAGCTAATGCAGAAGAATATCCCATTCTATGTGATTCAAATGCAGTTCGATATAGATGAAGCATGTACACATAGGTGGAGTCTGCTGGACCTCCATTGGTAATAACAGAAACCTGTGTAAACACTTGGAATGCATTGATAATTCCCATGATTAAATTAAACAGAATATTGGATGAAATCATTGGAAGTGTAATCTTAAAAAACTTTCTTATCTTACCTGCACCATCGATATCACCAGCTTCATATAATTCATTCGGTACTTGTTTTAATGCTGATAAAAATACAACCATGGCTGAACCAAACTGCCAAGCACCCATGATAGCTAATGTTCCTAATGCCATTTTAGGACTTGTTAAAAAATCAAATGGGCCTATCCCAAAAATACTTAATATATCATTCACGAAACCATCCCTTGATAGTACTATTTTCCAAGTAACTGCCATAGCGATACCAGCACCGATAATGGAAGGTATATAATAGATCGTACGATAAATTGCCATACCTCTAATTTTTTTATTTAATAAAATAGCTACAAATAATGCTGCAACCATCTTTACAGGTACAAACATAATTACATACTTCAATGTGATAATTAAGCTGTTTTTAAACATTCTATCGTCAAAAAACATTTCTTTGTAATTATCAAGCCCGATAAACTTTGCACTACCGTAGATGGAATAATCGGTGAATGAAAGCCATAATGATTGAATCATTGGCCATATAGTAAATAATAAAACACCAATAATCCAGGGTAATAGAAATAAAAACGCTGCTTTATTATTATACTTTGATGTATCTAGTTGTTTTGATTTTATTCCGAACACAGGATGCTCCTTTCGTCCTACTATATAAGGACTAAAATAGGCAGCAAGAGGAAGAAGGTATTTTCCCTCTTGCCGTTTTATTAATTTTTATACTCTAATCAACTATTCATAGAATTTGCTTAATATCTTATTGCATTCTTTTTCAACCACATCTAAAAATTCTTGAGGATTATATTTTCCATACATCATATTTTCAAATTCACGTTTTAACAAAGAATGAATTTCCATATAACCTGCAGGGAATGGTTCATTCACAATATCGTCGGATGTAGATTTTTCAATGCAATCGAACATTAATTTTTCAGCGTCGCTTAGAGATTCTGCAATACGTTTACGAGTAACACTGTTACTTGGTACACCACGTTCTAGAGCAAGAATATCACCAGCTTGTTCATTATTTATTAAGAAATCAATTAACTTTCCTGCCTCTTTCGCATTGACACAATCCTTTGTAACACTGTAAACCATAGATGGATTAATCCAAAATGCATCTTTTTCTAAGCCCTTTGGAGTACGCTCAATACCAAAATTAATATCTGAAGACATATAGGTTTGTGTCATCGGTGAGAAGTTAATAATCATTGCTACTTTTTTCGTCTGGAAATCATCCACATTCTGTGGGTTAGATGCAGTGATTTCAAGTGGAGGCATAATGCCTTCCTCTAATGGCTTCTTGATAAATTCGACTGCTGCAAGGCCTTCTGGAGTATTAAATGCGATTGATTTTAAATCCTCGGACCATAATTTCCCACCACGTTCATATAGGTATTTTTTAAACCCAAGATCTGCTCCTACTGGATCTTCTACATAGGATGTACCCCATACATCAATTTTTCCGTCACCATCGGTATCCATAGTAAGTTTTCTAGCTGCTTCCATGTAATCATCCCAAGTCCAGTTCTCTGTTGGATAATCGATACCGGCTAAATCAAAATACTCTTTGTTATAAAAAAGTAAAGAAGTACTTACACCAGCAGGTATTGCATATAATTTTCCATCGATACGATACATATCTAGAGTTGCTTCTGACAAATTACTAATATCGATGATTCCTTTTTCAATTAAATCATCTAAGGGCATTAGCTGCTCTCTTGCAACATATTCAGCAACATTGGTATAGGACATTTGAACAACATCTGGCCCTGTATTCGCTGCTAATTGAGTCGTCAATTTGTCAAAATAACCGTCCCAACCGGAATATTCCGTCTCTACTACAACGTTAGGATTGATACTTTTGTAAATTTCCACTGCTCCAACGGTAGCCTTATGACGAGTTTCTCCACCCCACCACATGAAACGAATCTCTGAACTCTTATTCGTTTCTGTCTTATTCGCTCCTTCATTCGCTTCATTTGTCGTATTAGCCTTAGAACATCCTACAAGCGCACTAATTAATAATAGAGCAATACATAGTAAGGCAACTCCTCTTTTTTTCATAAAAAATCTCCCTTCCATAAGTAACTTTCATTAATTATTACAAATTTATTGTATCATAAAGGCATTTTTTTAGTGAGTTTGCACTTTATCCTATATTGACATCTAATTTGACTTAATTTTTAAGTTATGTGTTCTGAATTTGACATTAGTGCAAAAACAGCACTCATTGGATTTTATATTTCATCCATAGGATCCGTAATAAAATTGACAATCTCCTCTTTATTATCATAGGGCAAATGAATTTTAATTTGAGTTCCCCATCCTTCTTTACTTTGTATATTCATAAAGCAACGTTCCTCATAAACGAGTCGAAGCCTTTTATATACATTTTTAACTCCAATATGTATACTAGGAGTTTTATTGGATTCCTGATCTAAAGTACGCTTCATTTGTTCCAACTTCTCTTTTGGAATCCCCTTGCCTGTGTCAATGATTTCAAGACATATATGATCACCATCACTTTTAAGAACTACCTTTATTTTACTCTTACCATCTTTCTCTTTAATTCCATGATAAATGGAATTTTCTATGAGAGGTTGTATAATGAGTTTAATAATATAATAATCCTCTAAGCTCTCATCAATATCCCATATCATCTCGAATTTATCTTGGTAACGCTCTTGTTGAATTGCCACATAGCTTTTTGCATAAGCTAGCTCATCTTTAAATGTCACCTTCTCATTCGGATTGCTTAAGGAGTACTTTAATACATCTGAAAGATTCCCTAACATCTTACTGACATGATTGGTAATTCCTAGATGTTTTACAATTCCCCAGTTTATGGTTTCCAGAGTATTAAATAAAAAATGGGGGTTGATTTGTGATTGAAGTGCCAAAAGTTCCATTGACTCATACTTACTTTTCTTTTCATTTAATTGCGCTTTTACATAACGACTTTCAATAAAAACTCGAATCATGTTTTGAATAATATAGCCATATTCATCCTTTACTTTAGAAGGTAACTCTGGTAGTGGGGCTGATGCATCTGCTGCTTCAATAATTCTGTATATTCCTAGTATTCGATCATAATTACGCTTTGATCTTATGTACGAAGCAATAAGTATTATAAAAATACTTATTATGAATATGATACCTATGGTAAAGCTTATACGATAAGAAAACTCATATAGCTGACTCGTGGGTACACGAGAAACATAAGAGTATCCCCTATCCTTAGATTCCACTGTGATTCGTTCGTTACTACCATTATCAATTACGTCACCATACAAAAAGTAATAGAATTCATCCCCTTCTTCTGCTGATATACTTACTTCTTGTCCAGATAATAAATTTAACTTACTTAATCTCTCATCCAAATAAGATGTCTTAATATTAAGAACTACAGTACCCACTTGTTTTAAACCTATATAAAGCTTTCGATAGGCGGTAATAACATTCGTAGGAGTTTCAAAGGAATACCTTTGTATGCTTCTTGCTTTCATCATAAGCATATCTTTACTGTCTTCTAACTCTTTGGCATCTAATAACCAATCATTGTCTAAAAATTGATTCGGTGTAACCTTTCCCTCATTACTTACAATAAAGCTGTCTTCCGTATTGTTGATATATACATAGATAGAGTGGATATACAATCTAGAATTAGTCAATGTATTAATAAAATTAAGCATTTCTTTCTCCACCATTCGCTTCTCTGATGTCTGAATATTTGCGTCCACATAATCGGTATACTGTGATGCTTTTGTATAATATTCAAAATTCAAACTAAGTGAATTTACTTCCGTTAATATGGTCTCTACATTGCTCCGGATCTGTATTAATAAATTTTCATTATTTTTATTTAATTCGCGCAAAATAATATCATGAACATAATAAATGGTAAATATCCCTATAAATAGTAAGACTGTAAATATTGGTAATGCAAATGAGATAAAACTTTTAATAAACCATTTCTTTTTCATAACGAATCATCCTTTCACTGATTTACTACCACCATTTTGTCTATAAATAAAAGTTGACACCTCTAATTTTTCGACATTTTTCGTCATATATTCCTTCATTATATTTTATAGTCACAACATTATCAACAAGTTAAAAGTACTAAAGCATATAATATTCATTATTTTATACAAAATAATAGCATTTCTAACTTATTCGTACCATAGGTATGTTTCGAAGAAATTAATTCTATTGGAAAAATCATTCTTTTTAA
>ERZ791922.342-NODE-342-length-32953-cov-2.879172_pt1 | contig 32953 bp, 23 predicted proteins | sample MGYA00510134_ERZ791922 | MGnify/ENA primary metagenome ERZ791922 (study PRJEB30046, sample SAMN00792101) | human gut metagenome | study: EMG produced TPA metagenomics assembly of the A metagenome-wide association study of gut microbiota in type 2...
GGACTGAGCGCACCGTTGGTGCGGAGCATATGCCCCCTTTTACTGGAATTTGCAACTCTGCGTTCGATCTCAAGAAGGAAAGAGGAATCGATCTGTTCCTCAGGCAGGCGGCTGATCAGTTCCGGTTCCTGAAAGAAGCGATCCTGCGGGGAGAGCCCTTTCAGCGAGGAATGAGGGCTTTGGTTATAGCTTCTGACATAGGTCAACAAGCTGCCTCTGAGCTCTTCGAGCGTGTGAAAATCCCTCATATCCAGGGATGCCATCCATTGATCTTTCAGGGTACGGAACCATCGCTCGATCTTGGCCTTCTGTGTGGGAGTATAAGGGCGGCAGTAGCTGATCACAGATCCGATCCGGGCAGCCAGCAGTTCCATCTGCCGGTTTTTGTAGGCCGGGCCGTTATCAAAGTTAAAAACCTTGGGCTTGCCGTACTTGGAGACGGCAGACTTCATGACGGACATAAGATTCACGAAAGTATCATGAAAGAAGACATCTGCCCCCAGGATAAACCGGCTGGCATCGTCGATCAGGGCAATCACATAAACGCGGCGCTTTCTGCCGTCCGGAGTCTTCAGCCAGGGACCGGCACTGGAATCGCCGCACCATACTTCATTAATATGAGGCCTCTCGTAACGGCGCATATCCTGATTGTTCGTCAGACGCTGCTGGAGGACGAGCTGGTTGATGAAACGGCAGACCGTAGATTCTGAGAGTTGCCCGGAGCGGATGCTTCCGTTATCCTGCAGCTGTTTATAGATCGCTGCGGCAGACATCCGGGGATAATGGCGTTTGAGATAGATAATCTGCTCCTTCAGATCTTCGTCGATCTTCCTGCTTACACCACAGTCAGACCGGCCGGTGGGAACCAAAGCATCAAAACCGGATTTCCGGTAGGCAAGATACCATTTTTCCAAAGTTCCCGGAGAATAGTGGCGAAGGGAACCGTCCGGCGCTTTGATCCCTTTTGCCGAAACGGTACGGAAATAAGCACTCAGGGATTCATAGTCTTCCTGGGTGCCTGCAATGAGCGGTGCAATCGCTGAATAACGCATCAGAGCGATTGCCTGTTTCTTTTCTTGTTCCATAGGTCAGGCCTCCTTGTTGTTTTTCTTTATTGTAAGAGACAACAAGAACCTTGTCTGGTAAGGTTATGTGGTATAGGAAAAAAGTCTGTTGGCCTGCCGGTGAATCTGCATGAACTGAGAAGAATAATCCGAAAAACAGGAACAGATCAGGGATTCCAATGGAAAGAGCCGGATCCTGAGGGAGCGGAGTTTTTCTCTCCAGCAGCGTCTGTAGTTTCGGAGGACTGACTTGGCGTTATTCTCATCAATGGATGGATTGGTCTCACAGACCGAGCTGATGCAGCGGCCTTCTTCGTAGTCGCTGCAGATCCTTTGTTGGTCGGAAAGAGGGATCTGAGAGTAAGGAACCATGGAAGCCAGGAGGATCGCATGGGTAGCCCCGCATTCTGAACACTTTACCCGGCAGATCCTGAGCCGGACAGGGCCTGAGGGAAGTTTTACAGTGCGCCGGTAGTAACCATGTACCGAGAGGCAGGCAGCGTGGCCGCAGGAACAGGTCAGCTGATGGAGTTGAAGGTTATAAATAACAGAATCATAAAAGGATTGAGAAATCTGATTGCAATCCCTGACAAAAATGGTTATCATAGTATTGTGAATGGACACAGGTAACACTGTGTGTGTGAGCAGTAGCAGGCCAGACTTTTCCAGGGTGCAGGCCTGCTATTTTAATGCAACGATTATTATGATAACACAAAAGGCATGGCATAAAGCAATCTGATGGAAAGTCTATCAGAATAATTTATGTCATGCCGCTTTTAATTCCACTGAATATAACATGATCTGAATGTAGATAAAATGCGGGATAACAGCCTGGTAGCTGGACAGAAAAATAAAGAAATGTATAATAAGATCAGAGGCGGCAGAAATGCCCCTCTGTCAGGATCACGGAGCCGGGAAATTCCCGGCTCTTTTCAAATTCTGTGAAGCATGCTTCTGTGATCGCAAACGATTCAGGATAAGGATTCTATAAAAAAAGAAAGTTATTCAAAAAATGTATGATAAGTGATGAGAAACAGGTATTAGACTTAGTAATGGGTCTGTCTTACAATATATATGGAGTAAAATGATGTTGGGGTCAAAAGGTCCCAATTACGATGCCTGTGGATTGTTCCGTGCTTCGCACTTCCACAATCCACCCCGATATTCGCATATCGTGGGAGATATATCCCGCTTTTATGCTCATATCGGGGCGGGTCCTAAGGTCTTTCACCCGCTTATGAGCAAGCTCATGCGGGCTTAGACCTTGGGACCCTGGCATCGTAAAATGTGGAGAAGGGAATGGTGAATATGGAATACGCAAAACTTGGAAACACGGACATTGAGGTATCGAAGCTCTGTGTAGGCTGCATGAGCTTTGGAAAACCCGGAACGATGCATGACTGGACATTGGATGAAACAGGGACAGAGGAAATCGTAAAACATGCTCTTGACCTGGGAATTAATTTTTTTGATACTGCAAATGGATATTCAGAAGGAACCAGTGAAGAGTATCTTGGAAATGCACTCAGAAAAAATGTTTCAAGAGATAAAGTTGTTATTGCTTCCAAAGTCTATTTTAATCCCGGCAGGATTTCTTCCGAAGCGATCCATCGGGAAATCGAAGGCAGTCTGAGGCGGCTTGGCACAGATTATCTGGATCTGTACATTATTCATCGTTTTGACTATGATACGCCGATCGAAGAGACAATGGAGGCTCTGAATGACCTGGTGGTATCCGGAAAAGTACGGGCGATCGGAGCGTCAGCCATGTATGGATACCAGTTCTATAATATGCAGCTTGCCGCCCGGGATAACGGATGGACGCAGTTTGCAGCTATGGAGAATCATTACAATCTTCTTTATCGGGAGGACGAGCGTGAGCTGATTCCTATCTGCCGTCAGATGAATGTGTCTCTCATGCCATACAGCCCTCTTGCTGCCGGACATCTGACGCGGCCGGAATGGAATTCGGATTCTATCCGCAGCAAAACAGACCGGGCTGCCATGGGAAAATATGACCGGACTCAGGAGCAGGATATGGAAATCGTCCGCAGGGTTCATCGCCTGGCAGAAAGATACGGTGTAAAAATGCAGCAGATCGCATTGGCATGGGAATGGGCAAAAGGGGTGACAGCGCCGATCATCGGGGCTACGAAAGCTTCTCATTTTGACGACGCGGCAGGAGCGTTTTCGGTGAAATTAACAGCGGAAGATATCGCGTTTCTGGAAGAGCCGTATGTGCCGCACAGGATCGTTGGCGCGGTGGACAGTAATCCGCCGGAGGGGACTAAGCTGCTGGATGTGAAGAAAGATAATTCTTTCAATTCTGATCCATGTGGGACTTGACATAGCGGCATTAGCATTAAACGGTGAAGGCTTCGAGCCTGTTGTAAAGGGAGGAAACCATGTAACAGCGGGGCGGAAGATTCTTAATTTTGACCTTGAGAGGATCGCAGAGCAGTATCCCAACCATGAGGCCATTGATTTCTATCATTATTATGAAAATTTATACATAAAGGGCTTGCTGTATCAAGGATTGTGCGGAAGCCCTTATTTCTATGTCAAAAAAGAGTAGTTTTGTGTAATTGAAGATATACAAACAAGTGAAAATAATTTTTAATATCAATGTTATATTAAGTTTAAAAATAAAAGATATTTTATACAATAGTATGTTTATAATGAAAATTATATTGTTATATTGTATAAAATGTCGTATAATATGCATGAGTTTTGACATAATACCGTCAATTTTGCCATAAAAGGACAAAATTCGATTTAAGAGGCAGGGGTGGAAAATGAAAAAGTTAATTTCAAAATTGTTAGTCTTCGTCATGCTTATTACTTTGGCTGTGCCGGCCGGGCTGATCAGCCAGGCGGCAGAAGTGCAGAAGAGTGGGGCGAGGGCGATCTATGTCGTATTTGATAATTCCGGAAGTATGTACGGTCCCGGAAATATGGCGTGGTCACAGGCTACTTATGCAATGGAAGTATTTGCAGCGATGATGAATTATGACAATGGCGACCAGATGAAGATATTTCCGATGCATGATGTGACTACTGACGGAACAGGCGCGACTTCTTCGATCACAGTCAGTTCAATTTCTGATATAGCCCAGATTCATAATATGTATACACCTCAGCCCCTGGGCACTCCCTATACACAAGTGAATACAGCAGCAAATGAGCTGGCTGCTCTGCTGGACAGCGGCGGCGCTGCCGAGGGCTGGCTCGTCGTACTTACGGATGGTGATTTCGACAGTGATCTGCCCGCGACAAATCTCCAGTCTGACCTGGAGCAGAAAGCAGAGATGAGGGACAATATGTATGTTCAGTATCTTGCTATGGGAAGTGATATCAAAACTGTTGCGGATGCAAAAGAGGAAATAGGACTGTATTCTCAGAAAGTGGAGAATAGTTCCCAGGTCATCAATGAACTGGCTGTAATCAGCAACCGCATTTTTGAGAGAAATGAGTATACCAGCCTGAAAAATGATGGAAGCCTCTCCTTTGACATACCGCTCAGCCGGTTGATCGTGTTTGCCCAGGGGAGCGATGTCAGTATCAACAGTCTGAAGAACAAAGAGGGCAGCGAGATTAACCTGGAAAGTAATTATGAAGTATCCTGCAGCAGCACAGACGGGGGCGGGCTTACGAGCTTTGTGACAGAGACGCCGACAAAAGATACTTCCTTAAGAGGTCAGGTGGCGGTATTCTCTGATACATCCGCTATTATGGAGGGGGATTATACGCTGGATGTTGCAGGAGCTGATTCCGTAAAAATTTATTATGAGCCGGATGTGAGATTCGGCGCCGGGCTTTACCGGGGGGATGATCAGGTTGATGCCTCTACGATTGAAGGAGGAACTTATAGTATAAGAGTGGGGTTTATTAATCAGCTTACCGGAGAGTTTATCGAAAATACGTCACTGCTTGGAGAACCGGAATATAAGTTGACGGTAAATGGTGAAGAATATGGCCTTGGAGGAAGCTCTGGCGCTTATCAGTCTGTGGAGATCCAGGCGGATGGTGACCTGCTTGAAATTTCAGCAGATGTGACGTATCTGAACAATTATACAGATCATATCGATATGTCATTTCAGGTGTGCACACTTGATATGGAAGTAGAAGCACCGAAATCCGCCGCGCTTAAAGAGATTCCGGATGGGTCGGGCAGGATAACGGTGGAAGCCATGAGAAATGGAGAACCGCTGACCGAAGAGCAGTGGAAGAACGCGTCTGTCGATGTAGAATGTAAGGACAGCGAAGGCGGGGAATTCTCTATTGAATGGGAAGTGGAGCCGGGAGAGGAAGTATCTACATGGACGGTTAGCCCCAGGTATAAAGACGGAGATATGTTTTCTACGGGGACAGGACCAGCAGATATTACAGTCAGTGTTTCCACAGAGATTGACGGGCAGCAGTACGGAAAGTCAGAAAATATCTCGATGGAGATCAAAGACGACAGAAATCCTGTTGATTACCTGAAGCGGTACTGGAAGGAAATCTCGATATGCCTGCTACTGCTGATTTTGGTTCTGGGATATGTTCCGCCGTTCAAAAAGAGATTTCCAGGAAAAATGAAACGGAGACCGAGCATCGAGTGTACGGCAGAAAAGATCGGAATCCATGATATGATAGTAAAAGGGAATTTTGAGAAGAATATAGTGTCGATGCTTATCCCATACAAAGCAGAAACAGGGAGGCTGACCTTTTCTCCTGCGCCGGTGAAAAAGACAGCTAGGCTGAAGGCAGCAGGGAGCGGAGGTATCTGGATTCTTAATACATCCGCTTTCCAGGGAAAGGATGATATTACATTTAACGGCATGTCGATCCCTGAAAACTATAAAGGTAATTACAGGATGTCAGCGAGTACGATCATCGTTGTGTCGACACCGGAATTTACATATACCTGCATTCCAAATGTGCAGCGTACTGCGGACGGGAAGATAAAGAAAAATAAAGGAAAGAAGAAAAAATAATATAAAATACTTAATGAGGAGGAAAGAGAAATGATTGCACCAACACTATTAGTAGGACTCGGAGGAACAGGTTCAAAAATTGTATGCCGCGTGTCTAAAATGGTCACGGAAGAACAACGTAAACATATCGGATTTGCGGTGTTTGATACGGACATTAATGAACTGCGCGAAATTCAGGCGGAAAATCCGTTTATCAAGACAATTCAGACGTCTACAAAGCTGACTGTCGGCGAGTATCTGAATATAGACACCCATGCGAGAGACACATGGTTTCCGGTAAATGGTATTCTCAACAGCAAATCACTGACCGAGGGAGCAGGTCAGGTAAGAGCGATCTCGCGGCTGGCGCTTGATACCGCAATACGTGCCGGCAATATGGAGCCTCTGCATAATGCCATCGAAGAACTCTACAAGCTGGAGGGAAATTCCGGAGAGCAGGCGCTGCGTGTCGTGATTGTGAGTTCCCTTGCAGGCGGTAGCGGATCCGGCCTGATTCTTCCGGTAGCGCTTTATCTGAAAAATTATCTTGCGACAAAGTTCCAGGCGAGTGCAAACATTACAAGGGGATTTTTCATTCTTCCCGAGGTGTTCTACGAAGTGATCCGCGGGCAGACGGAGAGGAATAACTTAAGGTGTAATGCATATGCGGCGCTCAGGGAGCTGGACGCATTCCTTATGAAAGGGGATAAGACACTTCCTGACAAATATGAGAAGACGGTAAAGATCGAATTCCCGAGAGTCGGCTCTAACGATGTGGAAGAGTACGATGTCCGGCCGTATGATTTTTGCTTCCTTTTCGATGCGCAGAATACGGAGGGAAAGAAGCTGAACAGCTTTAACCAGTATCTGGACCATGCGGCAAACTGCATTTATTCCCAGTCTATCGGACCGATGAATAAGAGGAGCAACTCTTCAGAGGATAACACGATCCGTGAGCTCTGCGCGCAGAGAGGGCGCAACCGTTATGCGGGCGCGGGTTCTGCTATGCTGATCTATCCGACAGAGGACGTGAAGGAATTCATTGCACTTAATTGGACGAAAGAGTGCGTGTCTAAACAATGGCTCGTATTTGATGACATGTACAGGGAGAAATGCCTTGCCAACTCGGAGATGCGCGCCCAGGGATTCCATGTGCGGGATGTGAATGCGTCGATCGATTATATAGAATCCATTAATCAGCTGGCAAAACAGAAAGACCCATTTGCAAAAGCAATTGAAGAAGCGTGTACGATCTATGACGACGGAGGCTACAAAAAAGTAAGTGACAAATGGACAGAGTATGTAGACCAGCTCAAGAAATTTGTCAAAGAAAGCACGATGACGGGACAGATGGATCTGGATGCACAGAAGCAGCAGGCGTCCGGGCTTATCAATGATGTCGAGGTAGGAAAGAAAGAGGCAGCGGAGGATCTTCAGACAGCGTTTAGCGAAGTGGAAAAATACAAGGACATGGTCGTGAAACGGAGCGAAGATACCGGCAGGACCATTGCCTATACGATCTTTAAGGCAAAGAATGATTCTGCCACAAAAGACCGGCTGCCGCACCAGATGGAGACATATCTGAGAGACCAGAACGGTACGTTTATCCACCCGAACGCTGTAAGGTATTTTCTTTACCAGGCGCTTGAGCTGCTGAAAAAAGAAAAGATCCTGATTGACAAAGAAAATGACAAAAAAGAGAAGTTCTTTGATGATTTTATTAACATTTTTGATGACCCGAAGACGGAGGAGACAGAGACTGCTGACCAGCTTGGAGACAGAAAAATCGACAAGAAGACCCAGCAGGAGTTTAAAGACCAGTTCCGGTTTTATCTCAGTGAAGTCGACAAATTCCGTACAAGCAGCGTGCTTGCAGAAGTGTTACGCGAGGGGATCGATTATGTGACAAGTCTGTGCGACGCCTTCCAGACGTTCTATGCATCGTTTGAAGACAGGATCGGCAAACTGGACCGCAGGATCGTGTCGCTTAAGAAGAAATACGGCAATACTGCCGGAAAGACGACGAGATATGTGTGCGCTACGCCAAACTGTCTTGAACATCTGCTTAAAGAGATGCCATACACAGGTAATACGATCACGATTGACAAAGAGCTGGCTGAAGATATTTATACAAAAGTGCGCAGTTATTCCATGATGAGAGAAAAACCGGAAAACGGCGGATATTTTGAGGAGCTGTTCGAGGACGGCATCATCGGATATTTCAAAAAGTCGTTGATGGAGGTCTATGGAAGTACAGTGGATATGGATGTACTTTCAGCACTGGAGAGAGAAGCAAAATACGAGGAAAATGAGTATGATTTCGGGCGGATCGAGCAGTATGTGCGCAGAGTCATTTCAGAGACAAGAAATCTGTCCAATCCATTTATCGAGCGGCCGCTCGGGGAACAGAAAGAACCTATCGCTGCATGTACATATAGCAAAAAGCTGGATCCGAAGGACGGATCTCCGAGGTCTGCCCTCATTGCAAAAGAACTGGGCAACTATGGCGGAAATCCAGACGAAGATATCGCGCTTAATATGATCATGTTTTATCAGGCAATTTATGGATTGAGGGCAAACGGGCTTTCTAAGTTCGCGCCTGCGAATGAGTCGGACGGAAGAGGCGAAGGAGAATATTACAAGGCATATTATGAGCTGATCAGTCAGATCAAGCCGAAGTCGGACAAAACACCGGTTATCACGCCGCATATTGACAGAAAGTGGCATATTATCTCCTGTCTGCCGGATCTGGATGACGACAACCAGGAACGCCAGGAAAGACAGATTTACCGCGCGTTTGTACTGGGACTTCTGTTCAACCTGATCAGTTACAGAAAGATCTCCGAAGGAAAATATCTGTACAGGCTTCAGCTCAATGGAGTTGAGACAGAAGAATTCGTGGTATCCAACGGCACACCGTGTGATCATTATTATGAAGTGCTGGATGCCCTTATTATCAATCCGGTCGTTGTCAATACACTTGTGAATTATATGAACAAGAAGTTTGATACAGAGAGAAACAATGCCGGTAAGATTACATTTGAGACAAGTCTTCTTTATAAACATCTGTCGAAGCTTAAAAGCGAGGAGTTTAAGCGGGACGGCCTTACTCTTTTTGACCTTGCACTGCTACTCAAGGTGTCTACGCCTGCGGCTGAATTTGATAAGAAGGTCGGCAAGGATATTGTAAAAGAAGCGCTTGCCCTTGTATATGACTACATGAAGACGATCGTTCTCGGGGATGACCTTGACTGGGTATACGGAAACTTTGTGTTTGCGCAGGTTGAGAAATTCGATAAAAATATTGACTGGTATTTTGAGAACTGGAGAGATAATTTCAGCGACTATGTTGATGACCTGATGCAGATCGCTTCAAATGAAATCGAGAACAGAGGTTTAGATGATCTCTATGAGAAGATCCAGACGATGATTGAGGATGCAAGGACAAGAAGAGAGTGATCATCAGAGTATAAAGGCGGTGAATGTAATGCACACAGTGATAATACTGAGTAAGAACTCATCGGAGCTGCTGAAAGATTACCGTTTTTTGTTCAGACCATTCATAGAGAAAGGTGTGGTCAGCTTCTGCGACTGGAATGAGTCAGGGACAGATCTTACAGCATCTGTTCCCGACTTATACAAACTGATCAGAGGAAGGCTGAAGTGGAGAGCTGTCGTTATAGATACAGAGCCGGCTTTCGGTCGGAAGAACGGTCCTGTGCCTGATGAGAAGAATCCCTTTGACTATCCTGACGAGGTGCAGGACGCAGCGGCTCCCAGGCCCAGCAGAGTTCCGATCATACGGCTTACCCATATGCTGTGCGGCTATCCGTCTTCGCCGGTCAGGAATTTTGAAGACGGGTATGAATATACAGATCATATAACCGGAAAAGTAAAAAGAGTGAGGGCGTCGGAACTTTCTGAGGATGAGTTTTATGATTTGGCGGCGCAGTATAAAGAGGGGCTCCGCCGGATATATCTGGAGGAAGAGGTACCTGAGGAAACGGTACTTTCCAGAAAAGCGCTGGAGGAGAAATATTCGTTTTTGGATGTCCGCCCCCAGGAGGTTTATCTGATTTCAACGCGCAGGCATCCGGATGATGAGGATCATATTTATTCTTCCTGGAAATCACCATTTGAGATGGAAAGTTCTGATTTCTGCCGGAGAAATAATTATCCGGGAAACTGCCGGTTCCTGTGCGCCGAGATAACAAATCCGGAAAACAGCAAGTATATGAAAGAGCTGATGGAATTCTGGCTGGCGGTCCTTACAGTTACGGTCAACCCTATTCCTGCCAGTACGCTTCAGGCATATAAATTATATCGGTTAGGAGTGAGGATATCTGACGCGGCGCTGTCGGACATGCTGAATGAACATCTTAATAAGATGGAAGCAGCCTATGCTTTTGTCCAGGAGCGGCTCAGGATGAAACCGGAGTATTCTTTTGAAGAAGAGGAAGAAATTGTTGAGAAACAGCATATTCCGGTTATTTTTGAAGGGACTTCCGGAACAGATCTCTTTATTGATACAGGGCATGTGGGCTTGAGCCGTGGCTGCCCGGATGATGAACTTCTGTACTGGAACAGCCAGATCAGGGAAAAACAGGGGCTTATAGATAAGTTTCTGAAAGCGCCGCGCAGGGCAATTGACAGGGCTTCGCAGCATGTAAAGAGCCAGGCGGACAGCTTTTTTGATGATGATTACGAATTGGACAGATTTCAGATTGCTGATTTAGAGGATGAGATCGACACGCTTGAACTTCAGGTATTGACAAGCGATACTCACAGTGTGATCGATGAACAGCGGATCAGAAAAGAACTGAACAAAGTAGATAAGCAGGTAAGGAAAGATATAGACGCCCGGATGAGAAAGAGCGTTGTGATCGGAACGGGAGTTGTTTTTCTTCTGATCTATATGATCGGATATTTCCCGTACATGTTTAATTCACTCCGTCTGGGCGGGGTACAGTTCCTGGCATCTTTCGGCCTTACGGCTGCGGCGGTGGCTCTTTCTTCTGCCGGCGGCTTTGTGGCGCTTTTTCTGTTAAGAAGAAAGCTGGTCAGGAGCATGGAACGCTTCAATGGTCTGATGAAAGAGCTTATTAGAAATGTAAACGGATCTGCGAAAAAATTCGAACAGTATTTTTCTGTGCTCTGTACATTTATGAAAGCGCAGTCTGTCTATGTGGGGGCGACGAGGAAGAGCGATAAAGTATCTTCGCGGATATCGAGACTTCGTACACACAAGCAGGCACTCGCTGTGTCGATTGAAAGGGATGAGGAGATCGCGGCGGTATTTGGTATCAAAAGAGCGGCGGACTTCGAAAAACATGTGACCAGGTTTTTTGACGAGGACAAGCCGCCGCAGGATAACAGTCTTTATTGCTATGAAGCGGACGGCGGCAGGACAGAGATACCCCTCAATACGGCAGGGGATATGGTAAAAGCTCCGTACAGATTTGTCGCAGGGCTTACAATCGAGCGTGAAGATATATATGAAGAAGAGAAAGGGGGAGACTGATGGCAGAGATTATCTATATAATTAAACTACTGCTCTGTACAGCTTCCTTTATTCTTCTGTGTATCGCTGCAATGAGGGTGAACCTGGACAAGACAGAAAGGGCAAAACAATTTGTAATGCCGGGGATTGCATTGATATATGGAATCCTCGTTATGATTTTTCTGAATGGCATCTATGGACAGATCACAAGGCTGATCAATTTCCTGGAAGGGCTTCTTCCTATTATTGGAAGGCTTAATCTGCATCAGTATTTGATTTACATTGTAAATGCGTTTATGGTGCTGGGATTTTTGATTATAAAGGGAATTGCTCTTCCGATTTTAAAAAGGACATGGGGCAGATCTGAGTCTCTGATGGAAGCGACTTCGGGTCATTTTTATGAATATGACAGAGAGCTGGACAAGTGGTTTGTTCAACCCCGGTTCGGGCAAGTCAGGTTCTATTATAAAGGAATCTATATAGCTGCCACAGTTATTTCAAGCATTGTATTCGTACTCTCCCAGTACTTTCCGGAGCTGCCGTTTTTCCAGACGGCGTTCTACCCGGTATTTGGAGTGCTCATAATCGGCGAGGTGGTAAGTTTCCTGTCGGGGCTTACAAGAAGAGAGTTTGTGGAAGATATTCTGGGAGAAGATGAAGAATCATACAGGATGGCTAATTATGGGCTGCTCAGGGATGTCCTGAAGAGCTTGTTTGAGGGACATGTTCTGTATGATGCGACAATGGACAGCGGTCTTGGAGTGGCGCCCACATTCGAAACGTTAGAAGAGATGTGCGAGGACCCGGATTCTAAAGTTTCTAATCTTGGAAAATACTTTCGGGCAGTCAAAGAGAGCGGGAAGGATATTGATCCCAGCTACGTAAAGAGCTGTATCAGACTTGTGCAGGGCGAGAGCGTGCTGTTTTGCGACCCGTTTTACAGGGATTTGACGGAATATATCCTTATTCCTATGACCGGGCAGCTCATGCGGTATCGAAAATGTCTGATCGTTATGGGCAGAGATTCTTCTACCGATGATGTGAAAGAATGGCTGAAGCAGGGGCTGCTTGAGGAAATTAATACAGACAGTCTTTGGAAAGTCAGGATTCTCGATGAGGAAGCTGCGGAAACTGATATTGGGATTCTGAAGTTCAGCGACCTCTTTAACTTTGAAATCCAGAAGAAAAATGCAGACTTTTTGAGTAAAGTAGGGCTTGTTTTTATTGTAGAGCCTTCTAAACTGCTTGCGACTGGCCAGATGGGGCTGAATCTTCTTGTCAGCAGGTTTGACAAGGATAGAAATGTAGTATACGCTGCCTGCGACAGAAACTGCGATGGTCTGGTTGACGCATTGTCCCATACTCTGAAAACAAATATTACGGAAGTGGCGGCAACGAGCCAGAGCGGTACGATCACATCTATGATGTGCTGGGATGCAGACGGTGAATACATGCATCACAGGATATTCTCAAATGTATCACGCTACCTCGGAATCGGTACGGAGATCAACTCTGTCGCCATGAAATATCAGATCGCGAACACGAAGTGGATCAGCGGCGAGAAGTTTCCGGTTGCGGATATGAAATGGATCGCAGGTCAGTATTATAAAAAGATCTGCAGCTATACGAATCTTCCGGTCAGCCAGGAGAGTTTTAACAAAGCCTTCCAGGTGGAATCAAATCTGTGGAATCTTCCTCTGGCTGAGAATGCATTCCTTGTTGTTGAGGATGAATTCCAGAATATTTTTGAGATGATCCGCCTGTTTTCCACGAGGGCAAAGCAGCAGGGATTTATCAATGTGATCAGCGAGAATTATCTTCTCCGTGATTACATGTTCCAGAATGCACAGACTTTTATATCTGATCCGAAAGCGGTTCCTACAATCGTTGCTGACTATGCAAGGACAGAAAGAAATACTGTGTTAAAGCTGCTCATGCGGATGGCAGGAGAGCAGGTGCCCGAGGAGGATATTGCAGAGGCTCTGATGGTCAGCGGAATCAGTTTTGAATCACCGGTTGACACATTTAAAGAACTGATAAGGAAACATTGCAATATCGACGAAATCAATTTCAGGGTGAGCTTTAGAGAAGTTCTGCTGGAAGACGGCTTCAGGACAGAGACGAAGAAATTTTATGCAGTTGAAGAAGAAACTGAGACTGCAGAGTTTGCCCGGGGACTCAAGAACGCATATTACATTGCGGAGGACGAAGAAGGGGAGAAGTATTATATTGGGGCAAAGCTGTACGGTCATGTGTTCCAGTCACTGATCCCGGGGCAGTTCCTTACCTATGACGGAAAATATTATGAGGTGGAATCGATCACTCCGCACAGTGGAGTTGTTGTCCGCAGGGCGGCTGACCATATTACGGGAAGAAAATACTACCGGCAGATCAGGCATATTGCTTTAAGCGGCTGGTGCGATGACATTAATGTGGGCGGACAGAAGACACTTGGGGATATCCGGCTAATCAGGGGGTATTGTCAGGTGGATGTACATACGGATGGTTATTTGGAGATGAGTTCCTACAATGACCTGAATACTGCGCGGCATATTCATGTCAGCGGAATCCCGCGGCGTTCTTACCGGAATAAGCTTGTTATGAAGATCATATTCCCGGGAGCTTCAGACCGGATCAGATATACTATCTGTCTGCTCATGAATGAAATATTCCGCACAACGTATCCAGATGCTTATCCCTATATCTGTGCAGTAACACAGTTTCATAGCGGGGAGCAGGTCCCGGAGCACTTGAAGTATGCCATGTATACATTAGAAAGTGATGAGGATGACGCAGGAATTTATATTGTTGAGGACAGCGAGATCGATCTTGGCCTGACGGCGTCTGTTGAACGTAATCTGGAGAGATATCTTGAGATTATCGCTGAAGTTCTGGCATGGCATGATATCAAGATGAAAGAAAAGCCGGAAAAGGAAGAACCAGAGGAGGAATTTAAGCCGGAATTCCCGCCAGAGCCGGAAGGACCGGTGAGCAAAAAGAAGAAAGGGTTCTTCGGAAGATTGTGGGAGAAGATAAAGTCTGTTTTTGTGAAGAAGCCGAAGCCGGAGGAAGAAGTGCCGGCAGAAGAACCGAAGCCGGAAGAAGAAGCGCCGGCAGAGGAGCCGAAGCCGGAAGAAGAAGTGCCGGCAGAAGAACCGAAGCCGGAGGAAGAAGCGCCGGCAGAGGAGCCGAAGCCAGAGCAGGGAGAACAGCCAAAAGAGAAAGCGGAAGAGCCTGATATAGACGGCGATGATGAAGAGCTAAAGGCAGCGGAGGACGAGATGACCTATTACCAGAAGAACTGTTTCCTTAAGTATGGATACGAGGAGGTTGATGATTTCCTTGATCTGGAAGGAACTGCGTCTTATCTGGCACAATATGGCTACGACCATAATCCTCTTCAGCAGGTGCGTGATAACGAGAAGGCCGCAGAAGAGTATGCCAAAGCGTATGATCCCAACAAGGCAGGGGCGCATTTCTGTGATTTTTGCGGTGTGGAACTGGCAGGCGGCGAATATGATGTCCTGAAAGACGGAAGAGAACGGTGCAACCATTGTTCATCGACAGCTCTTCGGACAGGCGAACAGTTTAAAGAGATATTCAAGATCGTTATGCGGAATATGGAGATATTCTACGGTATTAAGATTAATGCGGCGATCAAAGTCCGAATGACGGATGCAAACAGTATCGCAAAACACTTTGGAGAAGAATTTGTTCCTACGCCGGGGGCAGACGGAAGAGTCCTCGGATTTGCCCAGAAAGATTCAACAGGATATAGCCTGTATATTGAGAATGGTTCACCGAAGCTTGCAGCCATGGCAACGATCGCGCATGAATTGACTCATATCTGGCAGTATCAGAACTGGGATGACAAAGCGATCATTGATGCTTATGGGGCGCATAACAGGCTGGAAGTATATGAGGGAATGGCAAAATGGGCAGAGATACAATATCTGTTGTACTTAAATGAAATTGCCTATGGTAAACGCGAACAGATACGTACAATGCTCCGGGAGGACGAATATGGACGTGGGTTTATTCAATATCTGAAGAAGTATTCCCTGTCATATAACCAGGAGAAGCGGCGTACACCATTCCAGGAGTTCCCGCCCCTTTAAAACGATGCGTAAGACCGCGGGTTCTTAAGAGTCCGCGGTCTTATTGAAAAAATATTTGATCAGCAGATGTTGTTATAGTAGTAAAGAAAACGAAAGAAAAAACCAGGGAGTGAGAACGATGAAAAGATTCCTGTCCGTTATCGGGTATTTTATAATGTCAGCTGCCCTTTTTCTAGGCGGGGTGATCCTGAATTCGGATCTGCCGGGAGCGGCGGGAACGGGCGTGCAGGAGCGCCTGGATCATACAGATGATCCGGATACGCCTCCGGGAGAGGGGCAGGATGAAACACCGGATTTGGGTATTGGCGCGGCAGAGGATGATGAACAGTCTGAGCCTGATGACGCTGCGGAATCAGAGCCTTCGCTGTACTATTATTCGCTTTTGGATGATGCCGGGAAGGATTATTATGCTCAGATCGACGAGGCAGTCGCGTCCTCTGCAGAATCTGTATCCTTACAAGGTGTTACTTTTGAAGAAGCGGAACCGATCCTGATCAGTGTCATGAATGATCATCCGGAGTATTTCTGGCTTGATAATTCTTATAGTTACAGGACTGGAACCGGGAGCGTTGAATTTATCTTTAACTATACCTGTGCAGGAGGAGAAAAAGAAAACAGGGAACGAATCATTGAACAGCAGGCTGCCCAGATCATTGCCGCGGCTCCGTCCGGCGGGTCTGATTATGAGAAAGTCAAATATGTATTTGAGACTCTGGTGGACCGGACTCAGTATGACAAGTCAGCTCCGGATAATCAGAATATATACAGTGTATTCGGAAACTGGACGACAGTGTGCGCCGGTTATGCCAAATCTACCAAATACCTTCTTGACCGTATGGGAGTAGAGTGTATCTATGTTACCGGAATGGCAGGCGAACGTCATGGCTGGAATCTTGTAAACTGTGACGGGGCGTATTACTGCGTTGATACTACCTGGGGAGATCCCACATATCAGGAGGGGATCGGCGTAGATGCGGATACTACATCATATGAATATCTCTGCTGTACATCGGAGATGCTTTCCCGTACACATACTCCCGATTCTATGTTTCCCGTTCCTGAATGTACCGATACTTCTCTTGAATATTACAGGATGCAGGGCAGATATCTGGCGACAGCAGATTCGGAAGAGATTTTAAATATCATGAAAGCGGATATCGATGACAGTGCGGAACGGACGGATATTCAGTTCTCAACACCTGAGATATTTGCTCAGGTCATGGACCAGATTGATTCGCTGCTTGACCAGGCAATGAATTATGAGATGGAAGTGAAAGGGCTGGCTGAGACCGGGATAAGTTATCAAACTAATGAAAACACATGTCTTCTTACTGTGATGTGGGAGAACTGACAGAGGAAAAATAATTATTTTATGCGGTCAAAGACGGTATTGCTCTGGGGGCTGAATTTGAGAAGACGTACGAGCTGCTCTCGGAAGATAAAGATCAGAGGAGAGACTGATCAAACAACAGCAAGGAGAATTATATGGAACAGATTATCTATGATGCATTTATCAGTTACAGCCACAGTGAACCGGATTCCTATGTCGCCGAAAAGCTCCATTTTATGCTGGAACACTACCACATATCCAGAAAAATTCAGGAGATCTCAGGGAAAAAGAGGATTGAACGCGTCTTTCGCGACAGGGAGGAGCTCCCGCTTTCTTCGGACCTGGCGGCAAATATCAGGCAGGCTTTAGAAAATTCTGAATATTTGATCGTTATATGCTCGCCCCGCGCTGTGCGTTCGGAATGGGTTCAAAGAGAGATAGCTGTGTTCCTTGAGACTCATGAGAAAGATAAAGTACTTACCCTCCTTGTGGACGGAGAGCCTGAAGACGCATTTCCGGAAGTCCTCTGTTATAACGAGGAAAAGATAATTGATGAGGACGGAAAAGAAAAAATCATAAAAAAGAAAGTTGAACCTATGGCAGCTGATGTCAGAGGAAGGACTAGGAAAGAAGTAGAAAAAAAGCTGAAGGAAGAGTTTCTGCGTATTCTGGCTCCAATGCTGTCCTGTACATATGATATGCTGCGGCAGAGGCACAGAGAGTATTTATTCAAGAGAATTATTGCTCTGACCGGTGCGGCGGCGGCCCTGGCAGTGCTGTTTACTATATTTGCATTTCATCAGGCATCCGTGTCAGAAGGGCGTTATCAGGAGGCACGGCGAAATCAGGCAAGATACCTTTCAGAGATATCAGGAGAGCTTCTCGCAGGCGGTGACAGGGAAGGAGCTCTGCAGACAGCTCTCGCGATCCGCCCGGAGGATGAAGACGCAGACAGCCCTGTTGTGCCGGAACAGATGTATGCGTTGAACAATGCCTTGTATTCCTATGATAAGACAAATAAGATCAGATACAGACCAGCCTATTCTACAAAATTGGATGGGCAAATCATGGGGAGCTATGGCGCAGACTGCAGCAGGCTGAGTCCGGAAGAGACAGGATATTTCTGTGTAGATTTATTAGGGAATGCGTATGTTTTAAATCCATCAGACGGCGAGTGTATCTGGCGGATAAGTCCGGAAGAAATTGAAGGGCTGGAAGATGATGGGTTTAACGACTTTCTTCCGGTCTCAGAAGAAACGGCAGTGCTGATATCCTCCAAGTCTATTGTGTATGTGAATTGGCAGGAGAAAAACGTGAACCGCATTATCCAAAGTGAGGAGGATTTTACAAGAGGGTCGAATACAGTAACAGTTTGGAATACGCGGATTGCATTAACGAACGGAGATAAAGTATGGGTGTACGATCTTGAAACAGGGAAAAGTCTTCAGGAAGTGCAGTATGGAGGAGATGAGTATCAGTCTTATAACCCGAAATCTCTCTCCTTCTCTGAAGATGGCAATATGCTGGCGATTGGAGTTTCAGTAGATCATTATGATGTCGAGCCGCAGAAAGGGCTTATGGTTCTTTCAGTGAATGACGGAAGCATCCGTATGCTTTCAGAACTTGAAACAGAAAAAGTACTGTTCCTTGGGAATGAAGCAGCGGCGGCGGTGCAGTATCAGTATCCTGACCGGGAAGAGGCTTCGGAAACTGCACCGAAACGAAGCTTTTCTGTTACAGTATACAATATGGAAAACGGAGAACCTCTATGGACTTCGGCTTCGTATGACACGCAGGCTATGAATAATCCGTGCGGTCTTTCAGTGGAAAACATGGAAGTCAATGGCGAGATGCAGGATGTGGCTGTTGCAGCGGTAAAAGACCGGGTATTTATTCTGGAGCCGGAAACAGGAGAAATTTTGCAGGATAGAAGGTATCCGAACAATATCTCCGGTATATATAAATTTGATGATACGCGTTTCCTTATCGGGCTTGAAAACGGCAGTATCAGACTCTGCACGATAGAACAGATGAGCACTGAGTTTGAGGCCGGCTCTATATCGGCGAATACGTTTGGGTTTGTGTTCAGCAGGAAAAATAATACAGTGATATGGCCGGTGACAGGCAGCAGGCAAATTGTGATGGGAGGAATGTTCCAGGATGATAATATGGTTGAGCTGTCAATGGAAACAAAGATCAGCGATGTTCAATACCATACAGTACAGGGGGGACAAGACGGAGAAGACATTGTTTATCGCTGTGTTTTCTATAATGAAGACGGCGGTATATCCGCTGCGGGAGTGAAAGTCTATCAAGCAGGCAGCGCGGAACCGATCTTTGAATACCGGTGTGAGTCTGACAGTCAGTGGATTGGAGATACAAGCATTCAGAATATTGACGGCTCCCCGTATATCCTGATGTATCTGTCGGGAGGAACAGGACAGTTTATCATGGCCGATCTGAAAACGGGAGAGATCATAAAAACAGGAGAGACTGTATCAGAATCCGAAAATGAAATATATTCAGCCTGGCGGCATCCCAGTTATTGTTTTTTCCATACGGCTGAAAAAGTGCTCGTATATAGCTATGGCAGCTTTATGCTGGCGGACCTTACAGATAAAGGGCTGGAAATGCCGGATCCGAAAACAGAAAGTATTCCCTGTGGATCTGTTTATGACACTGTCATATCAGCGGACGACAGATATATTATTTTTACGGTATCTGATGAGATGAAAGGCATAAAGATATGGGATATAAAAAATGAAACATGGGTGAAAATAGAAGGAAAACAGGTGTATCTGTCTGAAGGGGAAATATGCGTGGGCAATGAGAGCGGCAAGGCGGCCATTTACAGCATAAATGGTACGATTGACATTATTGACCTTGAAGATGGGCAGATTATTCAGTCACTTCCGTGCGGATATTACGGGAGGATCTGTCTCGCATTTATGAATCATGACAGGTATCTGTTAAGCAGCGGGGATAACAGCATTTTGACTATGTGGGATGTAGAGACCGGGGAGATTCTTATGCAGGATGAAGATAATGACACCTATGTAAGTGAAATCTGTACAGATGGAAATGAACATTATTTTGCAACAGGTTTCTATGGATATGTGATGAACGATGATGGGATGCAATCATCTTCGCTTCATGTTTATTATGTGGATGATGCAGGAAGGTTTTATCCGTATGCAGATGTATCGGATGGCTATGTGAGTTTTGCGGCAGATGAGATTTTTACTGCGGATTCCGGGGGATGTTTCGCTCCGATTTATACATATGGCGACCTTGGCGGCAGGGCGGAGAAAATTCTGGATGGCCAGACGCTGACCGATGCTGAGAAGAGACAATATTTCATTTCAGAGTAACAGGGCAATAAAAACGAAAAAAAGAAGCTGGAATGGAACATAGAACACTATAATAAGCGGATATACAACAGATGAAAAGGAGTGCATTTCAAGTATGGAGCAAAGAGATATACCAGTGCAAACACTGGAACAGGATGAGTTCGGTATCGGAAGATATGTAAAGGGGTTATGTGATTTCATAAAAAGCAGTGACACTCCGATTACGATCGCTCTGCACGGGGAATGGGGGAGCGGGAAAACGTCATTTATGAAAATGATGGAACATTGTCTGTGTTCCCAATCTCTCCCAGAGAGTGAAAGGTATGATGCCATCTGGCTGAATACGTGGGATCTGTTTTTAGAAAACGAATATGGAGTGGCAGTTAAGAAGCTTCTGTCCAGTCTGTTCTCGCAGCTCGAAGAGCATTTTGAAAATTTGCATACGAAAAGGAAGAGTGAAGAGCGGAAGCGGCAGATCAAGGAATACTTAAAAGGGGTTTCCAGCGTGATGCTTTCCGTGATAAATGTAGAGCTTGAGACTTCCGGAAAGGTTTTGGACCAGGTGTTCGGAGGGCATGATTTTGCCTCTATCCGGACAATAAAGAGCGAATTTGAAAGTTTTTTAAAAGATCAGGTGGCACAGAAATCAAATGGTGTGACAGACAGGGCATTCCTTATCTTTGTAGATGATCTGGACCGCCTTGAACCACGGCTGGCAGTAACTCTTTTAGAGGCTTTGAAAAATTTGTTCGATATCGAAAAGTGTGTTTTTGTTCTTGCAATTGACTATGATGTCGTAACTTTCGGAGTGGAACAAAAATACGGAAGTAAAAACATGGCGAATCGGAATATAGGACAGGATTTTTTTGATAAGCTTATTCAAGTGCCATACCGGATTCCCATGGCAAAATACGACATACAGGGGATGGTTATGGACCGCCTCAAAAAAATTGAATATTTTGAAAGAGAATATGATTATGAGAAATACGAGGGCAGGATTGTTGAAATTTTTCATTTGGCTACCAACAAAAATCCTCGCGCGATCAAGCGGCTTCTGAATATGCTCCATCTTATGACGGCAATGAAGCTCGGCGAGGAAAAGCGCCATGCGGAACTCCGTATGATGGAACTGCTGCTGATGTCGCTGCAGCTTTCATTCCCGTCTGTGTATGCCATGTTAAGCAAGAACAATAATCTTGATACGTGGAAATTGAATTCTGTCATGGATCACAGAGAAGAAGTGATCACTGACGGTATCCGTGAACAGTATCAGTTGGATGAAGTGTGGAAAGAGATCATTTATATTGTGGTTTCACAGGACGAGGTAGTGCGATATAATTATTACCGGGTAGCGCAGCTCCTTGAAATATATGAACAGATGCAGGACCGCTGTTACAAAGTGGGAGAACGGGTGGAAGACGCTCTCGGGGTTATCAATGTGATATGTACGTCTGCGGATAAAAACGCGCAGATCGAATATGACGGGGAATCTTATGACCGCTCTTCTCAGACTCAGTACCGGCAGGGGGCAAAACTTGTAAATGCTATTGATTTCAGCGCATTTTCTCAGGTGCTTGATGTGGGGTGCGGAAACGGGGCTACGACACTTGATATGTGGAATAAGAACCGTGATATGCACATAAGGGCATTTGATCTTGCTGGCAGCCAGATAGAAAAAGCAAATGAAAAATACCAGCAGTTACTGAAATCAATACCGGAAGGGTCATATGAAGGCGGTATTGATTTTGACGTAATGGATGCTCTTGATTTGAGAGATCAAGAATGTTATGATTTGGTTTTTTCCAATGCAACCCTCCACTGGATTACAGATGAGAGGAAGATGTACAGGCTTCTATACGAAGCTCTGGAACCCGGCGGCAGGCTGGCGGTACATCAGGGCGGTGCCGGGACTTATGCGGGACTGCACCAGGCGGTAAGAAAAGCAATACATAATATAGGATTGGATGAACGTTACAGAAAATGGATATTTCCGGCATTTTATCCTAAGAAAGAAGAAATGAAACTGCTGCTTGAAGCAGTCGGATTTACGGATATTCATGTGGAGAGTATCTATTCTGATGAGAAAGAGAATATGGATTTAATTGATAATTTTGCAAATGCGAGTCTGATTTATTATCATATTCCATCGGTTTCAAACGAGGAATTTGAACAGATCAAACTAGAATATTTTCGGATCTGCAAGGCGGAAGAAGTAGACAAGTCGTCTCATCGACTATATATCTTTGCAGAAAAACCAAAAAAGAAAAGGAGCGGTGAAGATGAAAATTGAGTACAAAGGTAAAGTAACAGAAGAACGCGAGAAACAGCAGATATGGGAAATACTGTGTGAATGTGATCAGGAATTTTATCCCCCATTATCAGCAAGAAACAGCTCTGCCCAGAAAAATTTGAAAAACGATACCGCGGGCGAAGAAGACAATGTGAATGGACAGCCCCCCACAGTTTATTATGATGAAATGATAAGACAGGAGTTTATTCTGGCTTATGCCGACGATGGAAAAGTGGCGGGATTTATGACGTTTAAAAAGAATTACTGCTGTGATGCCCTCCAGGAGTTCGGGACATCACTGTATATCACAACTATATGCGTGAAAAAGAGCCTGCGGCGTCATCATGTCATGAGCCGTCTGTATGACTGTATGGAATCAACAGCGACGGCAGCCTGCGGATGCCCGCGTATCTCTACGAGGACCTGGTCGGGGAATAAAGCCCATATGGAGGGCCTGCGTCATAGGGGGTACAGGATTCTGGAGATCCTCAAAGACGACAGGGGGCCGGGGGTGGACACTATCTACTATGGATTTGTAAGTTAAAGCGGTAGAATCCGCGCCGGAAAAATGGCGGAGATGAAAGCCATAAAGCGGCCCACTTGGTGATGAAACGGATGCTTGGGAGAAAAGCAATTAATTTAATGGAATAAGCTATGTGTGAAAAGCACAAATTGAGGAGGGTACGAAAGCTATGTTATGGGGAGTGTGTTTGGGACTGTCGCTGGCATTCGTTGCTGCTGGTGTGACCGGATTTATGATCCGAAGAAAGAGGGGAAAAAATGAGGTCAGATATCTGGGGAGCGGCGTATTTTTTGCCTGTGTTTCCATATGTTTCCCTGTAATGTGCCTTTCCGACCAGGCAGGGTTTGCTGTTGTGATGAGCATTTCACAGAGCCTCCGTATGTTTCTGGTTGACACTGGCGTGTCAGATATCCTGGGGCTGCTGCAGGCAGAACGCCTGGGAATGCTGTTTTATCCTTATAAGATAATGGTCTGCCTGCTTTATTTATTGGCCCCGGTATTTACGCTGACTGTTGTGCTGCGCTATTTTTCAAATTTTTTTGAACGGATCCGTTTGTCTCTCAAGAAAAAACAGAATCTGTATGTGTTTTCGGAGCTGAATGAACATTCATTGGAGATTGCGGAAAATATTTGTAAGCGTGATAGAAAAGATGAAAAACCAGGGATCGTTTTCTGCTGCTCCAATGAAAAAGATAATTTCAATACAGAGATGGAGGAGAAGGCTAAAGAATTGAACGCAGTATTTGTTTCACGAGAGGTTACCTATCTGCGGTTAAAAAATATGGACAGATATATTACATATTTTTTTATATCTGAAGATACGGATAAAAATATTGACTACACGCTGCAGATGCTTCGGGAGATGACCGGAGATTCTCCATGGATCCGCTCCGGGGGACTGGAACAGAGAAACACAGCGCTGTATTGTTACGCTGCGGGCACGGAGGCAGAGATACTCCTGGATGCACAGGATAAAGAAGATCTGAGAGTTGTGCTCATGGATGAAGTCAGAGACGTTGTGTACGAGCATTTGTACGCCCATCCTGTGTATGCGAATATTGACCCGGCAGGTATGGATGGAAAGACCGAGAAAATATCGGTACTTATTATCGGCGGTGGGAAGATCGGGAGCGAGTTCTTAAAAGCGGCAGTATGGTCCGGGCAGATGAGAAGTTTTGATCTGGAAGTGCACATAGTCGATCTAAAAGGAGACCTGGTGAGAAAACAGCTGGAAATAGAATGCCCGGAGCTGTTGTTGGAGAGGGGCGGATACCACATCGATTTTATCCAGGCGGACGTATTCAGTGACGAAATAAAACACAGCCTGGACATTTTGGGAGATATAAATTATTGTGTAGTATCTCTTGGAGATGATGAGTTGAATATCCGGGCTGCTGTTTGGATAAAGAGGTATTTCTATATGCGCGGGTCAAAGTGTGAGCCGTTGATATCTCTATATATAGAAAATGCCAGAAAACGCAAAGCAGTTTGGAATTTGTCCGAGAATATGAGGACAAAACAAAGGCTGTATTATAATATTATTCCTTTTGGGACCAGGAGCAGGCTTTTTGACATACAATCCGATGCGGCGTTTATTATTGAATATCTGGGGTTGGGCGTGCAGTCACATTACTACCGTGTTACGAAAGATTCGCCAGCGGAAAAACGTAGAAATGCAGTGCAGAATTTTTATGAAAAACAGGCAAACAGGCGGTCCAGTATTGCAAATGGCCTGCATATCGGAACAAAGCTGTGGGAACTCGGATACGGTATTCTGCGGACACCGGCTGGAGAACAGGAACGCAGTATCTTTGACCGATATATCCATCCGATAGATTTTTATTCAGAATGCAGAGAAAAGCTCGGACCTTATTATGATCTAGAACATGAGCGGTGGATGGCATATGTACGTACTGAAGGGTGGAAGCTTGCTTCAAGAGGCGGAGACAGCCTGGAGGATATAAGAAGTTGTTATGAGGGGTATTGTGAACAGTTTAAAAACCAAAATTATTTGCTGAAACTTCACCCTGCACTTGTACCGATACGGAAAAGCAAATCCGGCGAAGCGACTTTGCAGGAAGTGGATGATATGATCGTGGAAGTAAATCAACAGAAAAACCTCGAAGAATATCTTCCGGGTTATGTCCAGTGGGATGTAGAAGTTGTAGATCATATTGGAGACATTGTCGGTGGAAAATGGTGTGGCCAGGAAGGAATAAGCATATACGGGGTGCTGGCGAAGGAGGGGGAATGCGTAATCTGCCGGCTTGGAGACATGATGCGTTATTATCGGTATATATATGAAGAACGGAAGGAAAAGGCCACACCCGAAGAGATAATCACTCTGAGGGAAGAGATCCGTCGGTGTTGCTGTGGAGTGATTCTTACATCTCAAGGACAGGAAAGAGAAGAGGCATATGCTTGCCTGGCTGAAATGTAAGGGGAGAATCCGAAGGGAACGAAAGCAATGTAAAGTGAAAGCAGAGCGGGCTGGTATTGCGGACTGGACGGAAGAAATCGGATATGAAACGGAAAGGGATTCACTTTATATTGGTGGATTCCTTTTTTATACCCTTTTTATACCATACAGCCGCAATGATGCTTAATAGGTATTTGATATTATAAGAAAAGGGCATTAGACATAATGACGCTGCTCTATCTATAATGTGAGTGTAGCGGAGAAAAGCTTTCTTAAATTATTGTTCTTTATAGAAATGAGGAGGAGCCATTATGAGACGATCAGCAGCATGGTTTTTAATTGGGATATTCCTGCTCAGCGGATGCGGGGCCTCTCAGGACACAGCCGGGGATATGCAGCAGGACAGTGGACAGGAGGCGGTCAATCCACCGGAAGATGAAAACGAGAATGGAGAGATGAATATGACGTCGGCAAACAGACAGATCCGTGTGACAGCAGAAGATGGAGGAGAGATCATTTTTGAACTGAATGAGAGCATAGCGGCTTCTGATCTTTACGGACAGCTCCCGCTTTCGGTTGAGATCGAAGATTTCAGCGACAATGAGAAGATTTTCTACCCGGAGGAACTGGATACTTCTGACACGCCCCTGGCGGAGATGGAGATCGGCACACTCGCGTACTATGAACCTTGGGGAGATGTGGTCATGTTTTACGGAGAGTACAGTGAAAATTCCTCTTTGTATGAGCTGGGTCATGTAGTATCCGGCGGGGAACTGATCCCGGAGCTGGCAGGTACAGTCGAGATTGAAGCGGTACAGTAAAGACAGGCTTTTATATGAGCGTTTCGCGTATCTGTATGGGATGCATGGGATTTGGCGATGCGGGAGACGGACAGCATAAGTGGACCATCGACGAGGAGCATAGAGGAGCGGGAGATGGCAAAGCTCCGGGCGAGACGTCCAAGAAGATTATTGTTTTACAGGGGAGTCCGAATAAAGACGGCTCCACAAATATATTAGTGGAAGAATTCAGACGTGGAGCAGAGGAGGCAGGACACAGCGTCGCGCGGTTTGACCTGACTGATCTGGACATCAGTCCATGCACGGGCTGTGTGGCGTGCGGCTATGAAGGACCGTGCGTGCAGCATGACGACAATCAGAAGATCCGTTCCGCAGTTCTGGGCGCGGATATGATCGTCTTTGCAACGCCGCTTTATTACTATGGTATGTCCGCACAGTTAAAGATTGTGATCGACCGGTTCTGCGCGTACAACAGCAGTATCACGAGGAAGCATATGAAGTCAGCGCTGCTGGCTGTCGCGTGGAACAGCGACGACTGGACATTTGACGCGCTGGTAAGCCACTACCAGCCTCTGGTGCGGTATCTGGATCTTAAGGATCAGGGGATGGTGCTCGGCAGAGGATGCGGCAGTCCTGCCATGACGAGGAGAAGCCGTTTCCCGGAAATGGCATACACACTCGGGAAACAGCAATAAAAGAAGCTGCTGATTACAGTTTGTTTCCGCTGCGAATATTGCTTTCCGATAGATAAACAAGCGGTTGTATGGTATACTAAAAACAGACAGAGGAAAGTTTTATTTTGAAATAATTTATCCAGGAGGTCTGCAGATATGGAAATGATCAAGGATGAAAAGTTAAGAAAAATTTTACAGGAAATGGCAGAACTTCTTCAGGGTGTGTATGGAGACCTGCTGAAGGCGATAATCTTATACGGCTCTGTCGCCAGAGGAACCCAGACGGAAGATTCCGATGTGGATATCATGGTTTTAGTAGATGGTACAGACGCACAGTTGAGGGAGTACGATGAAAAACTCAGTGATGTGTCTACAGATCTTGCACTGAAGTATATGACGGTATTTTCCATCATTGATGTAAAATATCAGGAGTATCAGGAATGGAAGACGATTTCCCCGTTCTATCAGAACGTGGATCGGGAAGGAGTCGTGGTCTATGCAGCATGAGAAAGAAATACTGTGCAGATATCGGTTGAAACGTGCAAAAGAAGAATCTGCTGTTCAGATAGAGCATGCAGAAGCATTTGTAAAGACCGTGGAGATGTATATTTCTAAGAATGACAAAGAAAACCAAAGTGACTGAGAACACATTATTGTATACTGTTAATCCCAGTAAAATCAAGGGCTGGGGAAAACGACCTCCGGTTTAGTACCCGATCTGGTGGGGCATCGCTGCATGGTCGATGAATACCTTTGTGGAGAACAATGATTTCACAGGAAAAACAGTGATTCCGTTCTGTACCTCTTCCTCTTCAGGAATCGGTGACAGCGGCACGTTGCTGGCGGATCTGGCAGGTACCGGAGATTGGCAGGAAGGAATGAGATTCCGGTCAGGAGCGGATGAAGCGGATGTTCAGGACTGGGTGAATGGACTGGGACTGTAAATATTGAGAACAGAATAGTCAGAAATGCGGGCGGGGTGTATGTGCATCCTGCCTTTTTATGTGCCATTTAAAGTGCCAAAAGGTATTTTTAAATGGCATTTTGAATTTCTAAAACTGTGTTTAATAGGACATTAATAGGACAATATGTCCTGTTAAACAGTGATGTAGATGGAAACAATATGAATAAATCAGATGCGATGGACAAAGAAAATAATTTTAAGTATACTAACGATAAGTAAATAAAATATTTACTTAATGAAAGGAAAGCAATTATGTTATGTGAATATTTGAAAGAAAATTATATTCCAGGAGAACCTATTTTTACCGGAGATATTGATATTCCAGGGATGACAGAAGAAAATCTTAGATATCATTTAAAAAAACTTACTGACAGTGGAACCATATGCCGATTTGAACCGGGAGTATACTATTTCCCTAAAACGGATATTTTCGGTGAGCGAATGTCTTTGTCCCCGGATACAGTAGCTGTTCATAAGTATATCTTGCGCAGGGGAAAGCGGGTGGGTTACTATTCCGGCTATACATTGGCAAACCGCATGGGATTATCCACGCAGGTTCCGCTTACTCAGGAGATAAGCAGCAATTTTGCTCCGGCATTGGTAAGGAAAATAACGATTAAAAACAGGCAATACCTTATCAGAAGACCAGTGGTGGAGGTGACGAAAGAAAATGCGCCGGTGCTGCAGTTTCTGGATTGTCTGAAGGATATTGAAAAATGCACAGAGATGGAGCCGGAAAAATGCGGAAGGATTTTGACAGAATATGCCAGAAAAAATGCTATTACAAAGAAAAAAATCGACAGGTTTATTGCAAATTATCCGGTTAAGATATATAAAGCAATATATGAAACGGAGGTAGAGTATGTATCTTCATAAGGATAGAGAAATGTTTAAGGATATGGTGGAACAGACTGCTGAGCAAAGTGGAAGAACACCTATAGTAGTAGAAAAAGATTACTATGTTACACTGATCCTGAAATTATTGTCAGAGCAGCTTGATCTGTGTGTTTTCAATGGAGGGATGTCTTTATCCAAAGGATATCATGTAATCAATCGTTTTTCTGAAGATATTGATATTACTTTCAAAGAGCATATAGGAGAGAGTAGAAGGAAAAAACTTAAGAATTCTTTTTAGAAATCAAACAGGTAAAAATATGGATAATAAAGATAAGATCATTCAGGAACAGAGAGAAGAAATCCGTTTATTAAATGAAGAAATTAAGTGCCTTCCGTTACTTTTGTCCCAAGCAGGTATTCCCTATGGAAAAGGTATTCAGGAAAAGGAAAGCCGAATCCTAAGACCGGGAAAACAGGATATTATACGCAGTGCTGGAATTACTGGAAGCCGGGTATTTGTCCGAAATATGAAAAAAAGAAAATAAAATGTGCGGACTGCCCGGAACAGCATTACAAAGAGCTTACAGGCAAAGTGATCATGCAGCATTTAACAGGTGCAAGAAAAGACTGTTCGGACGTGATAGGCGTCTACCCGATGCTGCCTGATGAGACTTGCAATTTCCCTGTATTTGATTTTGACAATCATGATGATACTACAAATGGGGATGATTATGCCAATACAGATGAACTCTGGAGGGAAGAAGTTTCCGGACAGGTTCATCTTGTTCTTGCAAATGGAATATACGTTGAAAAGGAAAATCTTCAGCCAAGGCTGCAGAACACCTTACGTCGTATGGCTGCGTATAGCAATCCTCAATATTATAAAAATCACGCGATGGGGTTCTCTAACAGAGATAAACCGAGGATTGTAGCATGTTTTGAAGAGTTTGATGATTACATCAGCATTCCGCGAGGCCTCAGGGAAATCCTGTCAGAAAAGCTGAAGGAAGCAGAAATCCCGTATGAGGTCAGTGATGAGAGACAAAAAGGAAAGAGTATCTGTGTGGATTTTTCTGCGGAACTTTATCTGGAGCAAAGAAAAGCGTCAGAACAAATGCTGCGGTATGAAAATGGAATCCTGCATGCGGCGACCGCCTTTGGAAAAACAGCAGTAGGTGCATATCTGATTGCAGCAAGAAAGACGAATACTCTTATATTGGTACATAATAAGGAAATTATGAATAACTGGGTGGAAGATCTTCAGAAATTCCTTGATATTAACGAAGAACCGCCTGAGTACACGACGCTGAAGGGGCGTGTGAAACGGAGAAAAAGTGTGATCGGAACCCGCTATGCAGGCCATGATTCCATGACAGGGATTATTGATGTGGTGATGATATCATCCCTTGGAAAACCTGGAAATATTGATACAGTTGTGAAGGATTATGGAATGGTACTCATAGATGAATGTCATCACTGTGCATCGGATACCGCAGAGGCAGTAGTGAAAGAAGTCTCTGCCAGATATGTTTATGGCCTGACTGCAACTCCCAAACGGGATGACGGACAGGAACAAAAAATATTTATGCAGATCGGACCGGTCAGATACCGTTTCAGCGCAAAAGATAAAGTGAAACTTCAGGGAATTGCGCATTATGTATATCCGAGATTTACAAGGATGATCAATACTACAGGACAGGACTGGAAGATCCATGAAGCATATGCCGCAGTGCGTGGCAGTGATGTGAGAAACAGGCAGATCATATCTGATGTAGAAGAATGTCTGAGACAGGGCAGGACTCCGCTTGTTTTGACAAAATTCAGAGACCATGCAGATATATTGCTTGCTATGCTCCGGGATAAGGCGGACCATGTATTCCTGCTTAAAGGCGGCAGAAGCCATCGGACAATATATCGGAGAAGGTTTTAACTACCCAAGGCTAGACACAATGATGCTGACAACTCCCATTGCCTGGCAGGGGAATGTGGAGCAGTATTCCGGAAGACTACACAGGGATTATGAAGGCAAACGGAAGGTCATCATATATGACTATGTGGATGCGCATATCCGTGTATTGGATAAAATGTATTATAAAAGACTGAGAGCATATAAGAAGATCGGATATGAGATCGTTATGAATGAGGCAGAGAAAAAGCAGGAGACTAATGCCATATTTGACAGCGAATCCTATATGTCTGTATTTGAAAGAGATGTGGCGCAAGCCGATACGGAGATTGTGATTTCCAGCCCTGGAATCGGTGTAAAGGGGGTACACAGAATTTTAAAAACTTTGGAAGAACGACATGACAGCGGTGTGAAGATCACACTACTGACGCTGTCGGCGGACAATTACCCACAACAGCGAATTGAAAAGACGAAAGGACTGATTACCGAACTGATAGAATCGGGAGTGACTGTGCTGGAGAAGACGGGGATGCATGAACATTTTGCTGTGATTGACAGAGAAATCGTCTGGTATGGAAGTGTGAATCTGCTGTCTAATGCAAAGGAAGAAGATGGTTTGATGAGAGTGAAGAGTAGGGAGATTGCTCAGGAACTGCTGGAGATTGGGTTCCTGGAATAACTATTCTAGGGAATGTGGAAACACAAAACACACTTTTGTATACCGTTAAGCTCAGTAAAATCAAGGGCTGGGGAAAACGACCTCCGGTTTAGTATCCGATCTGGTGGGGAATCGCCGCGTGGCCGGCGGATACCTTCGTTGAGGCGAATGACTTCGCAGGCAAGACGGTGATCCCGTTCTGTACATCCTCATCTTCGGGAATCGGTGACAGTGGAGAACTGCTTGCAGATCTGGCGGGTACAGGTGACTGGCGGACCGGAGAGAGATTCCGTTCGGGAGCTGATGAATCGGATGTTCAGGAATGGGTGAACGGACTGGGACTGTAATTGCTGAAAACAGAATATTGTATGTGCCGTTTAAAGTGCCGGAAGGTATTTTTAAATGGCACTTTAAATTTCTTAAAAAATAAGTAATAAGATAATTCACTTATTGTGAGGAACGATAACTATGCTGACATTCTGATAGATATCACTATGATTCTATGATATACTATGTGGAAAAAGAAGCCAAGAATGCACAGGACAAGAACTGGAATCTTTTGACAGAGTCCGAAGCCTGGCTTTGAAACTCTCCAAAGATCGGGAGAAACAGAAAAAGGAAATGAAACATATTCAAAACAGATAGAATCGATATTCTGTAAAAATAATTGAATAAAGTAAGCTGTGAAATATAAGTTACGCAATAGAATAAGAATCGCAGAAAAGCGGGGACGTATCGGAAAGCTGATACGTTCTTTTTTTTCTGTGTGAAAAAGAAAGGAAGAGTATGATGAGAAGATTTTAGACAGCAGAATCTGTAACAGAAGGCCATCCGGATAAAGTCTGACCCAATTGCAGACATCATACTGGATGCGTGTTTGAAAGAAGATGCAAATGCTCATATGGCACAAAATCCAGGCTGTGATATCTGTTTGGTCACAACAGGCTGCGTGCGGTAAAATATTACAGAAAAATGAATAATCAGGTGTTGACGGATGAAACTTAACAGAACAAGGGCGGCATACGGACGTGGAGAGACGCCGGAAGAAGAGGAGGAGTTTGTGCGCAATATTTATTTCCGTTCGGAAGGCTGGATACGCGGGCAGTCAGGAAAGGCAAAACATAGAAAATGATTGCCAAAACTTTATAAATTGTTTATAATTAACTTTATATTGTGTCAAGAAGACAGATTTAGAGCGGAATTTCTTCAATCAAGGCACACAAAAAAGTACCGGTATCTCCGGTATGGAAAACAGAAAGGAAAAAATGGAATGGGAGATACTTTACAGATCCTGATCGCTATGGTCATCTATATGGCTGTGGTTATCATTTTGGGAATTACTTTTGCGAGAAAAGCAAATGCAAGTTCAGACGCATACTTTCTCGGGGGAAGAAGCCTCGGCCCCTGGGTGACGGCGATGAGCGCGGAGGCATCGGATATGTCCGGATGGCTGCTCATGGGGCTGCCGGGCGTCGCGTACTGGTGCGGGATCGCTGACGCGGCATGGACTGCGATCGGCTTGGCGGTCGGTACATATATCAACTGGCTGATCGTTTCCAAGA
>ERZ791922.343-NODE-343-length-32930-cov-3.963529_pt1 | contig 32930 bp, 25 predicted proteins | sample MGYA00510134_ERZ791922 | MGnify/ENA primary metagenome ERZ791922 (study PRJEB30046, sample SAMN00792101) | human gut metagenome | study: EMG produced TPA metagenomics assembly of the A metagenome-wide association study of gut microbiota in type 2...
GGACTTTATTCTCAACGAATTTCAAGGTTGTTTCACTGTTCAGTTATCAATGTTCTATTGTTTTGTGACTTTTTTCAACAATACTGACTATTTTCGTGGTCAGCTTGATTATTTTATCATGCGACCATTGTATTTGTCAAGCATTTTTTTATTTTTTCAAACTTCATGTTTCTTTATGATTTGCAGTCTTTATTAGACAGCTTACATATTTTATCATGCTTTTTTTAATGTGTCAAGCATTATTTTTGAAGTTTTTCAAATTGTTTATTCTTTTAACACAATTTGTTTTTGTATTGTAACATACTCTTCTGTATTTGTCTACATGATTTTTTTGGAATTTTATTTCCTTTAAATCAGTAGAACGGAGAAAGAGGGATTTGAACCCTCGCGCCGCTATTAACGACCTACTCCCTTTCCAGGGGAGCCCCTTCAGCCGCTTGGGTATTTCTCCATGTTAGCACTGTTGCTTTACCACAATGCTTGGACGGTTTATTTCAAACCAACCTTGTTTATTTAATTGCCGAATACAAACTTGTATTCGAACGGAGAATGTGGGATTCGAACCCACGGTCCCTTTCGGAATCACTGGTTTTCAAGACCAGCCCCTTAAACCACTCGGGCAACTCTCCAGATGACGCTCAATTAGTTTAACATAATCATATATTTGTGTCAAGCACTTTTTCGCATGATTTCGCTAAAATACCACTTGTAATTTTATCCAGAGATCTTCACGTATAATCCTGGTGTTTTTCCAATATTGCTTCCGCAAATATTAAATCCTCAGGTGTTGTAATTTTGATATTAGTATACTCTCCTTGTACCACATAAACAGGATATTTATTCAGACACTCAACAATCATAGCATCATCCGTTATCATAGCACCAGAATAAGAATCCAAATTATCGTAAGCTTCCCTTAAGATAGCGTACTCAAATGCTTGAGGTGTTTGTATCATATACACCTGCTTACGGTCAGGAGTACTCTCTACAATACCATCCTTGTTCGATATTTTAACCGTATCTTTTGATGCTACCCCAACGATACATGCCTTCTTCTCTTTTACCTCAGATATTACAGTATTAATCGTATTTGTTTTTATAAGTGGTCTTGCACCGTCATGAACCAATACAAAATCTGTATCTTTCATTATATTTAGACCATTTAAGACAGACAGATATCTTTCAGATCCACCTTCCACAACATGAGTTACCTTACGGAATCCATAAAACTTAATAATATCTTCCTTTACAAAGGCAATGTCATCTTTACCTACTACAACAATAACCTCTGTAACAAGGCTGTTTTCAAAAGCTTCCAGAGAATAGTATAATACCGGTTTATTCTTTAATAACATATATTGTTTGGATACACTGCTGTTCATTCGTTTCCCTTGGCCCGCAGCCAGTACAATTGCTGTTACCTTTTCCATCTATACCCCTAATCCGACGCCATAACGCCTTTTCTTGATTATTACTCATAGACCTTTTAGTATGAATATGATTATTACTTCTAACGTTGACCTATCTTTAAGTTAGGTACTGCATTTAAATCTAATCCACTAAAATTCCCTTTTAGATATTCATGATAAGCTGCTGCACCTATCATAGCTGCATTATCAGTACAGAATAAAGGTGTTGGGTGATAAAAATCAAATTGATTCTTTTTGCAAGCTTCCTCCATTGCAGAGCGCAATGCACTATTCGATGCAACACCTCCTGCAATCGCTATCTTTTTCATCCCATACTCCTTAGCTGCTGCCATAGTATGAGAAACTAGAACATCAACGACTGCCTCCTGAAAAGAAGCAGCAATGTCTGCGCGGTTGATTTCTTCTCCCTTCATAGTACAAGAATTAATGTAGTTTAAAACAGCTGACTTGACGCCACTAAAACTAAAATCAAATGGACAACCTTCTACACTCGCTCTCGGAAAAGCAATCGCGTTCTTATTACCCTCCTTCGCTAGTTTATCAATCTTAGGCCCTCCTGGATAACCAAGTCCAATTGCTCTTGCTACCTTATCATATGCCTCACCAGCCGCATCATCATGAGTTCTTCCAACAATCTCATACTTTCCATATTCTTTTACTAGTACTAAGTGTGTATGCCCTCCTGATACGATTAAACATAAAAATGGAGGTTCCAGGTCTTTATTCTCAATATAATTTGCGCTTACATGCCCCTCTATATGGTGAACCCCAATCAAAGGAAGTTTTGCAGCATAACTAATTGCTTTTGCTTCTGCAACACCTACCAGTAAGGCACCGACAAGACCAGGTCCATACGTAACGGCAATTGCATTCATATCTTTTAACTCCATATTTGCTACAGTTAACGCTTCTTCAATTACCTGATTAATTTTTTCCATATGCTTTCTTGAAGCTATCTCAGGAACTACACCACCGTACAAGGTATGCAAATCGATCTGAGATGATATAATATTCGATAAAATATCTCTACCATTTTTTACAACAGCAGCAGCCGTTTCATCACAGGATGACTCAATCGCTAAAATATAAATATCTTCTTTTTCTAAACCATCTTTTACGGTTGCATCTTCTTTTCCAAAACCATCTTTTATGGTTGCATCTTCTTTTATTATTACATTTTTTTGATACTCTTCCATCGAAACCTCCGTCAATTTAAACAATATATCGTATAAGCTAAGCTGTCATAAAGGACTTAATCTATCCTTAATGACAGCTCTATCATAATCTACCTATTATAAAATCATAATCGTAATTATTCGGCGTCTGATTTATCAGCTAATCTCCATCCAAGAATCTTATATAATCCAGCTTCATCCTTACGCAGTAAAAATTCATGACAGACTACATTGTATTCCTTCCCTTCTCTCATAGAGTATGTAGCAAGAAGTCTAGCAAACTCTTCCCCATCTTCTTTCCAAGTAATAATATTATCTCCAGAATCTATCGAATAGCTTTTAATCTCACGTTCCGATTTACGATATTCTGCTACCTCTGTCGCTAAATTCATAAGATACTCCTCCGAGGGATTTGCTTCTAATAACTCTTTGTCATATAAAATTCGAACTTTCTCTCCAAGCTTTTTAAACTCCTCGTCCGTAAGCTCATCATTATGAATACACATTGAAAATCTACTATATAACTTAACTACTTCCCTTGGCGTAGCTGGGTATGTACTCTCCAAATCCTTCTCCAGAAGTTTTTGCGCCTCTGTCTGTACAATTTCTGGCTCTGCTTTTTCTTTATCCTCTCGATTATACAGATAAGCAAACGTTCCAACAATCACACACCCTATCATAATCATCGTTATCACTGTCACAACAGAATTTTTCTTTGAACTCTTTTTAGAACCCTTCATATAATCAGATCCTTTCCCAGATGCCACTCTTTGTGGCATAGTATACGAGAAGAAGATGCCCTGCATCACTCTGCATTTTTACAGACATTTCTTCCATTTCATTGATACTTCGTCTATGCTAACACCTAAGAACATTCTTAAAGCAATAGAAAGTTTTATGAAACCTTCTATTGCTTTTCTTTCTATCAACTTTGTTCAAATTCAACGTTATATTCTTTCTATCGCTTTTTCTATTCATTTTTGTCAAATTCTAGAGTAACACTCTTTCTATCCTTACCTGCCTTCGCGTTTGGGAATATTTCTTTTGTCTCTTTCATATATTCTTCCGGCCTTGTCAGGGAAGGACTATAATGAGTCAGCCACAATTCTTTTACTTTTGCTTGCCTTGCAAGCTCTGCTGCTTCATAAAAAGTCATATGTTTATTCTCTAAAGCATTGCTCTGCTTTTCCTTTTCTCCATACATACCCTCACAGATAAACAAATCAGACTCTTTCGCATGCTCTACTATCTGTGGAACTGGCCTGCTATCTGTACAATACGTAAGTTTTATTCCCTTTCGCTGTGGCCCTAATATCATATCCGGTGTGAATATTCGTCCATCCTTCTCTATTGTTTGTCCCTTTTGAAGGCGGCTCCACAACTCTTTTGGCACCTCATTCTCCATTGCCATTTCAGGAATAAATCTTCCTGTTCTCTTTACCTCTATCGTATATCCGTAACATATTACATTATGATTTACACGAAAAGCATGTATCACATAGTCATTAATCCGAATGGTTTCTAGTGGACTTGTAACTTCTATAAAGTTTAGTTCGAATGGTAATTCAGGAGCGATTACTCTAAGTGCACTTACTACTCGTTCAAGCCCTTTCGGACCAATTACAGTGACCGGTTGAGTTCGGTCTGCATTTCCCATTGATAATAATAATCCTGGCAAGCCACTAATGTGGTCTCCATGATAGTGTGTAAAACAAATCACATCAATTGAATGAAAACTCCAGCCTTTTTCACGGATTGCTACTTGTGTTCCTTCTCCACAATCTATCAATAAACTGCTTCCATTTAAACGAGTCATCAATGCTGTAAGCCAACGTCCTGGCAAAGGCATCATACCGCTTGTCCCTAATAAACATACATCAAGCATAATAATTTCTCCATATCAATATCTATTCCAATGCATGTTCTTCTTGCATGCAACATATTTTTAAAATTTTATATTACTAAAAGAAAGGAGTTTTAAACACTTTAAAACTCCTACTTATTTTTAATCTTAGCATATTATATACCCATAAGCAAGAAATAATTCAAGACAAAAGCCCTGTGACATACATCACAAGGCTTCTGACTTCCCAATAACCTCAATCGGTATTTTAAATTGTGCAATCAACTGATCATAGCAGCTTTCACAAATAGTAAACCTGTGGACTTCAAGATCTCTGCTTGAAAAAAAACCCCATTCCTTTGACACTATAAAGGCATCTTCTAGTAATATCCCTCTTTCCATACGCAATGCTCTGCCGCAGACATTACAAATAAGAGCATTTTTCTTTCGTTCCTTATTCAAATGAGCCATAGCACATTCCTCCACTTCCTCATTATACAATGAAACTAAGGTAAAACACAGTGGAAATCACTGTAAATACTCCTTTATTTCTGTTGAAGACTCCCCAAATATTTAGTAGAAATCTAAAAGTTTAGCCACATGATAATGGCATTTTCTATTGGATGTGCATAAAAATCTTTACGCTTACCTACACTATGAAATCCTAATTGCTCGTACAACTGGATTGCAGATTGATTACTTTCACGAACTTCTAAAGTTACCGCTTCTATCTTACATAACTTAGCTTGCTCTAAGAGGGACTCTAGCATTTGCTTTCCTATCCCTTGTCTTCGTTTTTCTTTTTTCACACAGACATTTGTAATATAACCTTCTCCAGCAATATTCCACATTCCACAATAAGCAATCAGATTTCCTGCATCTTCTACTACTAGATAAATATGATCTTTTTCAGTCGCTTCCTTAAAAAAGCTTTCTTCACTCCAAGGATCCGAAAAAGTTTCCTCCTCTATAACAGCCATCGCTTTACTATCACTTGGACGCATTCTGCGAATTATCAACTTGCTCTCCTTTCGAAAGAGCCTCTTCTCTTTCCCTCTCCGCTTGGGATTTTCTAAGATAGGTTGGAATATGTTCCATCGCAGATTCCAACTTTCCTTCCTTTATATAATGAAACGCAAGTGCTCCCAGAGCTCCAGCTCGTTGTTTTGATAGATGTGCTGGTGCAAAATAAAATGGTACCTTCGTATCTTCTATCAATTGCTTTTGATAAGCTTCTACCCCGTCTCCTAAATAAATGACAGGCTTTTGATAATCATTGACCAAATGTATCATCTCTTCTACATCACAAGCAGTTTGTTCTTTTATCACACAAAATTCATCTTGTTTGAAGGAATATAGTCCAGTATATACTTGGTTTCTCCTAGCATCCATCAAAGGACAAATGATAGATTCTGTTGCATACAAATTATAGGCTATTGCATCTACCGTTGGTACTGCTATAATCGGTTTGTTAAGTGCTAGCCCTAACCCCTTAGCAGTTGCGGAACCAATACGAAGTCCTGTAAAAGATCCTGGTCCCTTCGCTACTGCTATTGCATCAATTTCTGATATTTCTAGTCCTAACATTTTCACACATTCATCTAGCATTGGTAACAAAGTCTGTGAATGTGTTTTTTTATAGTTCATAGTATATTCCGCTAATAACGTTTCTTCTGTCATAATCGCAACAGAAGCAACTAATCCAGAACTATCTAGTACTAATATTTTCATACTAACCTCCACTTACACACATGCTTATTCCGTATATAAAATTATGTTGAAATTAAAGCATGCTATTAGGTTTACGACAAAAAAGATTCCTATCACCTTTTCTCCACCATTATAACTGGGTTTCTCCAATCGAAATTTTACGATAGTCAAATCCTTTATCCAAATCTTTTTCTATCGTTATCTGGATATAATCATTCGGTAATAATTCCTTGATACGAACAGCCCATTCTATTAGGCAAACACCGTTACCATAAAAGTAATCCTCATACCCGATCTCCTCCATCTCTTCAATATCCTCGATACGGTACACATCAAAATGATAGAGTGGAAGTTCTCCTTGTTCGTACTCCTGTACAATGGTAAAGGTAGGACTACTGATAGGCTCTGTTATTCCAAGTCCAGCAGCGAACCCTTTGGTAAACACCGTTTTTCCAACGCCTAGGTCCCCGCTCAAACAATATATTTGTCCTTTTTGTGCGTTTTGCCCCATTTGCTTTCCAAGATGGTAGGTATCCTTTTCCGTATAACTTTCGTATATCATACCATTTCTACCCTCTATTTCTTAAACTTTTTTCTCGCTTCAGGTGCATGCTCTATTACTAGTTTTTTTATTTCCTCTGCATGTTCTAAAAGAGCTTCCTTAGGTAAGATATAAGCACCCCGCATTGACAGATAGAAGTAGAAAGCATGCTTTGTTTCAACTGCCTTCCAGATATCTGTCCAATTAATCAGTATTTTCTCTTCTCCCTGAGTAACTAAGATTCCTTCCTCATTGATAAAATAATCAATTGGTTTTTGGAACATCGGCGTAAGTTTTACTTGTTTCGCTGCTTTGTAATAAAGCAAGATAGGATTAATAATAGTAAATAATGATGCAATTAATATGAGCATTAAATTACTAAAAGCTTGTCCACCACCTGCACCCGCAAAAAGAAGAACCAGTGCGCCCGCACTAATAAGCAAATTTATAATTCCGGATACACCAATGTATGCATGATGCATCAGGAAACGATACATATCGCTAACCTTTGTTTGGTATTGAAACATAATCTCTTTTCCCATGCTACCTCCTCGTTTCCTAAGTATTCCGAAAAAAGGGTGCCTTTAAACGTATTGTTCAACCATTTAAGGAGAAGCAATTGTATAAAGACACCCTCTTCCTTGCATTTTATAATGCAATTATAGCAGATTACATCGAAATTTCAAGTCTTAGCAAACGTAAGTTATCCGTTCTAAGACAGAAATCTAACTAATTGTTGTAATCTCCTTTTAGAATTTTACTAATGTTCTTATAAATTAAAATCGTAATTATCGATACCAATGCATATTTTATCAAATTAAACGGTGCAACTGCTAATACTACAAAAGAAAGCATACCCTTGATCGCAGAAATTTTCTCCGTTCCTTGTGCAATAAACGCTTCTATTGGTGTATGAAATGCCTCTGAATACTTTGGCAATAAGACAAAAGCATTTAAGAAACACCCAGCTAACGTCGTTGTTATTGTTCCAGTAAGAAGCCCAATAACTGCATTTTTCTTACTCTTTCTTAAGAAATAAAAGAAAGATGCTGGAATAACAAATGCACAACCCATCAAGAAATTTGCAAACTCCCCAACAAATGCTGTTGTAGTTCCATCCGTTAACAAATTAAGGACAACTTTAATCAACTCAATTGTTATCCCTGCTACCGGACCTAAAGTAAACGCTCCAATAATTACAGGAAGTTCGCTAAAGTCTAGTTTATAAAAGCCAGGGGCAAACCATAGTGGAAACTCAAAGAACATCAAAACGATTGCTATCGTAGACAGTACTGCTATAATAACCATCCTACGTACACTTTGTTTTCCTCTTCTTTTTTCTAATCCGATTTTCTTCCCGATGACACGCTCTGCTGCATAAGCAGATCCAACAATAATAGCTACAATAGCCACGCTTAGTAACAAAAATCCACCATTGGTTTTTGCTACTTCCATCAGTTTCTCCAAATTTTCCATCATATTCGTCTCCTTTTTAATAAAAGGAAGGTTCTAGGAGTAAGATAATGTGTACTGGTTCGCTGCCACTGTTGGCAAAAGCCACTGTATGCTATGTACCAACATAACGTAGTTTTTTATCATAAAAGTTATGATAATTTGCCTTTACATAAAAAAGCCCTGATAGTATTCTATCAGGGCGGCTTAAACTCACGTATCACATTACGTTTTAAGTGTTGTTGTGCTACAAAGAAAAGATTTGGAAATCCCCCTAATCTTTCTAATTCATCACAAACTTCTTCTTTCATCCAGACTTTACTGTCGGTTTTGGAATTCAGTAATTTTTCTTTACTGTCACCAAATCAGCGAGATTAACTCGGTCGCGGACTATACCGCCGGTCGGGAACTGCCCCCTGCCCCGAAGAACTTCCTTATTTAATTTGCATAAGTATTCTATCCCTTTAGCCTATCAAATGTCAATAACTTTCTTACAATTAGTAATCTTTTTTATTCCATCCGATCACATAGCACCTAAAGTTTTGTTAGTGTTTCATCGTAAGTCTTTTACATAATCGTATTTTTTGCCAATACAATCGTTACACATACTCCCAATCCATATCCGAAGCAAAATAAAACTTTGGATAGCAGGGCTGATTATAACAATTATTCTGCCATGCAATTCCAGTGCGGTACTGTATGTCATGCATTAATATTATGACATTAAAATCATTGGTATATAGAGAAATATAACAATACGTATTCAAACCATCTGGTATTTTAAATAAAATTAATCTCTTTTTTTGATAACTATTTTGATATTGCATTTTTACTATAAAATCATAGAGAGCTGAATTCTTTTTTTCGCAACATCTACACTGAGCACTTTTACTTCTACAATATCACCAACGCTGACAATATCAAGCGGGTGTTTTACGAATTTCTGCTTTGACATCTGTGAGATATGCACTAACCCATCCTGATGAACTCCAATATCGACAAATGCTCCAAAATCAATAACATTACGCACAGTTCCCTTTAAGATCATACCTTCTGTTAAATCCTTCATATCAAGGACATCGGTCCTTAAGATTGGTTTTGGCATCTCCTCTCTTGGGTCCCTACTTGGTTTTTCTAATTCCTTAATGATATCAGTTAACGTAATCTCACCAATTCCAAGTTCTTGCGCAACCTTCTTTTTATCTTTAATTTTCTGACTAAGATGAGATATACTTTCTGGTGCACTTACCATGTTAGTATCATTCTTATTCTCTTTCTCCTTAGTTGCATCCGTTACGCCACCTGCGTCCTTTATTGCAGAAAGTAATAGCTGTCCCATTGCTGAGTTCGAATTTTGAAGTTTAATTTTTTTATCTTCACGCTCATTTCTGTTTCTTCGTGGTTGCTTTTGCTCCTTGATCGTTTGTTCTTTCAGAGCATCCGCCTCTTTTGCCTTCGCTTGTAATTCTTTTAAATTATTCACATCATATCCAATCATCGCAAGAAGTTTTTCTGCAGCTTCATAGGACTCTGGATGTACACTCGTTCCATCTAGCGGATTGTTACCATCATTAATTCGTAAAAAACCTGCACATTGTTCAAATGCCTTTGGTCCTAGCTTAGGAACTTTTAACAATTGCTTACGATTCTCAAACTTACCATTTTCCTCGCGGTAAGTAACAATATTTTTTGCAATTGGTTTTGTAATTCCAGAAATATATTCAAGTAAGGATGCTGATGCGGTATTTAAATCAACACCAACTTTATTTACACAATCCTCAACTACACCGCCAAGGGCTTCGCTTAGCTTCTTTTGATTCATATCATGCTGATACTGGCCAACACCGATTGACTTAGGATCAATTTTTACTAACTCAGCTAATGGATCTTGAATTCTTCTCGCTATAGAAGCGGCACTTCTTTGTCCCACATCAAAGTTCGGAAATTCCTCGGTTGCTAACTTACTTGCAGAATATACTGATGCACCAGCCTCATTAACAATTACATAAGAAATTGGCTCTGGTATTTCTTTTAATAAGTCTACAATAATCTGCTCAGATTCTCTGGATGCAGTGCCGTTACCTACAGAAATTAATGTAATCTGATATTTCTTAATTAATTTCTTTAATGTAGTCTTTGCTTCCTCAACCTTATTTTGTGGTGCTGTCGGATAGATTACTACCGTATCTAAAACTTTTCCAGTTGCATCCACTACAGCAAGCTTACAGCCAGTACGAAATGCTGGATCCCACCCAAGTACCACCTGTCCTGTAATTGGCGGTTGCATTAATAATTGGGTCAAATTCTGTCCAAATACTTTGATTGCACCATCTTCTGCTTTTTCAGTTAAATCATTTCTAATTTCACGTTCTATGGCTGGCGCAATTAATCGGTCATAGCTATCTGCTATCGCAGCAGCAAGATACTCACTCGTATATGGATTATTCTTCGTTATTACTTTACCTTTTAGGTAGTTCATAATTCTTTCTATTGGTGCAGTAATTTTTACTGTAAGAAATTTCTCATTTTCTCCACGGTTTAAAGCTAAGACACGGTGTCCTGCTACCTTGGAAATCTTTTCACTGTATTCATAATAAAGCTCATAAACAGATTCCGCTTCCGCATCTTTTGCAACTGAGGTAATACTTCCTTCTTCAAAGGTAAGCTTACGAATATGAATTCTGTAGTCTGCCTCATCGGAGATACTCTCTGCAATAATATCCAACGCTCCAGCCACAGCCTCTTTCGCAGAACTTACTTCCTTCTCTTCCGATACATAGTTCTCAGCTATTTCTAAAATATCACTAGAAACCTCCTGAGCAAGGATGATTTCTGACAGTGGCTCTAATCCCTTCTCTTTTGCTATCGTCGCTCTGGTTCTTCGTTTTGGTCGATAAGGGCGGTATAAGTCTTCTACTACCACTAAGGTTGCAGCAGCCTCTATCTGTGCCTTTAACTCTTCCGTTAATTTCCCCTGCTCTTCGATACTGGAAAGGACAGAAGCCTTTTTCTCTTCCAAGTTACGCAGATAAGTTAAACGCTCTGAAAGATTTCTCAATACCTCATCATTTAAGGAGCCAGTAACTTCTTTTCGATAACGTGCAATAAATGGTATCGTATTCCCCTCATCAATGAGCTTGACAGTAGCCTCTACTTGTTCTAGTTTAATACCTAACTCGTTTTTTAATTGCTCTAATATATTCATACGGATAACTCCTATTCCTGCACCTGTTTTTTCACTTTCCGCTTGCTCTAATCTTCATAGAAACAAGCTGTCCATAAAGTATTTTAATCTTGTGCAATCATTCGATTTATTTTATCATTCCAATGTTTAGAACGCAAGCTATTCCCCATTTTTTGACTTAATCACGTTGCGCTTTTATGCCTCTTGCTTTTTATAATTTAGGTGATAGAGAGCAGCATAGATACCATCTAAGGATAACAACTGTTCATGAGTACCTTGCTCTTTAATACCTTCTTCTGTTAATACAATAATGTTTCTCGCATTTTTTATCGTTGATAAACGGTGTGCAATAACAAAAGTTGTTCTGTTTTTCGCTAATTTCTCCAAAGATTCCTGAACTATTTTTTCACTCTCATTGTCAAGTGATGATGTCGCCTCATCAAAGATTAGGATAGGTGGATTCTTTAAAAATACTCTTGCAATACTTAATCTTTGTTTTTGTCCACCTGAAAGTTTCACACCTCGTTGTCCAATATAGGTATTATATCCATCTGGAAGATTCATAATGAATTCATGTGCATTCGCATTTTTTGCTGCTGCAATAACCTCCTCCATGGATGCATTTAAATCACCATAACGGATATTATCTGCAACCGTTCCAGCAAAAAGATAAACATCTTGTTGCACGATTCCAATGTTTTTTCTTAAGGATTTTAATGTTAGATTACGAATGTCTTGTCCGTCAATTGTAATTCTACCCGAGCTAACTTCATAGAATCTTGGAATTAAACTGCACATGGTTGTTTTTCCTACACCGGAAGAACCTACAAGTGCAATATATTCTCCAGCTGGTACATGGAGATTAATATTTCGGAACACTTCGCTTGTCGTATCCTTGTATTTAAAGGATACCTCTTCAAAACTAATATCCCCACGAACACTTTTTAAGTCTTTCGCATCCGGAGAATCTACGATGTCTGGATCAGTCTCTAAAATCTCCATAAATCTGCTAAACCCTGTGATACCATTTTGAAACTGCTCTGTAAAGTTAATCAATTTACGAATAGGCTCTATGATGTTATTGACATATAACATGAAGGTCAACATATCACTTAGTAGGATACCACTTGTAGCAATCAATATTCCACCACCGACAATCACAGCCACATTAATAAGATTGGTAAACATAGAAAGTCCGGAATGAAAGGTTGCCATCTGCCAATAAGCATGACTTTTACTGTCTACGAAGCGTCGATTGCCTTCATCAAACTTTTCTAACTCACACTCTTCATTGGCAAAGGATTTTACTACACGAATACCGGATAGGTTATCCTCAATCTGTGCATTGATATCAGCAATTCGCTCACGATTCTTACGAAAGGCACGATTCATTCGGCTTTTCATAATGTAAGCAAATACAAACATCAGCGGAATGAAAAGGAATAGTAGGATCGTTAATCTCCAGTTAATTCGAACTAAGATAATAAACGCACCAACGAATTTAATTATTGAGATTACAATATCCTCAGGGCCATGGTGACATAGTTCCGTAATATCGAATAAGTCATTGGTGATACGTGTCATTAATTGCCCTGTTTTTTGATTATCATAGAAATTAAAGGACAGCTTTTGGAAATGTCCGAAGATATCATTCCTCATATCATATTCCATCTTTGCTCCCATAATATGGCCTTTATAAGAAATAAAGAAGTTACAGGCAAATTCGAGTAAAGCTAATCCGACTAGCACAGCTGCCAATCGTATGATAATTTGTATTGCTTGATTAATCTCATTATTTACTAAAACATCCTGCGTAATGTAACGAACAATTAACGGATATACCAAGGAAATACCGGCAGCAGTTAATGCACAAATCATATCTGCTAAAAATAGTTTCCTATACGGTTTGTAATAAGATAAGAATTTTTTTGCTCTGGGGTTCATATGTAGAGTCCTTTCTGAAAATGTAGTCCATAATCTACTATATCACAATTCAATCTCCAAATGTAATAGATGGCAAATGTAATAGATAGTAAATGTTATAGATAGTAAATCTAATTAAGCAACAAGAAAGCCGTTAATAACGTAATCTGCCAGTGATTAGCATAATTAACATTATTAACAGCTTTTTTATATCTTCACTCTATTCTACTCATCTTTTATTTAAAAATCAATAGTCGAAAAAAACTATCGGTCAAAACTAAGTACTTAGCTTTTTGTTATACGAATAATCTCTTACCATAAATGGAAATGACATTTTACTTTATCAAGGCAAGAGCTTATCTAGATAACTTCTTTGACATCTGGTATAAATACTCATCCAAATCCTTTTTCATCGCAAGTGCTTCGTTAATATCATAGTCTACGAATTCACCATGCTTATAAGCAACCACTCGATTACTACCACCTCTGCATAGGATGTCTACCGCTTTAGCTCCCATAGCAGATGCATATACACGGTCCTTACAAGTCGGACTACCACCTCTTTGAATATGTCCTATAATAGTTGCACGAGTTTCTATACCGGTTGCAGCTTCAATTCTTTTTGCCATACCGTAGGAATCGCCGATTCCTTCTGCATTTACAATGATATGATGTTTCTTGCCAACCTTACGCTTCTCAATTATGTTATTAATAATTCTCTGTTCATCATGGTCATAACGCTCTGTTGTAAGAACATCCTCTGCTCCGTTTGCGATACCACACCATAATGCGATGTATCCAGCATTTCTACCCATAACCTCAATAATGCTGCAACGCTCATGAGAAGTTGATGTATCACGAACTTTATCAATGGATTCCATCGCAGTATTTACTGCTGTATCAAAACCAATCGTATAATCCGTACAAGCAATGTCAAGGTCTATCGTTCCTGGAAGCCCAACTGTGTTGATTCCTCTTGCTGCTAATTGCTTTGCTCCTTGGAAGGAACCGTCACCACCAATAACTACCAACCCATCAATTCCATGCTTTTTACAAATTTCAGCACCTTTATCCTGACCTTCTTTTGTCATAAACTCAGGACAACGTGCTGTATATAAAACTGTACCACCACGTTGGATGATATCAGAAACACTCTTTGCATCCATATCCACAATATCTTCTTCCAGAAGTCCTGTGAATCCTCTGCAAACACCCTTCACCTGTAATCCATTCGCCAATGCAGTACGTACCACTGCACGGATAGCAGCATTCATACCAGGAGCGTCTCCACCACTAGTTAATATACCTATTGTCTTTACCTTGCTTGTAACGTCATTTGAAGCACCCAACTGTTCAAACATTACTTCTTTCGCACTTGTCATAGTATTACCTCCAGAATCTATATGATTTTGTATAAAATTCCTATCCGGGTCAACATACGCTTACATGGTTAATCTTAAAATCCAATTCAAATGCAAAATAACTTCGAATGGAGATAGGATTTCATAGCTACCATCATAGGTAATGTTTACAAGGGAATTCCCTCAAACCTCCCTTGCCATAAATACAAGACAAGGTTCCATTAGGCAATCTTGCCTGGACGCCCTTGTCTTGGATAATTTTTTCCTTTTATCTGCGTATATTGTAATCTATTCATTGCCTTTTTTCAATAGCATTTTCAGCGAAAATGTGCGAAAATATGAGGTTTTTTTGATGCTTTGGCTTTGGTTTTCCAATGAAAGTGCTTACATTTCTTTCAAAAGCTTTCATCCCATTAATTGGGTATTCTTTACAGAAAGTTATAATTTCTGAACGACCTTGATATTCTCCTCTGAAAACTCATTTCTTAGATTCTCAAGAAGTCCCTCTTCAATTATAACACTTTGGCTTTGAGGTAATTTTTTGATTGCTTTTTCCTTCTCACAGTATACTGTAATTCGATCATTCCCATCATAGTTTTTTATGAGTTCATACAAAATCTTTTCCTTGTTAAGAAACGTTTCTTTGTCTGGAAATTTAATCCATAGTTCTTTATTTATCTCCGAAAATGGAATAATCGATTGACAAATCAGTTTCGCAGGCTTATCTTCTTCTACTGCAGCTTTCCCTTTGATAAATACTCGATTGTCAATTTCCAAGGTATACTTATATTTCTCATAATCACGTGGAAAAATAATAACTTCCATCGTACCAAACATATCCTCTAAGGTAATAAACGCCATAACAGAATTTGTTCTGGTTGTCTTTAAGGTACGTGAAGTTATCATACCACCAACAGTTACCGTATTGCCGTCTACAACTTTTACTGTATTCGTCTCCTCATCAATGATAAAATCTGAAGTATTCGCAGTTGCATTTCTTTTTATAAGTTCTTCATATGCCTCTAATGGGTGACCGCTAACATAGATTCCTAGTACTTCTTTCTCAAACGCAAGTAACTCCTCTTTCGTATATTCTCCCACCTCTGGGAAAATAATCTCCTCATTTAAAACCTTAGCATCACCATCAAGATCAAACAAACTCATCTGGCCAGTCATTGCTCTCTTCTTTTCCTGGCTCACTCCATCAAGCACTTGGACATAAATATGCATTAATTGTTTTCTTGTTCCAGGCATACTATCAAAGGCACCCGATTTGATGAAACTTTCAATGGTTCGTTTATTCACTTCTTTACCAGAAAGCCTTGATGCAAAATCCTTTAAATTAAGAAATGGTCCATTCTCTTCTCTTTCCTGTACCAATGCATCAATTACAGGTCTTCCAAGCCCTTTAATGGCTGATAGTCCATATCGAATATTTTCACCACTTACTGTAAAGATGGCATATCCTTCATTAATATCTGGCGGTAGAAGTTTAATCCCCATTTGACGGCAAGTATAGATATACTCCGCTACCTTACTTGGATTATCAATCACGGAAGTCATCAGCGCTGCCATGAATTCTACCGGATAATAATATTTTAGATAAGCAGTCTGGTAAGATACAACCGCATATGCAGCCGCATGGGATTTGTTAAAGGCGTATTTTGCAAAGTCTGTCATCTCATCATAGATATGATTGGCAACTGCTTCCGGAATTCCTTTGGAAATACATCCTGGCACCCCTTCTTCTTCATTCCCATATACGAAACTCTGCCTCTCCTTCTCCATAACCGATGCTTTCTTTTTTGACATCGCACGGCGCACCAGGTCGCTTCGTCCAAAGCTATATCCAGCAAGTTCTCGAACAATTTGCATAACCTGTTCCTGATATACGATACAACCATAGGTTGGTGATAAGATTGGTTCTAATTCCTTACATTCATAAAGTATACTCCCTTGATTATTTTTTCCTTGAATATACTTCGGTATAAAGTCCATTGGTCCTGGACGGTATAGAGAAATACCCGCGATAATGTCTTCTAAATTCTGAGGCTTTAATTCCTTCATGAAACTTTTCATTCCAGCACTTTCTAGCTGAAAGATACCTTCTGTTTTTCCAGAAGAAATTAAGTCAAGTACTTTGGAATCATTATAATCTATTTCATCAATGTTAAGAAAATTCTCTTCTTTTTCTCCCATGTTAGCTTTTGCCTGATTTACAAGTAAAACTGCGTTCTGAATCACTGTTAAGGTACGAAGTCCTAAAAAGTCCATTTTCAGCAATCCAAGTTCCTCTAAGGTTGTCATCGTAAACTGAGTGGTAACAGAATCATCCGAAGACCTAGATAACGGAACATATTCATCTGCCGGAGCATTACTAATTACGACACCTGCTGCATGCATGGAAGTATGGCGTGGTAAACCTTCTAAACGCTTTGACATGTCTATTAAGTGTTTCACTTCTGGGTCGGATTCATAAAGCTTTCGTAAATCCGGATTCATAGTAAGTGCTTTTTCTATGGTAATTCCAAGTTCTGTTGGAATCATCTTTGCAACCACGTCGACCGCCGCATATGGCATGTCAAGCGCACGCCCCACGTCACGAATTACTGCTCTTGCCGCCATCGTTCCAAAGGTAACAATCTGAACCACACGATCTTTTCCATACTTAGATACAACGTAATCAATAACTTCCTGTCTGCGCTCAAAACAAAAATCGATATCAATATCCGGCATCGTAAGACGTTCTGGATTAAGAAATCGCTCAAATAATAAGCTATATTTAATGGGATCAATATTCGTAATCTCCAAGCAATAAGAAACAACACTACCAGCAGCACTACCACGTCCAGGCCCTACAATAATATTATTATCTTTTGCATATTTAATAAAATCCCAGACAATTAAGAAATAATCGACAAAACCCATATTCTCAATTGTTTCTAACTCATAGTTCAATCTCTCCCAGAGTTCTTCTTGAGGCTCTTTATATCGACGTACTAATCCATCTTCACATAGTTTTCTTAAATATTCCTTCGCCGTAAAGGTAACAGGGACATCATATTTAGGAAGTTTATAATGTCCAAACTCTATCGTTACATTGCAACGCTTCGCTATCTTTTCTGTGTTTTCCAATGCTTCCGGTGCATATGGGAACAATTCTCTCATCTCTTCTGGAGATTTCATGTAGAATTGTCCACCTTCATAACGCATACGATCTTCGTCTGCTACCTTCTTCTGCGTTTGAATACAAAGTAATATATCATGGGCTGTTTCATCGGTATCGTAAGTATAGTGAATATCATTGGTTGCTACCAACGGAATTCCGGTGTCTTCACTAATTCTTAATAATCCTTGATTCACTGACTTTTGTTCTGGATAACCATGATCTTGTAATTCCAAAAAGAAATTATTAACACCAAAAATATCTTGCAATTTTAAGGCGGAAGCTTTTGCTTCCTCATAGAAATTTCTACGAAGCATCACCGCTACTTCTCCGGCAAGGCATGCCGACAGTGCTATGATACCTTCGCTATACTCCTTTAATAATTCATAATCTACTCTTGGTTTATAATAAAAACCTTCCGTGAAGCCCCTTGATACAATTTTTATTAGGTTGTGATATCCGATATCGTTCTCTGCCAGTAACACCAGATGAAAATATCGTTCTTCACTCGCACTACCTTCTTTATCAAATCTTGAATTTGGTGCAACATATACTTCGCAACCGATAATTGGCTTTATTCCTTCTGCCAAACATGCACGATAAAAATCGATAGCTCCATACATAACTCCATGATCTGTAATTGCTAGTGCATCCATCCCAAGTTTTTTAGCCTGAGCAGCCATTTCCTTTATTTTACCAGAGCCATCCAAAAGACTGAACTCTGTATGCACATGCAAGTGTGTAAAACTCATACTTTCCTCATTTCTGCGCTGCATTATGTCTCCCAAGATTGTTGCAGCAGCGCAAACACAACCTTGCTAAGTGAATGTATTATCCTTTACTTTACTTTAAAGCTGGTCTTGTATCATCCAAAATTGTACTTAGATTAAATATATCTGTGAGTCGTTCCGGATACTGAAGCATCGCTTGCCCATCAATAGCTCGACGGCTCATACGAACATAATTATCCTTCACCTGTATCCAAGGCTCCTTAAAAACACCGAAATAATAGTGAAAACCAACACTATCTAAATATTGAAACTTCGCATTTTTGTAAACCCCCGCCCCACTTTGAATATCAATACCATAAGGGAAGATATAAAGATCTGTTTCACCAACCAAGGAACCTACATATTTTAACCAATTATTCGTATCCTTTTTTAAAAACTCTTCCGTACAGGCAGCCATATCACGATGCCCATTACTATGGCAGGCAAATTCCCAGCCATACTGTTTCAAGACATTTGCTACCTGTTTTACTGTTTCTCTATCCTGATCATAGGTCTTAGAATCCTTCGATGCCGGATCCGTACGATATCCTAATGCACCTTCATACCCAGTCAGTGCAATAACCCCCCTAGCACCACGATAGGAAAAATCAGGGTGCTCCTCAATAAACCGCTCAACAATAGGTACTATGTCATAATCCCCTATTGAAGTAGTTCCATCGTCATTTATCATCAAAGTGGATGGTTTCCCATTTTCATCAATCACCATACGGCTGGCAAATCCATCCCCATCCATATAATCATAATAATTCACATCATCCTGTGATAACACAAACGGCTTTTTGTTTGGAGGTAATAAAACATCTCCATCTTGATATGCCGTTGTTCCATCTTCGTTTGTCACCTTTGTTACCAAATCATGAATACTGACTAAAACATAGTCATTTTCATATAACTGGTTTAGCATTTCCTTAAATTCTTTCACGGTAACCATATAATAGTTATAACCATTTGAGTCATATTCCCTATCAAATGCTTTGCTAGTATCATAGATTAAGGAATGAAAGAACAAATGACTTACCTCAGTTGAGGATTTATATACCCCAAAAGGAACACATGCCTTTTTATACTCTTCAAAGGTAGTTATTGCATTCATAAAGGACTCAATATTCTCATAGCCTTCTTCTGATTTTAACAGATTGATTGCTTTATCATAATCATAACCAGCAGCTAGGAGTTTTGCTTCCTTTAATACTTCTTGTTGCTTTGCTTCTTGTTCTTTTTTTAACTCCAGTATTGGATCGGAGGTTGGAGAAATCGTGTTGTTCTTATTATCCCCTGTGTTAACTACTGGTTTTGTATGGTCTAGTGGATCCTCTTTATACTCTGATAGCCGCTTCATAGCTAAACTAATCAAGAGTACCGAAAGGATAAGTCCTTCAGCAATCAATATTTTTGTAATCTTATGAAGCGTAATCTTACCATCTTTTGATTTTTTCTGATTATCCATCTCTCCTCCGTTCCTAACATATAACTTTACAGAAGATGAAAGCTACTGTAAAGGTGCTCCCAATTGTATCTCGAATTTAATTATAAGAACTTATTCTAGTTACTATAATCTAATACTATTATTATAACACTAGAACACCTGTTTTCTCAATGCTAATCTTAATTGAAGGAAATATGGTATGGTCAATCTATAATAAAACAAGAACTTTTCCTTGTCATGAATTAAGAAAGAGCTTTTGCTCCAGATATCTCTGTTTTGCAAAAGCTCTTGATTATTTTATTTATTTCCACAAAGATACTTTTCAATGTTTTCCATCGCAACTTCCTCATCAGAACCATCTACGATAACATTGACTTCCTCTCCGGCTGGAAGCCCGAGACTCATCATACCCATAATACTCTTCGCATTTACTTTTTTGTCTTCACATTCTACATAGACGTTGCTTTCATACTGGCTGGCTACCTGAACCAATAACGCTACCGGTCTAGCCTCTAATCCTGTTGGTATTTTGATAACAATTTTCTTAGAAATCATCGCTTGTTTCCTCCTTTTATTGCCTAAGACCATCTGCAATACAACACAGTTTTTTTAATCGGTGATTCACGCCTGATTTACCAATCGGCGGATTCAACATTGCCCCCAACTCCTTCAAAGAGCTTTCTGGATAAGATATTCTTAGTTCCGCAATCTCCTCTAACCCTTCGGTTAAGTTGTCAAATCCCATGGTGTCCCTTATAAATAGAATGTCATCAATTTGTTTTGCAGCTGCAGTAACTGTTTTGTTAATATTAGCAGCTTCACAGTTCACTTGTCGATTGATAGAATTCCTCATTTCCTTCAAGATTCGAACATTCTCAAAATCCATCAGACCAGTATGAGCTTCCATAATATTCAATAAATCAACTATTTGTGAGCCCTCCTTCACATAGACAACATAATATTTCTTTCGAAGTACTATCTTTGCCTCGATGAGAAAGGAATTGATAATCTCTTGTAATTGACTAGCACGCTCTAAATCAGGAAATACAATTTCAAAATGATAAGTTTTTTCCGGATCACTCATAGAGCCCGCAGCTAAAAATAAACCTCGTACAAAAGCACGTTTACAACATGTATTCTGTACCACTAATGAATCCATTACCAGAGCCTTATCTTCTAATCCATGATGTAAGGATAGTTTCGTTGCCTGATACAAAAGTGATACTTGCTTTGGTTGCTTAACAATGAGCAAGAAAAGCAAACTGTTTTTACCAACCTTATTTTTTCTAATTAAAATTTCAGTATTAATATTAAATGTTTTTCTCAATAATGTAAAGTATTTTCTTGCAACTATAATATTTTCCGTCTGCAAAACAATGCTTTTTATCTCCCCATTCTTTTGAATGACGTGGCCGCATGCACTAAGTAGCGCCGCAATTTCCGCAAGTCTACAGTGCCTCGCATTGCTGATATGCTTTGCAATTTCTTCCTTAACTTCTTTCGAAAATGACAAATTTCTCTACCCCTTCTCAACATCCCTGTGCTCTGCCTTAACTCCATATTCCGTAGCAGATAATCGTCTTGTAATTTCATTAGTCAATGCAACCGAACGATGTCTACCCCCGGTGCAACCAATGCCGATTACCAATTGATTCTTTCCTTCAGAAATATAATTTGGAATCAGGAACAATAGCATATCCATAAGTTTCGCTAAGAATTCCTCCGTTTGCTTTAACGAAAGTACAAAATCTCTAACTTCTGGTTCATTTCCTGTCTTTGACTTTAGTTTTGGAATATAATATGGATTCTCTAAGAATCGCACGTCAAAGACTAAATCTGCATCATTTGGCAATCCATATTTAAATCCAAAGGATAACACGGTGATAAAGAAATTTCGATAGGTGCCATCCTGTACAAATATATTATCTATCTCTGATTTTAATTCCCGTACAAGTAATCTGCTTGTATCAATAATATAATCTGCTCGTTCCTTTAAAAATTTTAGTTTTTTACGCTCTAATTCAATGCCTTTATCTACACGCCCAGTCCCTGATAATGGATGCATTCTGCGTGTTTCCTTATAGCGTTTCACTAAGATTTCTGTACTGGCCTCAAGAAATAAAATCTCATACTGATAACCTGCTGATCTCACATCCTCCAGTACTTTACCAAGTTCCTCTAATGCCTGGCCACTACGAATATCAATACCGAGTGCAACTTTCGTAATATTTGCACTTTCTTTCACAGCAAGCCTTGCAAATTTCATGATAAAAGGGATTGGTAAATTATCTACGCAAAAATATCCGCTATCTTCTAACATCTTCAATACTGAGCTTTTCCCCGCTCCTGACATGCCTGTGACAATTACAAATCTCATATGTTCATCCACATCCTCCGATATCCCCGGCACCCTAAGTATAAGAGTATCTCTCCTTATTCTTAAGGTTTACTTATTACCCCTAGATTAACTTTCCATAGCTTTCTCACCAATCAAGCGAACCTCAGGTTCCAAAGTTACGCCAAATTTCTCTTTTACAATGCGCCTGATATCATCTATTAGTTGTAATACATCTTTTGCTGTTGCATCCCCTGTATTTATAACAAATCCGCAATGTTTTTCTGACACCATAGCTCCGCCAACTCGGTATCCACGAAGCCCTGCATCCATGATTAGTTTTCCCGCAAAATACCCTTCTGGACGTTTAAATGTACTTCCAGCACTCGGATACTCTAACGGTTGCTTCTCTTTTCTTGCTCGGTTAAGTTCCTCAATCTTACTAAGGATTTCTTCTTTCTCACCCTTTTGAAATAAAAAGGTAGCATCAATAACATAGTACCCTTTTTTTTGTATCATACTGCTTCGGTAAGAAAGTTCCAACTCTTCCCTACTAAGATTTAGGATGTCACCTTCTTTCGATAAGACACGTGCACTACGAATACAATCTTTGATTTCTCCACCATAAGCTCCTGCATTCATATATACAGCTCCACCTAAACTACCTGGTATACCCGCTGCAAATTCAAATCCAGTCAAGCTTTCATTTGCAATCTTCATCGCAAATGCAGAAAGATTCATGCCAGCTCCACCAGTGACCAAATAACCTTCTTCACAAGTGGTTACGATAAATTCCTCTGTATTATCCTCTTGCTTCACTACAACACCGCGAAGCCCTGCATCGGAAATAAGAAGATTACTACCATTCCCAATCATAAGAATAGGTAAGTTACGCTGATTACAGTACTGAATAACAGCAGCAGTTTCCTCCACTTTTTTAGTTATTACGAAGTAATCTGCTGGACCACCAATTTTAAATGTCGTGTGTTTACTTAAAGGTTCTTTGTAAATCACTCTTTCTGGTGAAACTATATTTTTTAAATCTTGTAAAACTATTGTATCCACATAAATCCTCTTGGTTTGTTTGAAGATAGGACGAACAAACCTTACTTTCTAACTATTATTACTACATAATATGCCTAGTGATTTCTTTTATAATTCAATATTAATTAGAAAAACAAGGCTAATATCATTGATACCAAGAAAGAAATCGCATCTATTTGCTATTATTCCAACACTAATTTTGCACAACCAAAGATTCCTGCATCATTTCCTAGCTCTGCAAGACGAAATTCTTTATTTGATAGCGCAAATAAAATATTCTGATTATAATATTTTGAAATTACATCAAGTAGCATGGTACCAGCTCTTGATACACCGCCACCAATTACAAATACTTCCGGGTCAACTGTTGCAGCTACATGAGATAATGCTAATCCAAGATATCTTCCTAACTCTTCTGTGAGCTCCAAAGACACCTTATCTCCTTCTTTTGCATGGTCAAAAATATCTTTCGCGGTAATCGTAGTAAGCTCACGAAGTGAGGTAATAACACTCGTATCTAACAATCTTTTCTTTGCAAGGCGCACAATTCCAGTCGCGGATGCATATTGTTCTAAATGACCATGTCCACCGCATCCGCAGGTTTCAGTCTCCTGAAGATTCACTGTCATATGACCGATTTCACCGCCGCCGCCATTACTTCCTGCAACAATCTTACCATTCAAGATAACTCCACCACCTACACCAGTACCTAGAGTCACCATAACAACGTTTTTATATCCTTTACCACCGCCCATCCACATTTCTCCAAGGGCAGCGACATTTGCGTCATTTGCACTCGCTACTTTAATACCAGTAAGTGCACTCATTTTTTCATTCACGTTAAAAATATCCCAGCCTAGATTGGCGCACTTTAAGACAGTCCCATCCTCTGTAATTGGACCAGGTACACCAATTCCGACTCCAATAACATCCTTCTTCTCAATGGTAAGTTCTTTCAATTTCACTTCTATTGTATCTGCTACATCTTGAGGAACCTGAATTCCGCCATTCTCTGTTCTGGAGGGAATCTCCCATTTTTCTTTTAACTCGCCATTCTCTGTAAATAAACCGCATTTGATTGTTGTGCCACCAATATCAATTCCAAAGCAAAACTTATCCATGTGACCAATCCCCCTGGTATTTTAATTATAATGAATGTTGTACTGCGCATTTATTCTAGTAGGTCAAAGCGGATATTCGCAATCCGCTTACGCTACTTGCTCATAACCTCATTATGTTTACCAATCAGCTTTCTGACCACCTACTTTAAACGCAGTTCACCCTATCTGTATCTTACTTGCTCTTCTTCATTAAATTGTTTGTAACACGATTATATAATTCCTGAGCTGCATTGTAACCCATCTTCTTTTGACGATAATTTACGGCAGCTGATTCACAAATAACAGCCAGATTACGTCCTGGACGAATTGGTATGTTATGACATACCACCCTGTTACCAAGGAATTCAATATATTGCTCTTCTAAGCCAAGACGATCATATTCTTTATCTCGATTCCATTCTTCTAACTTAATAACTAAATCAATGGATTGTGTATTCTTAACGCTCTCAACACCGAATAACGTCTTTACGTCAATAATACCAATACCGCGTAACTCTATAAAATGACGTGTAATATCTGGTGCAGTACCAATTAACGTATCATCACTAACTTTCTTAATCTCAACTAAGTCATCGGTAACAAGACGATGGCCACGTTTAATTAATTCAAGAGCAGCCTCACTTTTTCCAATCCCGCTCTCTCCCATAATCAAAATACCTTCACCATAGACATCAACCAATACTCCATGTATCGATATTCTTGGGGCTAACTCTACCTTTAGCCAACGAATTACTTCCGCCATAAAAGAGGAGGTTGTCTTCTCCGTACGAAAAATAGGCACTCCTTCTTCCACTGCAACTTCTTTAAAATCTTCTGAAACTTCAATACCACGACAGAAAACAATACACGGCATCTTAAAGCTCATTAGCTTTTTCATAATCCCAAGACCATGATCCTTCTCCATCTTTTGCATATATGCGTGTTCTACATTTCCTATAATCTGAACACGATCAGAATCAAAATAATCAAAAAAACCAGTCAGCTGTAACGCAGGACGATTCACATCAGGCTGTGTTATTTGAATGCTGCTGATATCAATTTCAGGAGTGCAGTTTTCCAGGTTCATCTTTTCCACTAATTTTCCCAATTCAACAGTATACATAACAATCTCCTTTGCGTATTCTATATCATATTATAATTCATAATTTTCTTCTAATGCTAAAGCTCATTCTTCCCACATTCTATCATATTCACCCTTTATTAGCAACCACTCCCAAATGAGTTTTCCATTCAATAACGGTATATTTTATAAACATGTTAAGTAACAAGTTGCCTTATTTCTCATAAAATTAGGTTGTTACATTAGCATTTTCAACAGAAGAATGAAAAAACTCATATACTTTTGTTGCAGAGAGCTTGTTCATGGATGGTACCTTCATTAATTCTTCGATACTTGCTTCTTTTATTGCCTCGATGGAAACAAAATGTTTCATAAGTGCTCTTCTTCTCGTCTGTCCTACCCCATCGATATCATCCAGAATCGAACGAACTTGTGCTTTAGAACGAAGAGAGCGATGATACTCTATTGCAAACCGGTGGGTTTCATCTTGTATTCTCGTGATTAACCGAAACGCTTCACTATGAGTATCGATAGGAATTTCAACATTATTGTAATATAACCCTCTTGTTCTATGATTATCGTCCTTCACCATGCCGCACACTGGAATAGCTAATTTTAGTTCTTCTAAGACCTCAAGGGCTATATTCACCTGTCCCCGACCACCATCCATCAAAATTAAATCCGGATACCTTGTAAAGCTTCCATGACTAATATCAATATTTTTCTTCGCAAGTTCTTCCGCTTCCCTCTTTCCATGGGAAAATCTTCTAGTTAGCACCTCACGCATCGATGCATAGTCGTCTGGGCCTTGTACTGATTTAATTTTAAATTTTCGATAATCATTTCGTTTTGGTTTCCCATTCTCATAAACAACCATAGAACCAACAGATTCAAACCCATTGGTGTTAGAGATATCGAAGGATTCCATACGATATATTCCTGGAAGAGAAAGCATATCTGCAATGTGCCTAACAGCACCAATGGTTTTTGCTTCTTCTCGTTGAATTTTTTCAGAATCTTGTTGTAATACCAGTGATGCATTTTTTTCAGCGAGTTCAACAAGGCGTTCCTTATCTCCCTTTTTCGGTACATGGATTCGAACCTTTTGCCCACGCTTCGTACTTAACCACTCACTGATAAGTTCCTCTTCCTCCAAAGGCTCGGACAGCAATAATTCTCTAGGAATATATGGTGTGCCCGCATAGAATTGCTTCACAAAGTTAGTCATAATACTTGACCTACTCTCATTGGCCACTCCAGTGATATGGTAATGTTCTCTACCAAGCATCTTACCATCCCGAATAAAAAACACCTGGGCAACTGCTTCATCGCCAGTACTCGCAAATGCAATGATATCTCGATCGACACCATCTACATCCGATGCTTTTTGCTTCTGACTTAACTTTTCAACGCTTAGTAATAAATCGCGATATCCTGCTGCTTCTTCAAATTCTAAACTTTCAGAAGCAGCCTTCATCTTCGCTTGCAAATCTTTTGTGACTAGCGCATAGTTTCCATTCAGAAATTCAATCACTTCGTCAATCGACTTACGATATTCTTCTTCTGATATATACCCTTGGCATGGTGCCTTACATTGTTTGATATGATAGTATAGACAAGGGCGTTCCATACCGATATCCTTTGGTAAATTTCGATTACAAGTACGAATAAAATAGATGCGGCGCAGAAGGTCGAGTATATCTTTTACTGCACCTAAACTCGTATATGGTCCAAAATACTTTGCCTTATCTTTCTTCTGCTGTCTCGCAAATAATACTCGTGGATAAGCTTCATTTACGGTTACTTTAATATAAGGATAGCTTTTATCGTCCTTAAGCATCGTATTATATTTTGGACGATGTTCTTTAATCAAGTTACACTCAAGTACCAATGCCTCCATCTCAGAGTCCACGATAATATATTCAAAATGGTCGATATGACTCACCATCTGTTGTATCTTTGTTGAAAGATTCCTACTGCTCTGAAAATACTGTCTTACACGATTTTTTAAACTGATTGCCTTGCCTACATAGATAATTTCATCTAACTTATTATGCATTATGTAGACACCTGGTTTTGCTGGGAGTTTCTTCAGTTCTTCCTCTAAATCAAACATAGTTATCCTCATTTCTATTGTGCCCTTGCGGGGCTTGGAATTTGAGATTTTAATTTTGCTATAACTTTTTCTTATTCCAACCGGAAAGAGTTACTAGGGACATGCATCCGTAGTAACTCTTTTCCTTGTCACTATAATACGGTATTCTCTGAGTTACTATTCTTTTCTTCCTCAGTTTCCGTTTTTTCCTTCAGCTCTGCTGCTGTTACTAATGCAGAGTTATCCTCTTGATCTTCCTTGATTATTACAGGTGCTTCTTGAATTTTACCTGTTTCCTCAGATGAGATTAATTCTTTCTTTGTTTCTTCTTCTGGAATTCCCTTTACCTCACGGTAAATCTTCATGAATTCTTTTCCTGTAATCGTTTCTTTATTTACTAGGAAGTCTGCTATCTTATCTAATACATCACGGTTATCTGCCAATAACTCTTTCGCGCGATCATAACACTTCTTAAGAATTAACATTACTTCACTATCAATTTCCGCTGCAGTAGCATCTCCACAGTTAAGTACCGGTCTACCATCTAGATAACGATTTTCTACAGATTCTAATCCTATCAACCCAAATCGATCTGACATACCATACTGTGTTACCATAGCACGAGCAAGGGAGGTTGCTTTCTCAATATCATTGGATGCTCCCGTTGTAATTGATCCAAAGACTAATTCTTCTGCAGCACGTCCACCATATAGGGTAACAATTCGTGCAAGTAACTCATCCTTACTCATCAGATACTTTTCTTCCTCTGGTACTTGCATTACATAACCAAGAGATCCCATCGTACGAGGAACTATGGTAATCTTCTGCACGGGTTCTGCTTTTTTCTCAAGAGCAGTTACTAAGGCATGTCCAACTTCGTGATATGCAACTATCTTCTTTTCTTCTGGTCCAAGAATACGATCCTTTTTCTCTTTACCAGCAATAACAACCTCTACAGATTCAAACAAATCATTCTGAGTAACGACTGTACGCCCTTCCTTTACCGCTAAAATCGCAGCTTCATTAATCATATTGGCTAAATCAGAACCAACCGCACCACTGGTTGCAAGTCCAATCGCTTCTAAATCTACAGAATCATGCATTAATACATTCTTCGCATGAACTTTTAAAATGTCTATACGACCCTTTAGGTCCGGCTTATCTACGATAACTCTTCGATCGAAACGTCCTGGACGAAGAAGTGCCTTATCTAGTACTTCTGGTCGATTCGTAGCTGCTAAGATAACGATACCTTTGGATGTATCAAAACCATCCATCTCGGAGAGTAACTGATTAAGAGTTTGCTCTCGTTCATCATTGCCACCGCCATAATGAGAATCTCTGCTCTTACCTATGGCATCAATCTCATCTATAAATACAATACATGGTGCTTGACTTTGTGCCTGCTTAAACAAGTCACGTACACGGGATGCACCTACACCAACAAACATCTCGACAAAATCAGAACCTGACAGGGAGAAAAACGGAACCTTAGCTTCTCCTGCTACGGCTTTTGCTAATAAAGTTTTACCTGTACCCGGAGGACCCACAAGAAGGGCACCTTTTGGTAGTTTCGCACCAATTCTGGTATACTTTCCAGGATTATGAAGAAAATCCACCAATTCTGTCAAGGATTCCTTCGCCTCTTCCTGACCTGCAACATCCTTAAAGGTTACACCTGTTTCTTTTTCGACATATACCTTTGCATTGCTTTTCCCTACTCCCATCATTCCGCCGCTATTCTTTGAAACCATGCGGAATATGAAAAACATAACTCCATAGATTAAAACAAAAGGCAACACATAAGCTAGCAATATATCTATGATTGATGTTTCATTGATATTACGGCTCGGCTCAAAGGGAATATCTTTTTCTAATAATATTTCACTGATAGCATAGTCATGTGCAATACCAGTCACATAGATTTTCTCTCGTGGATTGGTTTTTAATTGTTCTGTATATACAATATACTGATTTTTGCTATAATCAAATTCCACTCGCTCAATCTTATTTTGGCTATTATTTTCAACCATCGATAGAAACTCATTAAATGTAATTTCTTCGATTCTGCTCTGTTCTAACTGTCTTGACATAAAAGAAAAGAGCATTACCATGATTAAGGCTGCAACAAGACTAAATATCCAACCGCGTTTTCCTGGTCCGGACTTTTTCTTGTCTCCTCCATTTTTATCTCTATTATCCATCGGATCCTCCTAACGAATTCGTTTTAATTTTTTCCATTAAAAACATAGTTTCATTATAATGATACTTAAAATATAAATCAAGTTTTAAGTTCTGAAATTTTTGTGTCCAAACTATGAAAGAAATGTTTAATTACCGCACAATTTGACTATCATTATAACAGATGTTATGCGTAAAACCTATACTAAATACAAGATTTTAATTATTTTAGAATCACTGGTTTGGTTTTGTGCCATAGAAATCTATATTTTTTATATATCTACCTGTTATTAAGTTTTTTCCTAATCAATAAAAAAATACTGGATTTTGTGTCATAATAGTATTATAATATAATTTGTTTTTTTAATACACTAGCGAAGGTGTTAGCGTTTAAAATCTTGATATGTCCGGACATCCGTGACCCTTTTTCTGCAAAAGGCCAAGATTTTGAATGCTTTTTTTGTTTTAACTAATTATCTTGTTTTCTGGGGAGCCGGTCACCCACCGGTGAACTCAGAGCATTTATAGGAGGGAGCTAACTATGGGCGTAAAATATGTTTTTGTAACCGGCGGTGTCGTATCTGGTCTTGGCAAGGGTATCACCGCCGCTTCTCTTGGTCGACTGTTGAAGGCTAGAGGATATCATGTAACAATGCAAAAATTTGATCCGTACATTAATATTGATCCAGGTACCATGAATCCAATCCAGCACGGTGAGGTCTTTGTAACGGATGATGGTGCTGAGACTGATCTTGATCTTGGTCATTATGAACGTTTTATCGACGAAAGTCTGACAAAACAATCTAACGTAACTACTGGTAAGATTTATTGGACCGTATTATCGAAAGAAAGACGAGGAGACTTTGGCGGAGGAACCGTTCAGGTTATCCCACACATCACAAACGAAATCAAGAGTCGCTTTTATCGTAACGATGGTTGTAGCGAAACACACATCGCTATTATCGAGGTCGGTGGAACCGTAGGCGATATTGAAAGCCAGCCTTTTTTAGAAGCAATACGACAATTTCAACATGATGTAGGAAGAGAAAATGCAATTCTCATTCATGTAACATTAATCCCTTACCTAAAAGCTTCAGGAGAAATGAAAACAAAGCCGACCCAAGCAAGTGTAAAGGACCTTCAAGGAATGGGAATTCAGCCAGATATTATAATGTGCCGTACAGAGCTTCCTCTTGAGCCAGGAATTCGTGAAAAAATCGCCCTCTTTTGTAATGTTCCTCGCACTCATGTCCTTCAGAATCTCGATGCGGATACCTTGTACGAAATTCCACTTATGATGGAAGAGGAGCACCTTGCTGATGTTGCCTGTGAATGTCTTCACCTAAACTGTCCGAAACCAGACCTAAAGGATTGGGAGGATATGGTCTATTCTTTAAAAAATCCTACCCGTGATGTTACGGTAGCCTTGGTAGGAAAATACACACAACTTCACGATGCTTACATTAGTGTAGTGGAATCTTTAAAACATGGAGCTGTTGCCCATAATGCTTCCATTCAAATTAAGTGGATTCCTTCGGAATCAGTAACAAAGGAAACAGTAGCAGAACTTTTACAAGAGGTTAGTGGTGTCCTTGTCCCAGGAGGATTCGGTGATCGCGGAATCGAAGGAAAGATTTTAGCGATTCAATATGCAAGGGAGCACAAACTTCCTTACCTTGGACTATGTCTTGGCATGCAGCTTGCAGTAGTAGAATTTTCCCGTCATGTTCTAGGTTTTTCAGACGCACATAGTGTAGAATTAAATCCTGAGACTACCCATCCAGTCATTCACCTTATGCCAGAACAAGATGGTATTGAAGATATTGGCGGAACATTAAGACTTGGCTCTTATCCTTGTATTCTTGATAAAACTAGCAAGGCGTATGAGCTTTATCAGTCCGCAACGATAACGGAACGTCATCGTCATCGCTATGAGGTGAATAACTATTATCGAGAAGAACTAATTCGTCATGGAGTAAAATTGTCTGGTCTTAGCCCGGATGGTAGAATCGTTGAAATGATCGAACTTTTAGATCATCCATGGTTTATCGCAACGCAAGCACATCCAGAATTTAAGTCACGTCCAAATCGCCCTCATCCACTTTTTAGGGGATTTGTAGGAGCTGCTTTAGACAATTCAAATCGATAACTCTAAGCGATTTTACAAAAAAACACTTTTGTGTACACTAATTAGTTCAACTACCTTTCGAACAAAACTATTTTTTTATGGCTAATTCATTATGAATTTTTGTAAGTTACAAAGAAGTATAAAAGGAGCATAAGAAGTGGCGAATTTGCCATTTTCTTATGCTTCATTTTTTGTTTTGGATGCGCTTACCTCTCTTTTCTGCAAGCAAGCTCACTGTTATTGGTTTTATCTCTACTCTAATCCTTTAAATATAATGCGGACAGCTAAAATAATACTTCCAAGGAAAATAAAAAAGTCTGATATGTTAAATATTACTTTTTTATAAAATGAAAAACTAAAATAATCAACTACATATCCTCTTCTAAGCCTATCATATACATTACTGGCAGCACCACCGGCTAAAAATGCAATGCCTGTCTTAAGAAGTCTTTTTCCCTTTTGAGGAAATATGATTGCCATTAATATTGTAATACCACCAATCATGATACCTGATATCACCAAGAGAATATCTCTTCTCTTTTCCATGAAATTCAAAAAAGCTCCCTGGTTATGATATTTTGTAATAATGATACGATCTTTTAAAATCTTTTCACTTTTACCAATTGTTTTGTTTTTCTCAATATACTGCTTAATAAAAAAGTCTAATGCAAAAATTGCTACTGTAATCATTAAAAAAATCATATCATCACCTCTTATATCATTTTAAAAAGGCAGAAATCATATCAAATCGTACCTATTCTTTATTCTTAACATACCTCTCAGCTGCTTATCCTACCTCATATGCGCTGTTTTGCTAATTCTGCTTCTTAGGCATCCACATACCACTTCGTTGGTTACTATATTAATTTCTAGCTTTATAATAACTCTATCACAAGAAATTAGCAAGCATACATTCGCTCTTAACTCAATATTATTCCTTACTTATTTCTACTTATTTATTATT